>Ga0137403_10001436_pt1 | contig 29924 bp, 33 predicted proteins | sample CZOMad2_1_16fung_FD_122057 | JGI IMG/M metagenome (GOLD analysis project Ga0137403, IMG submission 122057) | Vadose zone soil fungal communities from Angelo Coast Range Reserve, California, USA - CZOMad2_1_16fungal (Hybrid Assembly) | ecosystem: Environmental > Terrestrial > Soil > Vadose zone... | reverse complement strand
GGCATCAAGCTGGTCTTCATGGACAGCATTCCGACCGGCCTGAAGCATCCGGACGAATATGCCGCGATGATCTCGGCGGACAGCCAGGGCAACGGCCAGATCGCCGCGCAGATTCTCGCCTCCTGCATGCCGCAGGGCGGCACCATCGGCCTCGTGAATTTCGGCGTCGACTATTTCAGCACCAACGAGCGGACCAAGGGTGTCGGTGAGTGGATGAAGAAGAACCGGCCGGACATCCAGATGAAGCAGGTCGACTTCACCGATCCGTCGAAGGTGTCGCAGATCGCCGGCGACTTCCTGACCGCCAACCCCGACGTCAAAGGCGTGTTCGCGGTATGGGACCAGCCGGCGCTGGATACGCTGAGCTCGATGCGGGCCCAGGGCGTCGACATTCCCGTGACCACGGTCGATCTCGGCCTCCAATCCGCAATCGAAATCGCCAAGGGCGGTCCGTTGAAGGCGACCGGCTCGCAACGTCCCTATGACCAGGGCGTGGCCGAGGCCATGGCCATGATGAACGCCTTGATCGGCAAGGAGACCCCGGCCTGGGTCGGGGTGCAGTCACTGCCCGTCGTCCAGTCCAACGTGCTGGAATCCTATAAGACGGTGTTCAAGAAGGACCCGCCGGCCGAACTTCTCGACGCCTGCAATAGCGCCAAGCCGGCCTGCAACTAAGTCTCTCCGGCGATGTGCGGCGCCCAGAAAGAGCGCCGCACATCGCCGCCGATGACCGCGGTCGAGGATGCAGCAGGATCCGCCCCTTCCCGCGGATCGCCAGGCCTAGAATCCGAAGGACCGTTGCGCCGGTTGCGGCGGCTCGATGCGGACGCCCTCCAGCTCGAGCATGCGAATCTTGGTCGCCGAGCCGCCCGGCGCGGAGAAGCCCCCGACCTTGCCGCCGGCCGCCAAGACCCTGTGGCAGGGGATGATCAGGGCCACCGGATTCTTGGCCATGGCCTGGCCGACATCGCGCGCGGCCTCGTGCCCGGCGCCGAGCGCCTTCGCCAAGGCGCCATAGGTGGTCGTGTGGCCCCATCCGACCCGCCGCGCCGCCGCATAGATCTCCTTGAAGAACGCGTCCTGGTCGCCGAGGTCGAGCGTGAAGCCTGAAAAGTCCGTCTCTTCGCCCGCGAAATAGCGCTTCACGGCGGCGACGGCCTCGGCCACCTCCGGCGTGGGCGCGCCGGGCTCGGCACCGGGCGCTCGGCGCAGCAGCATGCGTTCTGTGGCGTCGGCGCTTTTCGTCGGCAACTGGAAACGGGTGATGCCCAGGTTGTTCCAGGCGATGCCGCAGAAGCCGCCGGCGGTTTCGAAGATGAGATAGTGGTGCGCTGTCTGGCCCATCATATGGCCCTCGTATTTCGATCCATCATAGAGATCGTGGAACCAAGGCGGGAATTCAATCCGATCCTTGCGTGGTTTCGCCGGTGCCCGTAACCGGCTCGACACGATGACGGAGATCAAGCCAGTGCAGGATCCTGCGCCGGCGCGAAGTAGCGGCGGGGCGTCGTGCCGAGGCTTTGGCGGAAGACGCTGATGAAGGCGCTCGGGCTGTCGTAACCGACATCGAGGGCGACGTCGGTGACGGTCCGCCCTTGCGCCAGCAGCTCCAAGGCCGCGAGCAGACGCAGCTGCCGCTGCCACTGGCGGAAGGTCATGCCGGTCTGCGCCGCGAACAGCCGGCTCAAGGTGCGCGCGCTGGCACCCGCGATCCGCGTCCAGTCCGTCAATCGACGGGGATCATCCGGGCGCCGCTTCAGCGCCTCCGTGAGACGTCGCAGGCGCCGGTCGCGCGGCTCCGGCAGGCGCAGCGGCGAGATGGGCAAGGCGGCGAGTTCCGCCAGGATCAGCGGTACCAGGTGCCGCCGGGCGCGCGCCGCCGGCTTGGCCTCGATCAGCCGCAGCAGCAGTTCGCGCATGAACGGGGATACCGCCAGCATGGCGCAGCGCCGCGGCAGGCGCGGCGTCGCCGTCGCGCCGATGTAGATGGTGCGCAGCGAAACGGCGCCGGTGCAGTGGATTTCGTGGCGGACCCGCGCCGGCATCCACAGGGCGCGCTCGGGCGGCACGACCCAGCTGCCTTCGGCCGTCGTGACGCGCATGATCCCCCGGCGCGCATAGATGAGCTGGTTGCGCCGGTGCGCGTGCGGCGCAATGCGGTGGCCGCCGGGATGCTCGCTGGCGAGGATTGCAACGTCCGTCATCGGGCCGCGGCCGATTGGCTGGTTCTCGATATTTCTTGGCATAGTAGCGCAAGATCGTTGAGCCTACCCGTGTTATCGCTCGCTGCTTTGACAGCGCGAGACTGCCATGGCGCCCCGGCTTCCGCTCCTGTTCCTGAATATCGCGCACTTCTGCACGCACTACTTCCTGCTGGTCTTTCCGACCGCGGTGCTTGCCATCCATCGCGAATGGGGCATGCCCTATGGCGAGGTCCTCGCGCTGAGCACGGCGACCTACATTGCGGTGGCGGTGGGCACGCTGCCGGCCGGCTGGCTCGGCGACCGTTGGCGGCGCTCGCACCTGGTGGTCATCTTCTTCATCGGCCTCGGCTTGGCGTCGATTCTGGCCGGACTTTCGCAGGGGCCGGTGCTGTTGACGGTAGGCCTGGCGCTGATCGGCCTGTTCGCCGCGATCTATCATCCCGTCGCCATCGCCGCGGTCGTGCAAATGGCGGAGGGGCGCGGCTGGGAACTCGCGGTCAACGGCGTGTACGGCAATCTCGGCTTTGCCGGTGCAGCCGTCGTGACGGGTCTCCTGACCAAGGCGTTCGGCTGGCGCGCCGCCTTCGTCGTGCCGGGCATCGTCGCTGTCTTACTCGGTTTTGCGGCGATCATCTGGATGGGTCGGGCCGTCGATGTCGTCAGGCCGACAAGCCGGGCGCGCGTCGACGGGCGGTCGAGATCGAACCTGTACTGGCGGGTCGCGATCTTTGTCGGCATCTCCGCGGTGTTCGGCGGATTGATATTCAACGGCGTCACCGTGGCCCTTCCCAAGCTGTTCGAAGACCGTTTGGGCTCCTGGAGCGGCGATATCGCACAGGTCGGAGCGCTGGCGGCTGTCGCGTTTGCGGTCGCCGCCCTGGCGCAGCTGCCGACCGGCCGCCTGCTCGACCGTTTCGGGGCGCGGCCGGTCGCGATGGCCATTCTGGCTCTGCAGGTCCCGCTGCTGGCGCTGGCCGGACAGGTGGCCGGGCCGGGATTGATGGGCGTCGCCATCGGCATGCTGCTCTTGGTGTTCGCGGAGATCCCGGTGACCGACTGGCTGATCGGCCGCTACGTCGCGGGACGCTGGCAATCGCGCGTGCTTGCCATCTCGTATCTCGGCTCGCTCGGCGTCAGCGCGGTCGCGGTGCCCGGCGTCAGCTTCCTCTACGAGCGTACCGCCGGATTTGCCTGGATGTTTCTGCTGCTTGCGCTCTGCGCCGTCGGGGCGCTGGCCGCGGCGGTCTGGCTGCCCGGCCGGACCGCGGCGCTTTCAATGCAGAGCGATATGGCCGGGTAACCGGCGCTATCAGAAGCGCAGTCGCCCACGCCGCGGTCGATCGGGACGGGTCACGCCGGGGCGGCTCCCGGACGGTGATCGAGCTTCGCCAACTGTCGGTTGAGCGGCTTCAGCGCGCCGTATAGTGGTGCGAAAACCGATTCACGCAGCGCGTCATAACGCTCCACCAAGTCGTGCCGCGGCTCGACGACATGGTCGCGGCGGTCGAGGCCGGCGAGCGCGGCGTCGAGGTCGGGCCACAGGCCGGCGGCGATGCCGCCGAGGAGGGCGGCGCCGAGGGCGCTGGCTTCGGGCTCGTCGACGACGGTGACGGGGCGGCCGTAGACGTTGGCCTTGATCGCCATGAACAGCGGGTTGCGGGCGTTGCCGCCGATGGCACGGATCTCGCTCGGCAGCACGATGCCCGGGAGCGCCGCCATGGCCTCGAGCATCACGCGCATCTGCAGCGCCAGGCCCTCGAGCACGGCGCGGTAGAGGGCGGCGCGGGTGACGTGGGCGGTGAGGCCGATGAAGGCGCCGCGCGACGCCGTGTCCGGATCGGGCGGTGGGCCGTAGACGAGGTGGGGCAGGAAGACCACGCCCTGGCTGCCCGGCTCGATCACGCTCGCCTCGGCGATGAGGGTCTCATGGGGCGTGTCGCCGGCGATGGCGCGGAACCATTCGATGGCGCCGCCGCAACTGTTGTTGGTGCCGCCGAGATAGGCGAGCGCGCGGTGGGTGGCGACGGCGCCCTGGATGAAGCCGTGGCGCATCACCGCGGGATCGCGCAGCGGGGCGGCGGTGGCCAGGAGCACGGCCTCGGCGGTGCCCATGCTGTCGAGCATCATCCCGGGGCGGACGATGCCGGCGGCGTAGGAGCCGCAGACATGATCGTGGCCGCCGGCGGCCACGATCGGGCGGCCGGCGAGGCCGGTCTCGGCGAGAATCTCCGGGCGGACCGGGCCGAGCGGCGCGCCGCTGGCGGCCAGCGGGGCGAGGATGGCAGGGTCGAGGCCGACGAGGGCGAGCAGCTCGTCGGACCATTGCCTCTTGTGGATGTCGAAATAGAGCGTGCGCGAGGCGAGGGTGTGGTCGGTCGCCGAAACCCCGCTGAGGCGGAAGGCGATCCAGTCGGCCATGGTGTGGATGCGGCGGGCGCGGGCGATGGCGTCCGGCCAGTGCTCGCGCATCCAGGCGAGCTTGAAGAGGGTCAGAGTCGGGTCGAGGGCGAGACCCGCCAGCTCGAAGATGCGGTCGATGCCGATCTTCTCGCCGATCGCCTGGGCGGCGCCTTCCGTGCGGCGGTCATGCCAGACGATCGACGGCGCCAGCGAGCGGCCCTGCTCGTCGAGGAGTACGCAACTCTCGCCGAGGCTGGCGACGGCGAGGCCGGCGACCGGCCGCCCAACGAGGGCTCGAGCGGTCTCGGAGAGACAGGCGAGGACGGTCGCGAACAACGCATCGGGATCGTATTCGCCGCGGCCACCATCGAGGACGCGTACGGGCGTCGGGCGCGCGGCCTGCGCCAGCTTGCGGCCACGCGGATCGAAGGCGAGCGTGCGGATCGACTGCGTGCCGACGTCGATGCCGATCAGGCAGGGCGAGTCGGAGCGATCGGTCATCGGTCGCGTCGGTCCCTATCGAAGATGACTCACGCGGAGCCGCGGAGCCGCGGAGGAGACAGGCAGGACCGCCCTGCGTCCTTCGACAAGCTCAGGATGAGGGACAATCTTATTGGCATGAAGAAAGGTCCTCATCCTGAGCTTGTCGAAGGACGCACGCTGCCGATCCCACGCCCGACCACCTCCGCGTCTCCGCGTCTCCGCGTGAATCAAACGGTCGCACAAGCGCTGCGCGGTGCTGTGGGCAACACTCAATTGCGCAATGCGCCGATCTGCATGGCCTCGTCGACGCCCTTGCCGTGGTGGATGATGGCGCCGAGGGCGCGGACGACGGCGGCGGGGTCGGGGGCCTGCCAGATGTTGCGGCCGAAGACGACGCCGCGGCCGCCGCCCTGCACCGAGCCGTGCACGACTTCCAGCGCCGCGCGGATCGTATCCATCTTCACGCCGCCCGCGATCAGCACGGGCACGGGGCAGGTCGACGCCACCTTGCGGAAGCTGGCGGCGGAGCCGGTGTAGTAGGTCTTCACGATGTCGGCGCCGTGCTCGAACGCGATGCGGCAGGCCGAGGCCATGGCGTCGGCATCGAGCGTGTTGGGCACGCGCTCGGCCGGGCAGGGCAGCGCCTCCACCATCACCGGCAGGCCGTCGGCCGCGCAATCGCCGGCGACGCGGGCGACGATCTCGAGGGTGCGCAGTTCCACCGGCGCGCCGATGAAGGCCATCAGGCAGACGCCGTCGACGCCGAGCCGGCGGGCGTCCTCGACCGTGTGCAGCAGGCTCCATTCGGTGTAGCGCAGCCAGTCCTCGCGGTAGGAGGTGGGGCCGCCGTCGAGGCGGAGATAGACGGGGAGGCGGCCCAGCAGCTTGTCGCGGAAATGCTTGATGACGCCGTAGGAGGTCATGATGGCGTCGGCGCCGGCGCCGATGACGCGGTCGAGCACGGCGCCGGGATCCTCGAGGCCGGGAAGCACGCCGAAGGCGCGCGCATGATCCATCGCGATGACGACGCCGCGGTCGCCGAGGGAGAGCCGTGCCATGATCCATCCGTCCGTTTCTGGAGAAGCGCTGCCGCTTCCTATAGCGGCGTCAGAACGACCCTGTCCAGCGACGGAAGATCTGCCGCTTCAGGCCGGGCCAGGCCCAGCGGCGCAGAGGCGAGGCGCGGAAGGCACGCCAGGCCGCCACGCGCCCGATCCGGCGCGAGCCGTGCCAGCACACCTTCACCCAGTAGGTGCTGAGCACCTCGGAGAACACCGGCTCTGGATAGGCATGAGTGCGCGCGTTGGCCGATTGCAGATTGCGGAGCCAGGCTTCGGCCCAGGCCAGGTAGGCGTGGTCGGGCGCGAAGCGCTCCTTGCGCATGCGGCGCAGGAGGAAATGGCGGTCGAGGTCGGCGTCGGTGAAGGGGATGCCGAGTTCGGCGAGCTGCAGGCCGTAGACGGCACCGCGCTCGGCCCTGCGCTGTTCCGGGTCTTCAGCTGCGCCCGCCATGCGATGGCGCGTCAGCAGGACCTCCGGCAGGTTGGCGAGCTTGTGGCGCGCGGCGATGCGGGCCCAGAGATCGAAATCGCCGCTGCCTGCGCGTGCTGCGGCCCCGACATGTTCGCGCAGCACGGCGGTGCGCGCGACGGCGGCGACATGCTCGATGCCCGAGCGGAACAGGCGGCGGGCGGCCACCTCGTCGGCCGCCACCGGCTTGCGCTTGATGCGGCGGCGGCGGCCGGAGTCGTCGATCCAATCGACCCAGGCGCTGACGGCGGCATGATCGGGATGGGCTTCGAGAAAGGCGACCTGGCGCGCCAGCCGCTCCGGGTGCGCCATGCCGTCGGCCGGCATGAGCGCGAAATACCGGCCGCGCGCGAGCCCGACGGCTTCGGCGAGCGTAGCGGCGGCGCCTATGCTGTGCTCATGCCGCACCACACGGATGCGCGGATCGGACAGGAAGTCGATGCCCTTGCGCGTGCCTTCGTCGATGCCGTCATCGACGAGGAGGAGCTCGATGTCGCCGAGCGTCTGGCTCAGGATGCTGTCGAGGGCGGCGGCGGAGAGACGCGACGCCGGGCCCGATACCGCCAGAAGGACCGTGACCTCGGGAGATTTCTCAGACGCGGTCAACCTACTCGGCCGCGCGCTCGACTTCGGCGGCGAGCTGGGCGGGGGCCGCCTTCACGTTCGCGCGGGCGCGGCGGTAGCGGACCAGCTGCTGGTCGGCGAGCACGCCGATGAGGATCACGCTGCCCATGACCGCGAAGTTGAGCGAGCTGGGGATGCCCAGGAGGTTCACCAGGTTCTGCAGCACCTGCAGCAGGATGGTGCCGAGCACGACGCCGAGGATCGAGCCCTCGCCGCCGCGCAGCGAGCAGCCGCCGAGCACCGCCGCGGCGATGGCATAGAGTTCGTAGAAATTGCCGTGGGAGGCCGGCGAGATGGAGCGCGTGTACATGGCGATGAAGACGGCGGCGAGCGCGGTCAGGCCGCAGCAGATCACATAGGCGGCGATGATGATGCGGCGGGTGCGGATGCCGGAGTAGCGGGCCGCCTCCTCGTTCTTGCCGACGGCGAAGAGATAGCGGCCGAAGATGGAGCGGTGCAGCACCACCGCCAGGATGAGCGCGATGACGACGAAGGCGATCATGCTGTGGGGGACGTCGAGCGTGCGCCCGGCCGCCAGCCACTCGAGGGTCGGGAAGTTCTGGCCGAAGGCGAAGCCGGCGGTGGCGTCGCCGGTGTAGTAGCGGGCGACGCCGCGATAGATGAGGAGGCCGCAGAGCGTGACCACGAAGGGCTGCAGCCGCATGCGCGTGATGAGAAAGCCGTGGAGCGCGCCCATGAGTATGCCGATGCCGATCACGATCGGGAGCGCCACGCCCCAGGGCACGCCCACCCGGCCGATGAGATCGACGAAGATGACGCCGAGCAGCGCGATGATGGCGCCGACCGACAGCTCGATGCCGCCGGTGATGATCACGAAGGCCTGGGCCAGCGAGAACAGGCCGAAGAGGCCGACCTGGTTGGCGGTGTTGGAGAGGTTGATCGGGAGCAGGAAGCGCGGGTTGATGATCGCGACGACGGTGCCGACGACGAGGATGAGGAGGAAGAGGCCGAGGTCTTTCTTGAACATGGCGCGGTCTTTATGTTCCGATCTTCCCCACATTGTCACCCCCGCGAAAGCGGGGGTCCAGGGTCAGCGACGGTGCGGTTGCCCTGGACCCCCGCTTTCGCGGGGGTGACAATTCAAGGGTAAGAGTCGCCATAGTTTCTCCCGACCTATTGCAGCCGATTTCCCACCGCCAGCTGCAGGATGTTGTGCTCGCTGAAGCGGCTGCGCTCGAGGAAGCCGCTGATGGCGCCTTCGCACATCACGGCGACCCGGTCGCTGACGCCGATCACCTCCTCCATGTCGCTGGAGATCATGAGGATGGCGACGCCGCCGTCGGCGAGCGCGCGCATCAGCTCGTAGATCTCGTTCTTGGCGCCGACGTCGATGCCGCGGGTCGGCTCGTCGAAGATCATCACCGTGGGCTTCATGGAGAGCCATTTCGCCAGCACCACCTTCTGCTGGTTGCCGCCGGAGAGCTGGGCGGCCTCGTTGGCGACCGAGGGCGTCTTGATGTTCAGCTTGCGCCGCTGCTGCTCGGCATTGGCGGTTTCCGAGGCCGCTTGGATGATGCTGCCGCGGGCGTGACTCCCGAGATCGGCCAGCGAGATGTTCTCGGCGATCGTGAAATCAAGCAGCAGGCCGGAGCGCTTGCGGTCTTCTGGCACCAGGTAGATGCCGCGGTCGATGGCATCGCGCGGGAGCGCGATGGCGAGCGGCTCGCCCTTGAGGAGCACCCGGCCGCCGAGCCGGGCATCGACGCCGAAGACGGCGCGCGCCAGCTCGGTGCGGCCGGAGCCGACCAGGCCGGCGAGGCCGAGGATCTCGCCGCCGCGCACGGAGAGGCTGACGGCGCGGTTCGGATAGGTGGCGGTGCGGAGCTCCGCGATCTCCAGAACGGTCTCGCCCGGTGGCGCCGCCGGCGCGATGTAGAGCGACTTCAGGTCGCGGCCGATCATCAGGCGGATCATGGCGTCATGGGCGATGGCCGCGCGATCGAGTTCGCCGACCACGCGGCCGTCGCGCAGCACCACGACGCGGTCGGCGCAGCGTTCGACCTCGTTCAGGCGGTGCGAGATGAAGATGATGCTGACGCCGCTCTTCTTCAGCTCGGCGATGACGCGCATGAGGGCGTCGGTTTCCGTGAGCGTCAGGCTCGAGGTCGGCTCGTCCATGATGACCAGGCGGGCGTCGAGCGACAGCGCCTTGGCGATCTCCACCAGCTGCATTTGCGCGAGCGATAGTTCGGCGACGGGCGTATCCGGCTTGAATTCGACGCCGAGGCGGTCGAGCAGCGGTTGCACCTGCTCGTGCAGCTTCTTGCGGTCGATGAGCTTGAGGGCGCCGCCATAGAGCGGCTCGCGGCCGATGAAGACGTTGGCGGCGACATCCAGATTGTCGAAGAGGTTCAGCTCCTGATGGACGAAGGCGATGCCGCCAGCGATGGCATCGCCGACGGTGAGCGAGGGATAGTCGCGGCCGTCGATGCGGATGGTGCCGGTCGTCGGCGCGGTCACGCCGCCGAGCACCTTCATCAGCGTCGACTTGCCGGCGCCGTTCTCGCCGATGAGGCCGAGCACCTCGCCGCGGTGGACCGCGAGGTCAACCCGGTCAAGCGCGACCACGCCCGGATAGGTCTTGCCGATGCCGATGAGTTCGAGCCAGGGGTCGGGCATTGGGAATCTCGCACTACATGCAATTCTTCCCCGTCATTCCCGCGCAAGCGGGAATCCAGGGCCGCAGGCTCACCTGTTGCCCTGGACCCCCGCTTTCGCGGGGGTGACAAGGAAGGGGAATTGCTAGGTGCAAATCGGAATGCAAGCAAGGGGCCGGCGCGACGCTGCGCCGGCCCCCGAATTGATATCAGCCGCCGCCGGCGACGCGGGCCTTCAGTTCCGTTTCGAAGGCGTCGACATTGGATTTGTCGATGATCTTGGTGGGAATGATGAGCAGCTTGTTGGCGGGGATCATCGACTTGTCGCCCTCGAGATACTTCGCCATCAGCTTCATTCCCTGATAGCCCCACTCGTAGGGCTGCTGCACGACCGTGCCTTCGATCGAGCCTTCGCGCACGCCGCCCAGCGTGATCGGATCCTCGTCGAAGCCGATGACCTTGATCTGGCCGAGCTTGCCGGACTCTTTCAGCACCTCGTAGATGCGCGGGGTGTTGTAGGAGTAGAAGCCGACCAGGCAGGGCACGTCCGGATTGGCCGCCAGCGCGTCTTCGACGTTGCGCTTGGCGCGCGTCTGGTCGATGTCGTCGCCGCGCACGTCGGTCAGCTCGACCTTGGAGCCGGCGAGCGCCGACTTCATGCCTTCGATGCGCTCGCGCGCGTTGTCGGCGCCGAGCAGCCCGACGAAGCCGATGCACTTGCCGCCGTTCGGCAACGCCTTGAGGGCGAGCTCGCCGGCCTGCTTGCCGGCGTCGGTGTTGGAACTGCCGATATAGGCGACGCGGTTGGTGGCGGGGGCGTCGCTGTCGGTGGTGAAGAGCGGAACCTGCGAGCCGATGCGGTTCAGGGCCTCGGTCGAGGTCTTCGGGTCGACCGCGCTCACCATGATGGCGGCGGCGCCGGCCGCCACCAGGTCGTCCATCAGCCGCTGCTGGATGGCGGCGGCGGCCTGCTCGGGATATTTCAGCTCGAGCGTGTAGTTCGGCAGCTCGGTCTGCGCCTTCTTCACGCCGGCCTCGGCCAGCTTCCAGAAGTCGGAGGCGCCGTTGACGACGAACACCAGTTCCTTCTTGTCGGCCGCGCTGGCGCCCATGGCGAAGGTCAGCGCCACGGCCGCGGCAATGCCAGTCAGATAGAGACGTTTCATTTGTATCCTCCCTATGGATCACCAGGGCGCCGCTGGACCTGAGCCCGCTCCGCCCAATTGTCAGACTATTTAAGTTACGCCCCGAGTCAACAAGCGCGACGTGCACGCGGCGCGCCGGCCGGCCGGCAGGATAGTCCTTGACGTGTCGATATCAGTAAGTATTCTTACCACCTGTTCTCCACTCCTGTCGAACCTATGCCCATACCGCCCGCCTTCGCCGCTCCGGTGCCGGAGAGTCGCATCCCGCCGACGCATCGGGTGCCCTCGTTCCTTTCTTACCTGCTGCGCCAGGTCTGCCTGGGCATCATGGCCGAGGTGCTGGCGCCGGCCGACCTCCGGCCGGTCGAATACGCCACCCTCACCACTCTCGACGCCGAGCCGGGCATCGACCAGCGTCACCTAGCCGCGCGCGTCGCCATCGACAAGATGAGCGCCGGCCAGTTGATCGAGCGGCTGGAGGAGAGGGGCTTGATCGATCGTCATATCGACCCGGCGGATCGGCGGGCACGCCTCCTGCAGCTGACGCCCAAGGGGCTGGCGCTGCGCCGGCGCCTGCAGCCGGCGGCGCTCGCCGCCCAGGACCGCATCCTGGCGCCGCTGCAGCCGGAGGAGCGGCCGGTGCTCATCGACCTGATCGCCCGCGTGGTCGAGGGACACCATGTCTATGCTCGGCCCGGCAACGGTCGGCGCGGACCACGCAAGAGCGGGTCGCACCCGACGTGAGCGCAACCGAAGGAGCACAAATCGTGGATGCCGCATTCGAGATCGACCGGCTGCGGCCGCCGCCCCGCGGCGCGGCGCCGGCCTCGGCGGTCCGCAATACCTCGCCGAGGTCGAGGCCGTCGCCATGAGCCAGGCGTCGCGATCGTGCGACCTCGCCATCGCAAGGCCTTACCGACATTCATCCCGCTCACGTGAGAAGCCCGCCCGTGAAGAGGGTTGACCCCCGGTGATCATTGGTCGATCACCGGTCGAGGAGTCGTCTCGATGCGGGCCATCGAGACGCGGCCGCGATCGGCGCCGCGCGCCGGACAGCGCGGCAAGGGAGGCATGAGAAGGGAGGAGAAGACCATGATATTCGCCATCGGAGACCATGTGGGCGGCGCGCTCGTCGGTGCCGTGACGGCGCTGGTCGTGCGCTTGATCGTGGCGCCGGGCATGGACATGGTCATCGCCATGCTGCTCGGCATGGCGGCGGGAATGCTGCTGCACCTGTTGCTCGGATTCCTCCTGGCGCCGGCGCTCGGCATGTTCCAGACCATGCTGCCGGCCTCGCTGATCGGCATGTATGGCGGCATGCTCTTCGCCATGCGCGATTCGATGGGGGCCGGCTCGCGGACGTTTGGCGCGACGGCCGCCGTCGGCGCCCTCTTCGGCCTGATCGTCGTGGCCGGTCTCAAGATTTATGGCCGCAGTCTGCGCGGCACTGTCCTCGACGCCGACGACTGACGGGGAGGGACAGGCCGTGGACGCGCAGACGCAACGCAAATGGGACAAGGCGGCCCGCAGCTTCGATCTCTTTGCCTTCGCCGACGATCGACGCCTGGGGCCGCAGAAGCAGAAGCTGTTCGCCCGCATGCGCGGCGAGACCCTGATGGTCGCGGCCGGCACGGGAAACGATTTCCAATTCTTTCCGCCCGGCCACCACGTGATCGCCATCGACATCAGCGCGAAGATGCTGGAGCGGGCGCAAGCCAAGGCGGCGGCCTACCAGGGTTCGATCGAGCTGCGCCACATGGACGTCTGCCGCCTCGACTTCCCGGCCGCGAGCTTCGATACGGTGGCAACGGCCTGCACGTTCTGCTCGGTGCCGCGGCCGGTCGCGGGCCTGCGCGAGCTCCATCGCGTGCTGAAGCCCGGCGGACGTATCCTGATGTTCGAGCATGTGCGCAGCGCCATCGGCCCGTTGGGCATCATGATGGACCTGCTGACGCCGCTGTCGCGCCGCTTCGGTCCCGACCTCAACCGCGACACCGTCGGCAATGTCCAGAAGGCGGGCTTCCGCCTGACCCGAATCGAGAACGTCTATCTCGACGTGATCAAATCGATCGAGGCGGTGAAGGACTGAGCCGGCATTTGCCGGCCCAGCCTGCGTCGGGGACAGACTCGGGCGGCACCGAGTCCGGATGATACCCGAGTGATCTTCCAACCGCCCTTACAAGCGCTTATCGTGGCGGGGTTGTGCGTGCCGATCTCGTGCCGATCCGGGACGCCGCCAAGGTGCAGCGTGTTTGCGCCGTCCGCAGGATTTCGATGGCCGCGGCAAGCCGGCGTTCCGTCTCCGCCCAGGCATGGACGGATTCGAGCGCCTCGGCGTCGGTGTCGAAGCCGTGGCGCATGCGCTCGGTCAGATCGCCGTCGTCGAACCGGAGGGCGGCCACGGCGCCACGGATGTAGACGAGATACTGCAGCCAATGCTCGTGGCTCGGGCCGCCGGCGCCGACCATCGGCTCGAACGTCAGCGCCGCAGTCGCCGCCAAGGTGGCGGCTTCGCGACCGATGGGCGGCATTTCAGGAGACGAGACGTCAGACATCGAATTCTCCTCCGGCGTTCTGCGATAGGGGGTCCTAGAGCATGATCAAGACGAGTTGAACTACCGGACTCTCATTGTCATGTCGGCGAAAGCCGGCATCCATATTCACAGGCCGGTGTTTATGGATACCGGCGTGCGCCGGTATGACACTCAAGGGAATCTGCGATTCAATCTGTACCGGTACTGCTCTAGAAGTCCATGTCGCCCATGCCGCCGCCGCCCGGCATCGCCGGCGCGCCCTTCTTCTCCGGCTTCTCCGCGACCATCGCCTCGGTGGTGATGAGGAGCGCCGCCACCGACGCCGCACCCTGCAAGGCGAGCCGCACGACCTTGGTGGGGTCGATGATGCCGGCCTTCACCATGTCGGTGTAGCTGCCGGACTGCGCATCGAAGCCGTAGTTGCCGTCGGTCTTTTCGAGCAGCTTGCCGACCACGATCGAGCCGTCGGCGCCGGCATTCTCGGCGATCAGACGGGCCGGGTAGGCAAGCGCGCGGCGGACGATATCGATGCCGACCTGCTGATCGCTGTTGTCCGGCTTCAGCTTGTGCAGCGTCTTCGTGGCGTGCAGGAGGGCGACGCCGCCGCCGGCGACGATGCCTTCCTCGACGGCGGCGCGCGTCGCGTGCATGGCGTCCTCGACGCGGTCCTTGCGCTCCTTCACTTCGACTTCCGTGGCGCCGCCGACGCGGATGATCGCGACGCCGCCGGCGAGCTTCGCCAGCCGCTCCTGCAGCTTCTCGCGGTCGTAGTCGGAGGTCGTGTCCTCGATCTGCGCGCGCATCTGCGCGACCCGGCCCTGGATGTCCTTCTTCTTGCCGGAACCGTCGATGATCGTCGTGTTCTCCTTGTCGATGCGGACCCGCTTGGCCTTGCCGAGCATGTCGAGCGTGACGTTCTCGAGCTTGATGCCGAGGTCTTCGCTGATGGTCTGGCCGCCGGTCAGCACCGCGATGTCCTCGAGCATCGCCTTGCGGCGATCGCCGAAGCCCGGCGCCTTCACGGCCGCGACCTTCAGGCCGCCGCGCAGCTTGTTGACCACAAGCGTGGCGAGCGCCTCGCCCTCGATATCCTCGGCGATGATCAGGAGCGGCCGGCCGCTCTGCACCACGGCTTCCAGCAGGGGGAGCAGCGGCTGGAGGCCCGAGAGCTTCTTCTCATGCAGGAGGATGTAGGGCTCCTCGAGCTCGACGATCATCTTCTCGACGTTGGTGATGAAATAGGGCGAGAGGTAGCCGCGGTCGAACTGCATGCCCTCGACGATGTCGAGCTCGGTCGCCATGCTCTTGGCTTCCTCGACGGTGATGACGCCGTCGTTGCCGACCTTCTGCATGGCCTCGGCGATCATCTGGCCGACCTCGCGGTCGCCGTTGGCCGAGATGGTGCCGACCTGCGCGATCTCGGCGTTGGTCGAGACCTTCTTCGAGCGCTTCTTGACGTCTTCGACGACGGCCTCGACGGCCAGATCAACGCCGCGCTTCAGGTCCATCGGGTTCATGCCGGCGGCGACCGCACGGGCGCCCTCGCGGATGATGGCCTGCGCCAGCACCGTCGCCGTCGTGGTGCCGTCACCGGCGAGATCGCTGGTCTTGGAGGCGACCTCCTTGACCATCTGGGCACCCATGTTCTCGAACTTGTCGTGGAGTTCGATGTCCTTGGCCACGGTCACGCCGTCCTTGGTGATGCGGGGCGCGCCGAATGACTTGTCGAGCACGACGTTGCGGCCCTTGGGACCGAGCGTCACGCCGACGGCGTTGGCGAGAATATCGACGCCGCGCAGCATGCGCGCGCGCGCGTCGGAACCGAATTTTACGTCCTTGGCAGCCATGTCGGTGGATCCTTCTCTAGGCGGCTTTACGTGTGGAGACGGCATCGCGTTGGACGATGCCCATGATGTCCGATTCCTTCATGATGACGAGCTCTTCCCCGTCGACTTTGATTTCGGTCCCCGACCACTTGCCGAACAGCACGCGGTCGCCGACCTTGACGTCCAGCGGGTGAACCTTGCCGTCCTCCGAACGGGCGCCCGGGCCGACCGCGATGACCTCGCCCTCGGTCGGTTTTTCCTTTGCCGTGTCGGGAATGAGGATCCCGCCGGCGGTCTTCTTATCCTGCTCGACGCTGCGGATCAGGACGCGATCCTGTAGGGGACGAAATTTCATTGAAAGACTCCTTGCATAAGAACTATGTGTGTCAATTGATCCTGCCGGCAGCGACGGGGCGGCATGGGAGTGTTCGCCGGGGGCCGCGTCGAATGCTCTTACAGATCCATGTTCATGGCGTTCCTCGGCGAGCGCCGGCATGTCTTGGTTCGGCGCACAGGCAGCCATGCTGGTGGTTGTGACTGGACCGGCCTGGTCGTTCGGCCGTCAAATCGCGCTGAGCCAGAACAAGCCATCGGCTCAGGGAAGCATCATATGGGCACGGATATGGATTTTACACCAGATCGAAATGCAATAATCGGCGGCAGGCGGGGCGATTCTGTGTTTCGGCGGGAAAAAGCCGCGTCAGCTCGTCAGGAAGACGATGACGACGATGCGCATCCCTCGCCAGCGCCTCGGTCAGCACGTCGTAGGGAGTCCAGCCGCGCCCGAGCAGGATGTTCACGCCCTCGATGCTCTCTTCCTTGTAGCCGTCGTAGAGGTCGTCGTGTATCTGCTGCACGAGCTCGTCGTCGCTCAAGGTTCGCAGATCGAGTTCGCCGCCGTCCGCTGCCAGCTTGGTCACGAGCCATCTTTCATGCTGCTTGGCGCGGACTTTCGCACCAACGTTGTCAGACCTCACGCCAGAGCGTTCAGTCCGGTCGTTTCGTTCTTACTTGGGCGTCGGCGGCCTCGCGCTGCCGGCGTTTGCAGTCCTGCTGCGCCGTCTCGAGGGTTCGCAGCGGCTGCTGGAGATACGGGCTGATGTCGTCGTCCGCCAGCTTCGCCGTTTTTTCGTCGACCATCGGATGGGTCCATTCAAGTTCTGCTCGCGCTCTCACATTTCCCTTGTCGGCCCGTCCGAGAGCCTTCTGAAGTCGTTGAGCACGGCCTCGATCAGTTTCTGGCGGCGTGGGTCGCGGCCCACCCGCGTGCCGGCCAAGAGCGTGATCAGGTAGCGCGCCTTCTCCGCCGCCTCGCCCCAGGTCGTTCCCGGGGCGGTCAGGAGAAATTTCTCCAGATCGCCGCGGCGTTGCAGCAGGGTGACCCGGTCGATCTCGACATGGGCGAGGCGCCGCCGGATTTCGGTGGCCCGTTGGGCCATCATCCCGCGGTGCTCGTCCAGTGTGATCGATTCTTCGGTCACGATTCCCCGTCTCCCCGGGCGTTTGTCCTTCGATCGCGCAACGGTTCCGCGGTCAGCTCGCGAGCTTGCCCGCGCAGGTGCTGGCGACGTCCGGGTCGGCCGTCGTTGCGCCGGGCATGACGGCCCATTTCTTGGCCAGATCCGTGCGGGCGGTCCATTCGAGCTTGCTCGTATCCGCAACCTCGATGCGCGCCCGCGCGGCGCAGATCATGGCCTGCGACTCGACGACGCCGGCGTGCGCCCGGTCACGGGCGGTGCCGCTCAATACCTGCAGGCCGGCGAAGCTCGTGATCAGCGGACCGGCAATCAGGCCGATGGCGAGGTAGATCACCTTGGGTTTGATCGTCTGCCATCTCGTGGCGGTCGTGTGCATCGTTGTGGTTGACATGAACCTCTCCTCTGAGTTGTCGGTGCGGAAAGCATGCGGCAAGGCGCCGCAAAGCTACGAACCGAGCGGCAATCGGGCGCCAGGTGCGCGCGCGAGACGGGCGGCGAGGATGCGGGCCGTAAGCTCGCGCAGCAGGGTCTTGAATTCGGCCGGCGAGAGCCCGGCGCTCAGGACGGCCTGCTGCAGGACACCGTCGGCGAGCAGTTCGCCGAGAGTCGCCTCCGCGACGGCGTCCGGCAGGTTCAGGGCATCGCTATCCTCGACCGTTTCCAGCTCTTCCGGATCGATCTCGAGGTCCTGGCCGAGGCCGGCGGCTCCGGCTTGCGGGCGCAGCAGAATGACAGTCGCCGTCCGCCGCCAGGCCGGAAACGACAGACCCTCAAGCATTTCCTCATTCGTTTCGACCGTGTAAGTGCCGGCCGGTTGCATCTCGTCAAGCCCGCTCAAGGAGAAGGGGCGACGGAACGTTACGGTCTTTCGGCTGGTCCGCATGGTCATCGGGCGCCTACATTCTCGGCACGCGACCTGCGTGAAAAGGCGCGACAGGGGATTTATCGCAAATTCTTATATAGAGCGTCTCATCGGTAAGTACAACGTTAAAATAAAACGCCGATAATTATGAACATTTCCAGACATTCCAAAAATAAAACGTGGCGGTCACTATCAGTTTTACTTTTCGCATGTTTTGCTCGTCCCGAGATTTGTCCGATACCAACCTCTGCGGCTCTGCCCCATCATCGACTGCCTGTCATTCCCGCGAAAGCGGGAATCCAGGGCCACAGAGCTCGTCGCTTGCCCTGGACCCCCGCTTCCGCGGGGGTGACATCTAAAGGAAGGCAACGGCGCGTCAAAGAACCGAGAAGTCTGGCCTAACGCGCCCGGCCGTGCAGGAGCGCAATCGCGCTGTCCGCGCCGCTGGGGCAGCCACGACCTACGCCGCGGTGCCGCCGACCGTCAGGGCTTCGATCTTCAGCGTCGGCTGTCCCACGCCGACGGGGACGCCCTGGCCGTCCTTGCCGCAGGTGCCGATGCCGGGGTCGAGGCGCATGTCGTTGCCGACCATGCTGACCTTGGTCAGCACGTCCGGGCCGTTGCCGATGAGGGTGGCGCCCTTCACGGCCGGGCCGATCCTCCCGTCCTCGATCTTGTAGGCCTCGGTGCAGGAGAACACGAACTTGCCGGAGGTGATGTCGACCTGGCCGCCGCCGAAATTCACGGCATAGAGGCCGCGCTTCACCGACTTGATGATCTCCTCGGGCGCGTGCGCTCCGGCCAGCATGTACGTGTTGCGCATGCGCGGCATGGGGGCGTGGGCGAAGCTCTCGCGGCGGCCGTTGCCGGTCGGCTCCATGCCCATGAGGCGGGCGTTCTGGCGGTCCTGCATGTAGCCGACGAGGACGCCGTCCTCGATCAGCGTGGTGTACTGGGTCGGCGTGCCCTCGTCGTCGACGGTGAGGGAGCCGCGGCGGTCGGGGAGGGTGCCGTCATCGACCACGGTGACGCCCTTGGAGGCGATGCGCTGGCCCATGAGGCCGGCGAAGGCCGAGGTCTTCTTGCGGTTGAAGTCGCCCTCGAGGCCGTGGCCGATGGCCTCATGCAGCAGGATGCCCGGCCAGCCCGAGCTGAGCACCACCGGCATCTCGCCGGCCGGCGCGGAGACCGAGCCGAGATTGACCAGCGCCTGGCGCAGCGCCTCGTCGGCGGCGGACTTCCAGGTCGCGGGATCGAGATAGAGGTCATAGCCGGTGCGGCCGCCGGTGCCGTAGCTGCCGGTCTCCTGGCGGTCGCCCTCGCCGACGACGACGTTGATGCCGAGCCGCACCAGCGGCCGGATGTCGCCGACGCGCACGCCGTCCGGCCGCAGGATCTGCACGGCCTGCCACACCCCGGAGATCGAGGCCATCACTTGGCGCACGCGCGGGTCCTTCGCCCGCACATAGGCGTCGATCTCCGCCAGCAGGCTGACCTTGCGCTCGAACGGCACCAGCGCCAGCGGATTGTCGTCGGTGTAGAGGCTGCGGTTGGTGCCGCGCGGGGCCAGGGCGAAGCTGCCGCCATGGCCGGCATGGACTGCCTTCACGGTGGCGGCGGCGCGCTTGATGGCGTCCTCGCTGAGCTCGGAGGCGTGGGCGTAGCCGGCGGCCTCGCCGGCGATTCCGCGCAGGCCGAAGCCCTGGGTGGTGTCGAAGCTGGCGCTCTTCAGCTTGCCATCGTCCCAGCCGAGGGCCTCCGACTGGTTGTATTCGAGGAACAGCTCGCCGTCGTCGGCGCCCTTGAGGGCGTCGCCGACGATGCGCTCGATGCGCGTGCGGTCGAGGCCGGCGCGGGTGAAGAACAGCTCATCGGTCCTGGCGATATCGGTCATGGCGGGGCTCCAGCGACGGAAATATTTCGGCTGTCATTGAATATAGGAGGGCGATGGCGCGAGCACAGGGGCCTGCCGCGGGTGAGCGCGCGTCGCCGGCGCATGGTCTAGCGCATTCTGCGACAGAACGCCGCAATATTCGGCGGCGTCCCCACCGCCGCGCCGACATTGCCTATTCCCACGCCTGTCACCCCCGCGAAAGCGGGGGTCCAGGACAAGCGACGCGTCCGGCTGCCCTGGATTCCCGCTTTCGCGGGAATGACAACTAGAAGTAAGGATGCAAGACAGCGATCCACCGGTCTCGCGCGCGCACCCGAAATGGACCAGGGATCAATCGCCGCAGGGGCCGGGCCGGGTACTTGTGATAGGGGAATGAGCGGTGTAGGTTCCCGCGCGTCATGGCGCGGCCGGTGGGGCTAAGCGGGCGCGCGGCCGGGTTTGGATTCGGCGACGGCACTTCAGACGGAGCGAAGATGGTGTTGGCAAGACTAGGGGCCTTCTGGGCGACGCTTGCGGCGCTGGCGTTGGCGCCGGCAGCGGCGTTCGCCGACAAGCCGAAGGAATGGGAATGGAACTTCCAGGAACCGGCGACGCCGGTGATGGAGGCGGTGGTTCAGCTCCACGACAAGCTGCTGTGGATCATCATCATCATCTCGGTCTTCGTACTGGGGTTGCTGCTCTACGTGATGGTCCGCTTCAATGAGAAGCGCAATCCGACGCCGTCCAGAACGACCCACAACACCACCCTCGAGGTGCTGTGGACCGTGGTTCCCGTCCTGGTCCTGTTGTTCATCGCCTTCGGCCCGCCGATGAGCTCGTTCCGCCTGCTCTATTTCGCGGACCGGGCGCCGGACGCGGCGATGACGGTCAAGGCGATCGGGCATCAATGGTATTGGTCCTACGAATATCCCGATAACGGCGGCATCAAGCTCGACGCCAACCTGAACGACAAGGCGCCCCCCGAGCTGCGTCTGCTCGATACGGACAACCATATCCTCGTGCCCGTGAACACCAAGGTCCGGCTGCTGACCACGGCCGAGGACGTGATCCATTCCTGGGCGATGCCGTCCTTCGGGGTCAAGCTCGACGCCGTCCCCGGCCGCATCAACGAGACCTGGTTCCAGGTCCTGCGCGAGGGCACCTACTACGGCCAATGCTCGGAGCTGTGCGGCAACAACCACGGCTTCATGCCGATCGTCGTCGAGGCGGTCAGCAAGGACAAGTTCGACGTCTGGGTCCAGGAGAAGAAGGCGGCCATGAACGGCGGCGCGCCCGCCACGGCGGTCGCTGCGGTCGCCAGCCCGAACTGATGATTCGCGAGGGAAGCAAACGATGAGTCCGGTTCACGTTCAGCACGCCGATCACGGCCACGCCCATCACCCCACGGGGTGGCGACGGTTCGTCTATTCGACGAATCACAAGGACATCGGCACGATGTATATCGTGTTCGCCATCATCGCCGGCATCATCGGCACGATATTCTCCGTCATGATGCGGGCGGAGCTGCAGGAGCCCGGCCTCGGGACCGGCCTGTTCGGCACCGATGCCGACCCGCACGGCCAGTACTGGAACGTCGTCATCAGCGCCCACGCCCTGATCATGATCTTCTTCATGGTGATGCCGGCGATGATCGGCGGCTTCGGCAACTGGTTCGTGCCGCTCATGATCGGCGCGCCCGACATGGCGTTCCCGCGCATGAACAACGTCAGCTTCTGGCTGCTGATCCCCTCGTTCGCGCTGCTGCTGGGCTCGGCCTTCGTCGGCGACACGTCGACGGGCGGCGCCGGCACGGGCTGGACGCTCTATCCGCCCTTGTCCGGTTCCGAGCATGAGCACTCCGGACCGGCGGTCGACATGGTCATCTTCTCGATCCATCTGGCCGGCGCGTCCTCGATCATGGGCGCCATCAATTTCATCACCACCATCTTCAACATGCGTGCGCCCGGCATGACCATGCATCGCATGCCGCTCTTCGTGTGGTCGATCCTGGTCACGGTGTTCCTGCTGCTGCTGGCGCTGCCGGTGCTGGCGGGCGCCATCACCATGCTGCTGACCGACCGCAACTTCGGCACCCACTTCTTCAAGCCGGAGGCGGGCGGCGATCCCATCCTGTTCCAGCACTTGTTCTGGTTTTTCGGCCACCCCGAGGTCTACATCCTGATCGTGCCGGGCTTCGGCATGATCAGCCAGATCGTCGCCACCTTCTCGAAGAAGCCGGTGTTCGGCTATCTCGGCATGGCCTACGCCATGGTGTCCATCGGGCTCGTCGGCTTCATGGTGTGGGCGCACCACATGTTCACGGTCGGCATGGACGTCGACACGCGCGCCTACTTCACGGCGGCGACCATGGTGATCGCGGTGCCCACGGGCATCAAGATCTTCAGCTGGATCGCCACCATGTGGGGCGGCTCCATCCGGCTCGACACGCCCATGCTGTGGGCGCTCGGATTCATCTTCCTGTTCACGGTCGGCGGCGTCACCGGCGTGGTGCTGGCCAATGCCGGCGTCGACAACGCGCTGCACGACACCTACTACGTGGTGGCGCATTTCCACTACGTGCTGTCGCTCGGCGCCGTGTTCTCGATCTTCGGGGGCTTCTACTACTGGTTCGGCAAGATGAGCGGCCGCCAGTATCCGGAGTGGATGGGCAAGGTGCACTTCGCGCTCGCCTTCATCGGCGCCAACCTGACCTTCTTCCCCATGCACTTCTCCGGCCTCGCCGGCATGCCCCGGCGCATTCCCGACTACAATCCCGCCTTCGCCGGCTGGAACGAGATCGCCTCCTACGGCGCCTATATCGGGGCCGCCAGCGCCGTCTGGTTCGTGATCACGGTCATCTACACCCTGACCTCCGGCAAGAAGGTGGCCGCCAACCCGTGGGGCGAGGGCGCCACCACGCTCGAATGGACGCTGCCCTCGCCGCCGGCCTTCCACTCCTACGAGGAGCTGCCGGTGATCAAGGCCAGCGGTCATCATTGACGGCAGGCGGGGATCAGCGTTGTGCGTCCTTCGACAGGCTCAGGATGAGGTTCTTTCTTCGTGCCAGAAAAATCGTTCCTCATCCTGAGCTTGTCGAAGGACGCACCCCGGTGATGCCGGTGAGTGTGAACACGCCCTACTAGGACGAGAGTCGCCGTGTCGGACGTCAGCATCTCCACAGAAACGGTCGACGCCGATGCGCCCGCGGCGGGCGCACGCGTCGGGGACTTCATCGAGCTGCTGAAGCCGCGGGTGATGTCGCTGGTGGTGTTCAGCGGCTTCGCCGGCCTGATGGTGGCGCCCGGCAATCTGCATCCCGTGCTGGCCGCCGTCGCCGTGCTCTGCATCGCCGTCGGCGCCGGCGCCTCCGGCGCCATCAACATGTGGTACGACCGCGACATCGACGCGATCATGCAGCGCACGCGCAAGCGGCCGATCCCCGCCGGGCGCGTCGATCCGCAGGAAGCCGTCAGCTTCGGCATCGTGCTGGCGATCGGCGCGGTGACGCTGATGGCGCTCGCCGTCAACTGGCTGGCCGCCGGTCTGCTGGCGTTCACGATCGCGTTCTATGTTTTCGTCTACACCATGTGGCTGAAGCGCCGCACACCCCAGAACATCGTGATCGGCGGCGCCGCCGGCGCCTTCCCGCCGATGATCGGCTGGGCGGCGGTCACCGGCCAGATCAGCCTGGCCTCGATCGCGCTGTTCCTTCTGATCTTCATGTGGACGCCGCCGCATTTCTGGGCGCTGGCGCTCTATCGCACCGGCGACTACGCCAAGGCCGGCGTGCCCATGCTGCCGGTGGTGGCGGGTGCGCGCGCCACCAAGGCGCAGATGCTGGTCTATACCGTGCTGCTGTTCCCGCTGGCACTGGCGCCGTGGGCGCTCGGCCTCACCGGCGCCGTCTATGCGGCGGCGGCCGTGATCCTCGGCCTGCTGTTCATCCTGGCGGCGGTGCGCGTGTGGTTCGACAGCGGCGAGCGCGCGGCCCGGCAGATGTTCGCCTTCTCGATCCTCTATCTCTTCCTGCTGTTCACGCTGCTGATCGTCGATCGCGCGCCCGGCCTCCTCGGCGGGAGCTGGACATGATGGCGCAGTCGCTGCCCACTCCGGCCCCCGATTCCACCGGCGAGCGGCGGCGGCGACTGCGGATGCGCAACCGCGCGGTGCTGCTGGTCCTGCTCATGCTGGTGGCGCTGATCTACGTCATCGCGATCGTGCGCATGGGCGGCGGCTGAGGGCGCCCATGAAGTCCGATCGCAAACGCCGCCGCCGCAATACCGTGAGCGTCCTGCTGTCGCTCGTCGCCGTGGCCGGCATGGTCGGCCTCTCCTATGCGTCGGTGCCGCTCTATCGCCTGTTCTGCCAGGCCACCGGCTATCAGGGGGCGACCCGGACGGCGCTGCGGGCGCCGGACACCGCCTCTGCCGCGACCATCACCGTGCGGCTTGACGCTAACGTCAACAACACGCTGCCCTGGAGCTTCGTGCCGGAGGTGCCGGCGGTGACGATGGCGCTGGGCGAGAGCGTGACCGCGGTCTATCGCGTCAAGAACCTGTCGGCCCGGCCGACGGTCGGATCCGCCACGTTCAACGTGACGCCGTTCGACTCCGGCCAGTACTTCAACAAGATCCAGTGCTTCTGCTTCACCGAACACGCGCTGGCGCCGGGCGAGAGCGCCGAGCTGCCGGTCACCTTCTTCGTCGATCCGAAGATCCGCACCAATCCGGACACCGCGGACATCCAGGCCATCACGCTTTCCTACACCTTCTTCCGGGCGGATGACGCGGGCGCGGCCGCCGATGCCGGCAGCGCCGCGAAGCCGGCCGCCACGGTCAACTGACGAACGCATTCGAGGCAAGGAAGACCCCATCATGAGCGACATCCACGCCGGTCACGAGGCCAAGCATCCCTACCATCTCGTCGATCCCAGCCCGTGGCCGATCGTCGGCGCCATCGCCGCTCTGCTGCTCACCGGCGGCATGGTTCTCTTCATGCACGGCATCTGGGGCTTCGGCGGCAAGATCGTGCTGGCGCTCGGCGTGCTCGGCGTGCTCGGCACCATGTTCTTCTGGTGGCGCGACGTCGTGAAGGAGGCCACCTTCCAGGGCTATCACACGCCGGTGGTCCAGATCGGCATGCGCTACGGCATGGCGCTCTTCATCGCCTCCGAGGTGATGTTCTTCGCGGCCTGGTTCTGGGCCTACTTCAACGCCTTCCTGTTTCCGACCGAGCAGATCGGGCATACGTGGCCGCCGAGCCTGCCGACCCCGGTCCAAACCTTCGACCCGTTCGAGCTGCCGCTGCTGAACACGCTGATCCTGCTGCTCTCCGGCGTCACCGTGACCTGGGCGCACCATGCGCTGCGCGAAGGCGACCGCAAGGGCATGCTGCAGGGACTGGCGCTCACCATTCTGCTGGGCGCCACCTTCACCTGCGTGCAGGCCTATGAATACAGCCATGCCGCCTTCACCTTCACCGGCAACATCTACGGCTCGACCTTCTTCATGGCGACCGGCTTCCACGGCTTCCACGTCATCATCGGCACCATCTTCCTGACCGTCTGCTGGTTCCGCGCCTATGCCGGCCACTTCAAGCCCGACCACCATTTCGGCTTCGAGGCGGCGGCCTGGTACTGGCACTTCGTCGACGTGGTCTGGCTGTTCCTGTTCACCTGCATCTACGTCGCCGGCGCCGGTGTGGCGGAGCACTGACGGCGATCGCCTATTATCCGCCCCAGTCGGCCTTCGGCACGGGCGTCGCGTGCAGGTGCCCGCGCTGCGGCCGCGGCAAGCTGTTCGCCGGCTACCTGACGCTGGCGGCGCAATGCGAGGTCTGCCAGCTCGATCTCAGCAAGGCCGACTCCGGCGACGGCCCGGCGGTGTTCCTGATCTTCATCCTGGGCGCGCTCGCCGTGCTGCTGGCCTTTCTGCTGCTCTACGTGCTGGTGCTGCCGGAATGGATCAGCTGGCTGATCCTGGTCGTCGCTGTGATCGGCGGCGCGCTCCTGCTGTTGCGCCCGGCCAAGGCCATCATGGTCGCATTGCAATACAAGAACCGTTCCGGCGAGTTCGGCGGAGAGCAATGAGCAGCGAGCAATGAGCATTGAGCAAGAAAGTGCTCAGGGCTCACGGCTCATTGCTCGCGGCTCACTGCTCACGGCTCAAAGCTCATGATTTTCCGCCCCACGCTCTGGCCTACCGTCTTCACGATCCCCGCGCTGATCGTGCTGTTCGGTCTCGGCACCTGGCAGATCGACCGTCTGCATTGGAAGGAAGGGTTGATCGCCGACCGCACGGCGCGCACGACGGCGGCGCCGATCGCCCTGCCGGCGGCGGGCGCGCAGCCGTCGGCCGCAGCGCTCGCCGATCTCGACTTCCGGCACGGGGCGGCGACCGGCGTATTCCTGCATGAGCGCGAGTTGTATATCGCCGCCCGCACCATGGAAGGCTCGGTCGGCTACCAGATCGTGACGCCCTTGCAGCAGGCTGATGGCAGCATCGTGCTCGTCAATCGCGGCTGGGTGCCGGAGACGCGCAAGGATCCGGCCAGACGGCCCGAAGGCCAGGTCGCCGACACCGTGACCGTCGACGGTGCCATCCGCGCGCCCGGCGTACAGCACTGGCTGCAGCCGGACAACCAGCCGGCGCAGAACATCTGGTTCTGGAGCGACCTGCCGGCCATGGCCGCCCACGCCGGCATCGCGCCCGACAAGCTCGTCCCGGTGTTCCTGGAGGCCGGTCTCGCGCCCAACCCCGGCGGCCTGCCGATCGGCGGGCAGACCAAGGTCAACCTGCCCAACGACCATCTGCAATATGCGATCACCTGGTACGCGCTCGCCATCGGCCTCGCGGTGATCTACGTCCTTTACCATCGCCAACGAGACAGCGGATTGCGCGAGTCCTGATTGCCCCGTTTGACACGATCCTTATGCCGTCCCGATACTGCATGGTAGGGTGGTGCTCATGACCTATGCAGCAGGTAGCGGGTCGCGGCGGCCGGCGATAGCGAGGCCGAATTGCGGAACATTTGGCAACGAAGAAGCCGCGCTCGCGGTCGTCGTGACACGCCTGGTCGAGACACTCGATCCGGAAGCGATCTATCTGTTTGGCAGCCGCGCATCGGGCATCGCACGCCCGGACAGCGATTTCGACCTGCTGGTGGTCACCCGAACCGAAGACGGCGATGCCGCGTTCGACTACGACCGCGTCTATTCGCCCCTGCTGGGACTGGGCGTTGGCTGCGATGTCGTGCCGTGCCCGAAGCACGAGTTCGATGCCGAGAAGGAGCGACCGACGAGTCTGTGTTACGTCGTGCACCAACGGGGTCGCAAGCTCTATGAGCGACGCTGAGCGCATCGCATCGTTCATTGCCCTCGCGGAGGAGGAGCCGTCGGCGGCGCGCCTGCTGATGTCCGGAGCGTCGCGCCAAGCGGCCTACTTTGTTCAGCAGGCGGCCGAGAAGGCCACTCGCGCCGTGCTTACGGCGGCCGGCGTGCCGTTCGGAACCAGTCATATTCTCGGCCAAATGGCGGCTGCGTTGCCGCCGGCCCACCCCATGCGGATGACAATCAATGCGCTGGACAAGTACTCGAGCGCGGCGACGAGATATCGCTATCCGAGTCCGGCCGGTCGGCTTGCGAATGCGCCGAAAAGCGAAGAGGTCGCATCGGCCATCGATGAAGTGGCCGCGTTCATTGCGCAGGTTAAGGATTATTTTCGAACAATCGCGCTGCGGCCGGACAGGTAGCGCTCGAGACGATCCTGCCGCGGGCTACCGGCGCGCGTCCTCCGGAAAAGCCTTCTTCAGGCACAGGCGGGCACCGCCCGCGCAGGCAAGGGCGAGGAGCGGGCCGGCGACGGTGAGGCTGCCGATCCGGCGCGCCTCCTCGGCATCGAACTGGACGCCGATGGCGAACACGGCGCTGGCGGTTCCGATCGCCGCCAGGCAGGCGGCAAGGGTCAGCAGGAAGGCGCGCGTCGGGCGGCCGAAGCGCAGGCTGTCACCGATCAGCACGGCGGCGATGACGGCCCCGAACAGCAGCACATCGCCGTTGGCCGCCAGCTCCGCGCTATCGTCGGCGCACAGGACCTGCCAGAGCGCGCGCATGAACGGCGCCACGAGCAGGATCGCCGTCAGCAGGGCGGTCCAGTTCGGCGAAGTCGGTTGCGGTGCGCGGGCGGGCTTCATCGGCGGCCTTCGATCCGGAATTGCCGCTCCTGCATACGACCAACCGATTAAGAAGGCGTAATTCCCGCATTTTTAGCGGTCCTGACGCGACCTGAAGCGCTCGATGGCGGTGATGATTTCGGCTTCGCCGACACTGAGACCGGTCAGCGTGATGGCGTAGGGAGCAAAGCCGACGGCGCGGTTCAGGCGCGCAAGCGCGCCCTGCGTGCGGTCGAGCCGGGCGAGGTGGCGCTCCGGATCGGCCAGGTCGAATTCGATCATGCGCTGGCCGTAGAGGGTCCGGCAGGTGATGGAGAGGATGTCGCCCCATTCGATGGTCTGTCCGATCCGCGAATCGTAGAGGCCGGCGGCGTCGATGCGGATATGTCGGAACGCCCAGCCCCGGCGTCGCAGTTGCGCGGCGCCGATGACCGCGAAGCCGCCGAAGACGATCGCCGTGAGCGGGCCGACGATGAAGCCGGGCCAGCCGATGCCGTCCGAACCGCCGGCGATGCTCGCCAACAGCATCATGACTCCCGCGGCGGCGAAGCTGACGCAGCCGGCGAGGCCGAGGGTGGTCCAGAGGTTCGAATAGACCGCGACGAGCGGCCCGGCCGCAGGCGCCGCGCCGTGTCCCGCAGCGCCGCGGGCGCGCCCATCGGCGCGGCGGCTGCCGACCAGCTCGTATGCGAAGATCGCCGCGCAGCCGGCGAACATGACGACGATGGCGAGCGCGCTCCAGATCTGCGCGGTCTTTGCGCCGGCGGGAGCGGCGAGCGCATCGAGCAGCATCCACCCGCCGAGAGCCACGAACAGGAGAGCGAACAGGAGCTGGAGCCAGCGCTTCCAGATCACGGGCATCGATCGCGGTCCGCCGCCTCCCTTTGTGCGCTCCGAATCCGATGATATGGTCGGCGCCATTCGTTTGAAAATCCATGAGCAATCCCATCCCATGAAAGCCTATAGCGAGCTTGAATCCCGATTCCACCGTCTCTATGCCCTGCGCAACGCGCTCGGCGTGCTGCAGTGGGACCTGGCGGCCAAGATGCCGCCCGGCGGCGCCGCCGCGCGGGCCGAGCAGATGGCCGCCCTCAATGTCGTCTGCCACGGCGTGCTGGCCGACGCCGCGGTGGGCGACCTGCTCGACGAGGCCGAGTCCGACCGCGCCAATCTCGACGAGTGGCAGCACGCCAATCTGGCGGAGATGCGGCGGCAGTGGGGCCATGCCACCGCGCTCAATCCGGGGCTGGTGGAGGCGCTCTCGAAGGCCGCGTCGGCCTGCGAGCAGACCTGGCGCAAGGCGCGGCCGGCGAGCGATTTTGCCCTGGTGAAGCCGGCCCTCGCCGAGCTGCTGGCGCGCGTGCGCGAGGCGGCGCAGGCCAAGGGCGCGAAGCTCGGCTGCTCGCCCTACGACGCCCTGCTCGACGAATACGAGCCGGGCGGCCGCGCGGCCGAGATCGATGTGGTGTTCGGCGATCTCGCGAAGTTCCTGCCGGAATTCCGCGAACGCGCGCTGGCGCATCAGGCGGCGCGGCCGGCGCCGGTGAAGCCCGCCGGCCCGTTCCCGATCGAGAAGCAGCGGGCGCTCGGCGAGAAGCTCATGCATACGCTGGGATTCGACTTCGAGCATGGCCGCCTCGACATCAGCCTGCATCCCTTCTGCGGCGGCGTGCCCGACGACGTCCGCATCACCACCCGCTACTACCCCGACGATTTCGCCCACTCCCTCATGGCGGTGATCCACGAGACCGGCCATGCGCTCTACGAGCGCGGCCTGCCGCCGGACTGGCGCCACCAGCCGGTCGGCCAGGCCCGCGGCATGAGCCTGCATGAGAGCCAGTCGCTGCTCATGGAGATGCAGGCCTGCCGCTCGCGCCCGTTCGTCGCGTTCGTGGCGCCGCTGGCGCGCGCGACCTTCGGCGGCAGCGGCCCGGCCTGGGACGAGGACAACATTCACCGCCTCTATACGCAGGTGAAACCCGATTTCATCCGCGTCGACGCCGACGAGGTGACCTATCCGGCCCACGTCATCCTGCGCTACCGGCTCGAGCGCGACCTCATCGCCGGCGACATGGAACTCGACGACCTGCCGGCGGCCTGGAACGCCGGCATGAAGGAGCTCCTGGGCATCGTGCCGCCCTCGGACCGCGAGGGCTGCCTGCAGGACATCCACTGGTA
>Ga0137403_10001435_pt1 | contig 29927 bp, 28 predicted proteins | sample CZOMad2_1_16fung_FD_122057 | JGI IMG/M metagenome (GOLD analysis project Ga0137403, IMG submission 122057) | Vadose zone soil fungal communities from Angelo Coast Range Reserve, California, USA - CZOMad2_1_16fungal (Hybrid Assembly) | ecosystem: Environmental > Terrestrial > Soil > Vadose zone... | reverse complement strand
GGGATCTGCGGCGCGTGCACGATCCTGTTCAACGGCGAGGCGGCGCGCTCGTGCATCATGCTCGCCGTCCAGGCCGAGGGCGCCGAGCTCGCGACCGTCGAGGGCCTGATGCGCGACGGCAAGCTCCATCCGCTCCAGGAGGCGTTCCGCGAGCACCACGGCCTGCAGTGCGGCTTCTGCACGCCGGGGATGCTGATGACCGCCCTGGATTTCCTGCGCACGAACCCGACGCCCAGCGAGCGCGAGATCCGCGAGGGCATCTCCGCCGTCCTCTGTCGCTGCACCGGCTATCAGGGGATCGTGAACGCGGTGCGCGCCGCCGCTCCCGTGCTCGCCGCCGGGCGCTAGGTTCGGAGAGCGCGCGTGGGAGTCGGCCTGCCGCGGCTCGTGGGCGCCCGGGTGGCGCGGCGCGAGGATCCTCGTCTCCTGACCGGGCAGGGGAGCTTCGTCGACGACCACCGCCCGGCCCGGATGCTGTACGCGGCCTTTCTCCGCTCGCCCCACGCCCACGCGCGCATCAGGCGAATCGACGCATCGGCGGCGCTGGCGCTTCCCGGCGTCGCGGCGGTGCTGACCGGCGACGACATCGCGCGCTCGGCGAAGCCGGTCCGCGCCGCGTCCAAGACGCCCAACGTCAAGACCACGAGCTATCCGCCGCTCGCTCTCGGCAAGGTGCGCCACGCCGGCGAGGCGGTGGCGATGGTCGCCGCCGAGAGCCGGTACGTGGCCGAGGACGCCGTCGAGCGCATCGTCGTCGAGTACGAGCCGCTGCCGGTCGTCCGGGACGTGGAGTCGGCGCTCGACCCCGCGAGCCCGGTGCTCCACGACGAGGCGGAGACGAATCTCCTGGTCAGCCGTGAGTTCGCCCGCGGCGACGTCGACGCGGCGGTGGCCGGCGCCGCGCTCGTCGTGCGCGAGCGCTTCCGCTTCCATCGTCACACGCCGGTGTGCATGGAGAACCGGGGCTGCCTCGCCGAATACGCGACGGGGAGCGGCGCGCTCACGCTGCGCTCGTCCGCCCAGTGCCCCGGCCTCGTCCGGGACATCCTGACCGACTTGCTCGACATGCCCGAGCACCTGATCCGGGTGATCGCGACCGACGTGGGTGGCGGCTTCGGCGCCAAGGCCTCGCTCTATCCCGAGGAGATCGCCACGTGCGTCATGGCCAGGCGGCTCGGGCGTCCGGTGAAGTGGATCGGCGACCGCCGCGAGGATCTGCTCGCGACCACGCACGCGTGGGACGAGATCATCGACGCCGAGCTCGGCCTGAACCAGGACGGCACCATCGTCGGGCTCCGGGCCGAGGTCATCGCGGACGTTGGCGGCTACTCGATTTATCCGTGGACGGCCGCCATCGAGCCCGTGCAGACCATCAGCTTTCTGCCGGGCCCGTATCGGGTGCCGACCTACCGCGGACGCGCGCGAGGCGTCGCGACGTGCAAGGCGCCGCTCGGCCCGTATCGCGGCGTGGGAAGGCCACCGGCGGTCTTCGTCATCGAGGGCCTCATGGATCGGGCGGCGCGTCGGCTCGGGCTCGATCCCGCGGAGATCCGGTTCCGCAACTTCATCCGCGACGAGGATTTTCCCTACAAGTCGCCGTCGGGCATCGTGTGGGACCGCTCGAGTTTCACCGAATCGCTCCAGAAGGCGCGCGAGGCGCTCGACTACAAGGCGGCGCGCGACGAGCAGGCGCGGGCGCGCGCCGCCGGGCGCTGGGTCGGTATCGGGATCGCGTCTTACGTGGAGCTGACGGGGATCGGCTCCGCCATTCCGGTCTCGCCCGGGATGCCCGTCTCCACGGGCACCGAGGCGGCGACGATCCGCTTCGACCCCGCGGGGAAGGTCACGGCCGTGTTCGGCGTCGCCTCCCACGGCCAGGGGCTCGAGACGACGCTGGCCCAGATCGTGGCCGACGAGGTCGGCGTGCCGATCGAGGACGTGCGCGTCGTCCACGGCGACACCGACGCCTCGCCGTACGGGACCGGCACCTACGCGAGCCGGAGCCTCGTGCTGGCGGGGGGCGCCGCCATCCTGGCCGGGCGCTCCGTGCGCGAGAAGATGCTCGTGATCGCCGGCCACCTCCTGGAGGCCGACCCCGCCGACGTCACGCTGGCCGCTGGCCGCTACGCGGTGCGGGGAATGCCCGACCGCAGCGTGACGGTGCGCCAGATTGCCCGCGCCGCCTATTCGGGCGCCAAGCATCTCCCGAAGGGGCTCGAGCCGGGCCTCGAGGCCACGCGCTTCTACGACCCGTACTACGGTACCGCGTCGAACGCGACGCACGCGGCGATGGTCGAGGTGGACCGCGCGACGCTCGAGGTGAAGACCCTGCGCTACGTCGTGGTGGAAGACTGCGGGCGTATGGTCAATCCGCTCATCGTGGACGGCCAGGTGCACGGCGGCGTCGCACAGGGGATCGGCGCGGCGCTCCTCGAGGAGATCGTCTACGACGATCAGGGGCAGCTGCTCAGCGGCACCCTGATGGACTACGTGGTGCCTTCCGCGTGCGAGATTCCGATGATGGAGGTGCACCACGTGGAGACGCCGTCGCCGGTCACGCTCGGGGGGTTCCGGGGCATGGGCGAGGGCGGGACGATCGGCGCGCCCGCGGCCATCGCGAACGCGGTGGCGGATGCCCTCGCGCCGCTGAGCATCGAGGTCGCCGAGCTGCCGGTGACTCCCGAGCGGCTCTTCCGGCTGACCCGAAAGGCGGGCGCGTGAATCTCGGGCTCGGCGGGAAGGTCGCCCTGGTGACCGGCGGGGCGCGCGACGTCGGGCGCGAGATCTCCCTGACGCTGACCCGAGAGGGCGCCGCCGTCGCCGTCAACTACCTGCACTCGAAGGCGGACGCCGATTCGCTCGTGGGGGAAATCACGCGGCTCGGCGGCCGCGCGGTGGCGTACCAGGGTGACGTCGCCGACTACACGGCGGTGGGCCGGATGATCGACCGCATCGTCGCCGATCTCGGCCGCCTCGACGTCGTCGTCAACAACGCGGGCTACGTCGAGGCCAAGCTCTTCCTCGAGACGACGCCGGAGGAGTGGCGCCGCCAGGTGGACGTCGACCTCTACGGCGTCTTCAACATCTGCCACGCCGCCGTGCCGAAGCTCGCGGCGCAGAAAGGCGGGCGCATCATCAGCATCGTCGGCGACTCGGCGCGCGTGGGCCAGGCGCGGCTCGGCGTGTCCGCGGGCGCGCGCGGCGCCGTCCTCTCCATCACGCGCACGCTGGCCAAGGAGCTGGGGCGCTTCAACATCACCGTGAACGCGCTGGCGCTCGGCTGGATCGAGACCTCGCACGCCGACCAGGAGTGGCTCGCCAAGAATCGCGAGCGGATCCTCGCGTTCTATCCGATCCGGCGCCTGGGCAAGCCGGACGACGTCGCGCCGCTCGTCGCGTTCCTGGCCTCCGATCTCGCCGGCTGGGTCACCGGCCAGACGATCAGCGTGAGCGGCGGCTACTCCACGGTTTGATGCCGGTCGTCGAGCTCGCCTAGGCGGCGCTGGAAGGTCCGAAGCCGACCGTCGCCTGGTTTCCGATGACGAGCGGGCGGAAGCGAACCGGCAGGCCGACGCCGACCTTGTCGAGCGGGATGTCGACGAGCCGGCCGAGGATCGACACGCCTTCGCGCAGCTTCACGACCGCGAGGGCGTAGGGGGCATCGCCCGCGTGGGCCCTCGGCGCGACCCGGATGATCGTGAAGCTCGCGATCGTACCCTCGCCGCGCAGGTCGAGCGGCTGCCACGCCTGGGTATGGCAGGCCGGGCACAGCTGCCGGGGCGGGATGGCGAGCTCTCCGCACGAGCCGCACTTGAGGGCCGTCAGCTGGCCGGCGCGCACGCGCTCGAAGAAGGCGCGCGCGGTGATGGGCGACTCAGTCACGGCCGAAGAGACTCACCAGGACCGTCGCGGTGTTGCCCCCGAGCGTGTGGGTGAGCCCGGTCTTGGCGCCGTCGACCTGGCGCGGCCCGGCCTCGCCGCGGATCTGCGTGACGATCTCGGCGATCTGCGCGGCGCCCGTCGCGCCGATGGGATGCCCCTTCGCCTTCAGGCCGCCGGAGGGGTTGACCGGAATCTCGCCGCCGAGGCTCGTCCGGCCCGCCTCGGCCGCCCGGCCGCCCGCCCCCGGCTCGAAGAGGCCGAGCCCCTCGGTGGCCACGATCTCGGCGATCGTGAAGCAGTCGTGCAGCTCGACGACGTCCACGTCGCGGGGGCCGAGGCCCGACTGCCGATACGCCGCCGCCGCCGCGCGCTCGGTCGCCGGCACGCGCGAGAGGTCGCGCTTGTCGCCGAGGAGCATCCAGTCCGAGGCCGCCGCGGAGCCGAGCACCCACACCGGCTTGCGATGACGCCGCGCCACCTCCTCGGAGGCGAGCACGAGGGCGGCACCGCCGTCGCTGAACGGACAGCAGTCGAAGAACTTGAGCGGATCGGCGACGTAGGCGGACCGGAGCACCTGATCGATCGTGATCTGCTTCTGGAACTGCGCCTTCGGATTGAGCGCGCCGTGCCGATGGTTCTTCACGGCGACCGCCGCCATCTGTGCCTCCGTCGTACCGTACTTCTCCATGTGCGCCCGCGCGATCAGCGCGAACACGCCGGGGAAGGTCAGGCCCAGGGGCTGCTCCCAGACGGCGTCGGAGGCGTAGGCGAAGTACTCGGTGGACTCCGCCGTCGAGACGTTGAGCACGCGCTCGGCGCCGCCGACGAGGACCACTTCGGACACGCCCGCGGCGATCTCCATCACCGCGTGGCGGAACGCGGCGTGCGAGCTGGCGCACGCGGTCTCGAAGCGGGTCGTGGGCACCGACGGGATGCCCAGCACCGACGCCGCCTGCGGGCCGGTGTGGAGCTGGTGCTCGGTCTCACCACCGACGACGTTGCCGTAGTAGAGCGCCTGGATGGCGGTCGCCGGAATAGCGGCGTCGGTCAGCGCGTCCTGGGCCGCCTCGGCGAAGAGCTCGGCCGACGTGCGGTCGTGCAGCCCGAACCTCGTCACTCCGACTCCGATGACGGCGACGCGGCGCATGAGTGTCCTCCTCGTCGCATGCTAGCATTAAAATTCATGGGGCTGCGAGGGCTCGTGCTCTTCGGCTGCGGCTGGATCGCGCGCCGTCACGCCGTCGCGGCCCGGCGGCTCGGCGTCCCGCTGCTCGTCGCCAGCCGCGACCTCGCCCGGGCGCGCGCGTTCGCGCGCGAGTTCGGCGCGGCCGACGCGTTCGGCGCGTACGAGGACGCCGCGCGCGATCCGCGCGCCGAGGCCGCGGTGATCTGCACCCCGCACGACCGGCACTGCGCGGACACCCTCCTGGCGCTCGGCGCGGGCCTGCACGTCCTCGTCGAGAAGCCGATCGCGCCGACGGTCGAGGAGGCCGATCGGATGATCGCGGCGGCGCGGGACGCGGGGCGCGTGCTGATGGTCGCCGAGAACTTTCACTTCATGCCCGCGTTCCGCCACGTCCACGGCCTCTTGACGTCGGGCGCCCTCGGCGCCCTGCGCTCGCTTCACCTCGTCGCCCGCGGGTACCGCCAGCACTCGGGCTGGCGCCTGGCGGCGGGCGCCGCGGGCGGCGGCGTCCTGATCGACGGCGGCATCCACTACGTGCACAACCTGAGCTGGTGGGGTGGTGAGGTGCGGCGCGTCTTCGCGCTCCGCCCGCCCCAGACGGTCGAGCTGGGCGGCGAGGACGCGGTGGACGTTCTGGCCGAGCTCGCGGGCGGGATCGTCGGCTTCGTGTCCAATTCTCTTGGCGCTCGCGGTGCTCCGCGGGTTCAATGGTCCTCAGTGACGGGCGTCGACGGCACGATCTTCGCCGACAATCGCGGGCGCTTCATCCTGTCCCGGGGGCGCGGCCGCATGCGCCTTCGGCTGTTCCGTCGCGATTCGCGGGGTCACGAGGCGATGCTCCGGGCGTTCGCCGACGCGGTCGGCTCCGGCCGGCCGCCCGAGACCGACGGCCGGTCGGGTCGGCGCGATCTGGCGGTGGTGCTGGCGGCGTACCGTTCGGTGGCCGAGCGGCGGCCGGTGGATCTGGCGTGCTGAGCGAAGAAGCACTGATACTTGGCGTGCTCGCCGGAGCCTGCATGCTGCTCATCCTGGGCGTGCTCGAGCAGGTCTGGCCCTCGAGGCCTCGCCATCCGGTTCGGCGTCCCCAGGCTCCTCCGCCAACGCCACTACCATCACGCCCGGCCGAACCACTCGTGTCCCCGCGCTTGACCTTGAGCCTCCCGCCGTCGAGGCCGCCCGCCCAGACCGTGTTTCGCCGACCGGCCGGCTACGTCGAGCCACCGGTGCGCGTCGAGCCTGTCGCGCCTGCAGAGCCCGTGATGCCCGCGGAATCCGTCGTGCCGGAGCCGCCGGCGAGACCCGTGATCTCACCGCCCGCACCCGTGACTTTTTCTCCACCCGCACCCGTGAGTCCGCCGCCCTCGCCCGTCACTCCGCCGCCGCCTCCCACGAACGTCGTTCCGCTTCCCGAGCGGCGTGAGTCCGTACCGCTACCCGAGCGCCGCGAGATCCGCCCGATCGAGCGTCCCGAGCCGGTGCGGTTGGCCGAGCCCCCGGCGCCGGCTCCGGCGGCGGAGCCCGCCGTGCCGAAGCAGCCGGATGCCCCGGCGTTGTCCCCCCGCCGACGCCGGAGCAAGATCTCGCCCCACGCGCGGCCGCACCGCATGCTGCGAGCGCCAGAGACTCCGCCCGACGCGGGCGCGGAGCCGCCGGCGGCCGACGTCGCCAGGCTCGGCGGGGGGCCGCCCACGCTGGCGCAGCCTCTTCGGCGATGGGACGCGGCTCCACCCGCCCCGGCGGCGGAGCCGAAACCGAAGCGGGACTCGCCGCTCGTGGAGACGTGCTTCGCTCTCTATCAGGAGAAGCGCTTCAGCGAGGTCGTGTCGGAGGGCGAGGAAATGCTGGCAAAGCTCCCGGTGCAGTGGCCGGCCGGCACGTCGCACGACATCGCGGCGCTTCAGTCGGTGATCGGATTGGCCAAGCAGGCCCTCGGCGACGATGACGGCGCGCGCCTGGCGCTCGAGGCGGCGATCGACGCCTCGCCCGAGACCGAGCGGCCGACCTATCGCCGCCACCTCGCGGCGCTCTCCCTCGACGCCGCGCAAGCCCGGCTCGCGCGCGCGGCCGGTCACGACACGGGCGACCGGGTCGCGACGATCCGATCGGCCATCGCGTGGAGCGAGCGCGGGCTTGCCGCGGTGGCCTCCGACGCGGGGCTCGCCGGGGCGCGCGAAGCCGCTTACGACGCGCTCTGGCACGCCTACGAGCTCACCGCCACAGCGCTTCTGCAGCGGCAGGACTTCGGCGGGGCCCGTCAGCTGCTCCGAGAGGCGCTCGACGACCCCGCGTTGCCGACCCTCCGCGCCGCGGGATTCCGTGGGCTCTTCTCCAGCACCTTCGGCGCCGAGGTCGGCCAGCTCACCGCCCAGGCGATCCTCAGCATGCAGGGGGGCCGCGAGGCCGAGGCGCTCGAATCACTCAAGCGGGCCGAAGTGGTGCTGGCGGCGATTCCCGCCGACGCGTTGCCGCCGACACGCCGCGACGAGGTGGATCAGCGGCTCTGGTGGGGCTACGCGGAGCTCGGGAGCCGCCGGCTCGAGGCCGGCGATTACGAGGAGGCGCTCGACCCGCTGATCCACGCGCTCCGGTTCGAGTCCATCGGCCTCGAGCGCCAGGCCGAGACGCGCGCGGCGATCGTGCGCGCGCTCGAGGGCATCGCGGCGATGCGCGCCATGTCCATCCGTCGTCTCGCCGACGCCGGCTGCCGCGACGAGGCCGTGGAGGGCGCCGAGGATCTCCGCAAGCTGCTGCGCGACTGCGTGGACCTCGGGGTCAGCGAGACCGATCTGTGGGCGGCCTACACGCGCATCCTGCGCCTCAGCGACGAGCTGGACCTGGACGAGTCCGCCTGAGCCCTCGGGCTACGGCTCGACGCTCTTGCGGCGGATCTCGGCGAGCAGCGCTTCGGGCACCCGGAAGAACGCCGCCACGACGTCGGGGTCGAAGTGCTTGCCGGAGCACCGCTTGATCTCGGCCTTCGCGGCCTCGAAGGGCTGCGCCTTCGAGTACGGGCGATCGAACGTGATGGCGTCGAAGGCGTCCACGACCATGAAGATTCGCGCGCCGAGGGGAATGTTCTCGCGCTTGAGCCCGCGCGGATATCCGGTGCCGTCCCACTTCTCGTGGTGGGCGTAAACGATCGGCACGGCGCCCCGGAGGAACGGGATCCTCTCGACCAGCTGCTTGCCGATCTCCGGATGGCGCCGCATGATCGCCCACTCTTCCGGAGTGAGCGGACCGGGCTTGAGCAAGATGGCGTCGGGAATGCCGATCTTGCCGATGTCGTGGAGCAGCACACCGTGGGCGAGGTCGGCCAGGTCCTTCTCCGGCACGCCGTACTCGCGGGCCGTCGCCAGCGCGTAGCCGTGGACGCGCCGCGAGTGGGATTCGGTCCCGACGTCGCGCGTGTCGAGGGCGGAGCCGAGCGCCTCCAGCGTCGTCCGGTAGGTGTCCTGGAGCTGCCGATAGGCCTGCTCGAGATCGTGCGTCGCCTCGACGACCCGGCGCTCGAGAAGCTCCTGGTACTGGCGCCGCTCGATCAGCAGCTGGCGCCGCTCGAGGGCCCGGTCGGCGGCGATCAGGAGCTCGTCCACGTTCACCGGCTTCATGATGAAGTCGTACGCCCCGAGCTGGAGGCTCGCGATCGCGGTCTTCACGTCGGCGGCGCCGGTGAGGACGATGACGGCCGCGTCCGGATCGGCCTGCCGGACCTGCTGGAGCAGCTCGATACCGCCCATGACCGGCATCTTGAGATCGGTGACGGTCAGGGGCGGCCGCGAGGCGCGGAACACCTCGAGCCCCTCGCGCCCGTCGTTGGCGAGCAGACACTTGTAGTTGGCGCCGAGGAAGATCTGGTGCAGGACCTCGCGGACCTGCCGATCGTCGTCGACGATGAGGATGTCACGCCGCTCCATGTCAGTCCGCCTTCTCGGCCGGCCCGGCGCCCATGACCTGGTTCTTGCCCGCTCGTTTCGCGGCATAGAGCGCCTCGTCGGCGGCCCGGAAGAGCCCCTCCGACGTCGTGGCTTCGTCGTCGGGAAGGCTGGACACGCCGAAGCTGGCGGTGACGTTCTTGCCGTGCGAGAACGGGAAGGTCGCGACGACGTGCCGGATCCGCTCCGCGTAGAGCCGTGCGCCCGTTTTGGACGTCTCGACCAGCAGGACGGCGAACTCGTCGCCGCCGTAGCGCGAGACGACGTTGATGCCGCGCGAGTGCTTCATGAGGATCTGAGCGATGTCGCGCAGCGTCTCGTCGCCCACCGCGTGGCCGAACTCGTCGTTGATGCTCTTGAACCCGTCCAGGTCGAGCACCACCACGGACACCGGGTGATTGAACCGCCTGAAGCGCGAGATCTCCTCCTCGAGGCGGAGCGAGAAGAAGCGTCGATTGTAGAGCCCGGTCACCTCGTCCTTGAACGAGGTCTCCTTGAGCTTGGCGTTGGTGGCCTCGAGCTCTCGGTATGCCGCGTCGAGCCGCATGGCGAAGGTATTGATGTCCATCGCCTGCTGCTCGACGGTACCGAGCATGCTGGAAAATGACTTCATCAGGGTGCCGACCTCGTCGCTCCGGGTCCCGATCTCGGCGAGCCTCGACTCGGTCGACAGGAGCTCCGTCATCCGCGCGAAGGCCCGGCCGAGGGACCACATGATGTACGCGCCGCTGAGCATCGCGACCACGGTGAGCAGGATGAGGGCCTGCAGGCCGTAGAATCGGCCGACGTGGGCCGGGTCGAGGCTGGGCTGAACGTATCGGTGCACCACGTACCCCAGGACGAGGATTGGAATCAGCGACGAAAGGGTGAGCGCCAGCAGGACTTTGCGTCTCAGAAGCCGTCCCGCGGACGCGGCATCCCCCGAGAATTGTCTCGACATCACCAGATTATTCTATTGCTGCAGTACCCGGTCAATGTCAGAATTTTCAAGGAAATAGCCGATATGCCGCTCGTCGCGGATCAGAAAATCGATTGTCTGGGGCTCTTTTGCCCGATGCCCGTTGTGAAAACCCGTGAAGCCCTCCGGCGCATGACCGTGGGACAGATTCTGGAAATGGCCTCGGACGATCCGGGCTCGGAGGCCGACATGAAGAGCTGGTCGGCCCGGACCGGGAACGAGCTGCTGGGGATAGAGAGGGATGGCTCGGCCTTCCGCTTCTTCGTCCGAAAGACTCGGTAGGCCTCCCCTCCCGCCGGCGGGACCGAGGGTCTACCTCGACTACGCGGGCTTCTCCCCCGTCGACCCCCGGGTCGTTGCCCTGATGCGGCCTTTCATGGAAGGGGGGGTCGGCAACCCCAACGCACAGCACTCACTGGGTCTCGAGGCCCGCGCGTCGCTGGACGGAGCCCGGGCCAAGGTGGCGCGCCTGCTCGCCGCGACGCCCTCCGGGGTCATCTTCACGGGCAGCGCGACCGAGGCGAACAACCTGGCCATCAAGGGCCTGGCCCAGCGCGCCGCCGGCCGTCACGTGGTCACGTCGGCGATCGAGCACATCTCGGTGATCGACTCGTGCCGCGACCTCGAGAAGCGCGGCTGGACCGTCACCTACCTGGGGGTCGACGCCGACGGCCGCATCGACCCCGAAGCGGTGGCCCGCGCGATCCGCGCCGAGACGGTGCTGGTCTCGATCATGACCGCCAACGGTGAGATCGGCACGATCCAGCCGGTCCAGGGGATCGGTAAGATCACGCACGCCCGCGGCGTGCCGTTCCACGTCGACGCGGTCGGCGCCGCCGGCCGGGTCCCGATCCACGTCGACGCCTGCCACATCGATCTGCTCACGCTGTCGTCCAACGATCTGTACGGCCCGCCGGGCGCCGGCGTCCTGTGGGTGCGCCCGACGGTCAAGCTCGCGCCGCAGATCCTCGGAGGCGGGCAAGAGCAGGGCTACCGCGCGGGGACGGAGAACCTGCCGGCGATCGCCGGCATGGGCGTCGCGGCCGATCTCGCGCGCATCGAGATCGCGGGCGAGGCGGCGCGCCTCGGCGGGTTGCGCGACCGGCTGCTGTCGGGGCTTCTCGAGCAGATCCCGGAGGCGCGCCTCACGGGCGCTCGCGGCGCGGCGCGGCTCCCGCATCACGCCTCGATCGTGGTGCCGGGGGTGAAGGCCGAGGGCGTCCTGTTGGAGCTGGACCTCCGGGGCATCGCGGCGTCGTCGGGCGCCACCTGCACGGCGATGACCGGCGAGCCGTCGCACGTCCTGCGCGCGATCGGCTGCGACCGCGCCGCGGCCGAGGGCTCGCTGTGCTTCACGCTGGGCCGCTGGACGACCGCGGGCGAGATCGACACGGTGCTCGAGGTTGTTCCCGCGGTGGTCGCGCGTCTCCGCCGCCTGGCCCCCCAGTAGGGTGCGCCTCTTCCTCTTCGATATCGACGGCACGCTGGTATCGGTGCGCGGCGCCGGCCGCGCGGCGTTCGCGCGAGCCCTCGAGGAAACCTACGGCACCGCCGGCGCGATCGAGCGGTTCGACTTCCGCGGCCGCACCGACCTGAGCATCGTTCACGACCTCATGACCGCGGCCGGGGTGGTGATCGAGCGCATCCGGGCCCGCCTCGACGCGTGCTTCGAGGCCTACGCGCGCGAGCTCGCCGTTCAGATCGGCGACGGCTCGCGGGTGCAGGTGCTGCCGGGTGTCGACGCGATCGTCCGGCGGCTCGGTCAGCGCGACGACGCTGTCGTCGGGCTCCTGACCGGAAACATCGAGGCCGGGGCCAGAATCAAGCTCACGCCGACGGGTCTGTGGCCGCTCTTTCGGGTGGCGGCCTACGGCGGCGACAACGCCGATCGGCGCCGGCTGCCGCCCATCGCCCAGGAGCGGGCGCGCGCGCTCGGCTACGACTTCACGTTCGACCGCATCACGATCATCGGGGACACCCCGCTCGACGTCGAGTGCGCCCGAAGCTGCGGCGCGGTCGCGGTGGCGGTCGCGACCGGCCAGCATCCGACCGACGAGCTGGCGTCCTGCAAGCCCGACCTCCTCTTCGGCAATCTCGCGGACGTCGATCGGATCGTGTCGCTCCTGACCGCGCCGTGACGCCGACGCTTCTGATCCTGTGGCTGCACCTTCTGAGCGCCGTGGTCTGGGTGGGCGGGCTCGCGTACCAGACTCACGTGCTCCTGCCCGCGGCGCGGCGGGGTGGCCAGGCGCCGGTCGCCGACATGCTGCGGCGCGGGCGCCCCGCGACGTGGACGGCGGTTGCCCTCGTCGTCCTGACCGGGTTCTACAACGTCACGCGACTCGGTCCGCTCGAGCGCGTGCTGGAAAGCGGCGCCGCGCTGACCCTGGCGCTCAAGTTCATGCTGGTGCTCGGCGCCGTCGCCATCGCCGGTCAGCGCGATTTCGCCCAGGTGCCGCGTCTCACCCGGGCGCTCGCCGATGGGGACGATCCACGCCCCGCTCTGTCGGCCATCGCCTGGATGGACCGCATCGTGCTGCTGCTGGCGGCGGTGATCGTCTTCCTGGGGCTGGCGATCTCGCGGCGCTGATCGTCGGGCGCGCCGCCGCGGCTGGTCGGCGCGGGTCAGAGACCGGTGATCGTGATGCCGGAGTTCTTCAGCTTGTAGCGCCGGTTGATCGTGGCGAGGACCGCGGTGATGCCCTCGAGCGGCCCGGCGTTGGAGAGCGCGCCGACGTCGATCGGGCGCAGGCTCATGGAGCGGGCCAGCTCGGTCACGGTCGCCTTGGCGGCGGCGTCGGCGCCGCACATGAGCAGGTCGCACTCGATCGGGTGATCCGTCGCCGACAGCTCGTGAGCCGCGATGTGGTGGAACGCGGCGACGACCTTGGCGTCCGGCAACAATCCCTGCGCCTCCTCGGCCGAGGAGCCGGCGGGTGGCGGGGTGAAGAGACGCGGCCCTCCGAACGTGAGCGGCACGACCGTCGAGATCACGACCTTTCCGCGGCAGCCGTCGCGGACTTCCGGGAGCGTCGCGGCGAGGCCCTGCGCCGGCAGCGCGATGACGATCACCGTGCCTTGCCGGGCGGCCTCGGCGTTCGACTCCCCCGTGATGGCCATCTTGTGGGTGGCCTCGCGGAGCTCGGCGGCCTTGGTCTTCGCCCGCTCGGCGTCGCGCGAGCCGATGACGATGGAGTGGCCGGCGAGCGCCCAGCGCGCCGCCAGTCCCGCGCCCTCCTTGCCCGTGCCGCCGAGAATCGCAATGTTCATCGGGTCCCCGTTCTACCGGAAGAGATCGCGCGCCGGATCGCGCAGGAGCGGCTTCGAGCCCTCCTCGCTCGCTTTCAGGGTGAGTCCCCGCACGATCGCCGCCGGAACGCGGTCGAGCTTGCCCATGACGGGCTCGGCGGCGCCGGCCAGCTCGTCGGCCAGCGCAAGGATCGTCGCCTGCAGCGGCCGGCCGGCCGGATCGCGCTCGCCGAGATAGCTGAGCAGCGGCGCGAACCCGGCGATACCGATCGCCACGTTGGTGAGGCCCTCGCGCCAGGGCCGGCCGAACGTGTCGGTGATGATCACGAAGACGTCGTTGCCGGTGAGCGCCCGCACGCGATCCCGCAGGGCGCGCGCGGAGCGGTCGGAGTCCTCGGGCAGGAGCGCGACCGAATCGGCGTCAACGTTGGACTGATCGACCCCGGCATTCGCGCACACCCAGCCGTGATGCGTCTCGGTCACGAGGACGCCCTTGTCCATTCGCACCACGCGCCGCGACTCGCGCAGGATGACCTCGACGAGCCGCGCGTCCTTGGCAAGCCCAGCGGCCATTGCGAGGGCGATCGGCGAGGGCTCGACGTCGGTGAGCCTCACGAGGCGGCCCTCGGCCTTCGAGACGATCTTCTGGCCGATCACGAGGAGATCGCCCGCGCGCACCGGCGTCGACTGGCGCTCGGCTGCCTCGACGACGAGACGGCCGATGTCGTCACCCTGACGCACCTCGCCGATCCCCCCGACGCCGATCACTTCGTAGCGGGTCATTGTAGCGGGGTCCTCGAGGCCGGCTTGGACCGGGGGTGGCCTGAGATAGATGCGGCGTGGCTCCGACACGCCCGACTATCGCGAGATGCGGCGTGGCTTCGACACGCCTGATCAACCCGAGATGCGGCGTGGCTCCGACACGCCCGACCCGCCCGCGTGAACAGACTCGGTTTCACCGGTGCGCGGGTTGCGAGAGGGGCTTGGGCCCGAACCGGCCGGAGGCGGCGAGCCAGCCTGCTACGAGCCGGCCGGTTTCTGTCGGCGCCGTCTCGGCGACGAGGGCCGTGAGGTCCTCGGGCGTGTCGATGTCGAGCCCGAGACCGGGCAGCGCGAGGACGCGCGGGGAGAGACTGCGCGTGCGTGCCGTTTCGAGGTGGCGCGCGAACGAGGGCTCGCCGAACGTCAGCGGCATCGCGTCGGGCGGCGCCAGCGCGACGCCATTGGTGCCGAGTCCCGAACGGGACGGGACGAAGGCCGGCGCGCCGTCGCCGGCGGCGCTGGCCAGCTCCCGCAGCTCGTCGGCGGTGACGCGCGGCACGTCCCCTGGCACCGTCAGGAACAACCGCGCGTCTTGTCGCATGGCCTCCGCTTGCGCCAGGGCGACGGCCGCGGAGTGGCCGCGGTTCTCCGCTTCGGCGAGCGGCTCCGCGTTCAGCGCGCGCGCGATCTCCACGACCGCCGGCTCACGGGTGACGACCCACACGTGGTCGAAGCCGGCGGCGCCGAGGGCCCGCAGGACGTCCCGCAGCATCGCGCGCGCCAGCTGATCCCGCTCGGCGAGCGTGAGGACGCTCGCGAGTCGCTGCTTGGCGACGCTGAGGTCCTTGATGGGGACGGCCGCGACGATCATCGGCGCTCGAGGATGCGTCCGGCGAGCGCGGCTTCGTGGGCGCGACTCGTCATGATGATGTCGGCCACGTCGGCCTCCACGCCGAGCCGCGCCAGCTCCGGCGCGCACGCCTCGTCGCGCCGGTCGATCAGCAGGCGACGGAGCCACGGAGCGTATGCCCGCGCGATGCCGAGGGGCGAGACCGGCAGCCCCCGCGTGCGCATGAGCGCCGCCGCGGGACCGCTCACCGCCGCGCCGCCGACGATCGGGCTAACCGCTACCACCGGCGCCGTGGTCGCGGCCAGCGCGTCGACGATTCCGGGGACCGCCAGGATCGGACCGACAGACGTCACGGGATTGGACGGGCACACGACGACCAGCTCGGCCCCGCGGATCGCGTCCACAACCTCCGGCGCGGGGCGGGCCGCCGGCGCGCCGTCGTAGTCGACGCCGACCACGTCGACGAGCGCCTTCTCGCGGACGAAGTACTCCTGGAACGTGAGCCGACCGGCGGGCGTCCGGATCATCGTGCGGACCGGATCGTCGCTCATCGGGATGATCCGCACGCTCACGCCCAGATCGGCGGCGATCCGCGCGGTTACCCTGGAAAGGGGCTGGCCCTCGCGGAGCGCCCTGGTGCGGGTGAGGTGGGTCGCCAGATCGCGGTCGCCGAGGTTGAACCAGGTGTCGGCGCCGTGATTGGCCATGCCGCGCAGGCATTCGAACGTCTCCCCGACGAGGCCCCAGCCCCGTTCGACGTCGAGCATGCCGGCCAGGGCGTACGTCGCGGTGTCGAGGTCGGGCGAGACGTGGAGTCCCCAGACCTCGGTGTCGTCGCCGGTGTTGCCGATGACCGTGAGGTCGCGCGGGTCGACATGCGCCGCGAGGCCTCTGAGGAGCTTGGCGGCGCCGGTGCCGCCCGCGAGCGTGACGACGCGCATGTCAGTCGCGGGAGGCTTCGCGCAGGGTCCAGAGCGCGCTACCGCCGCGCCAGGCGTAGAGACCCGCGCCCTTCCGGCCCGCGAGGGCCGGCGGCAGCGTGCTCTCGGGCACGGGGATGAAGCCGAAGCGCACCCAGACCCGGTCCAGGCTCTGCGGTCGCGCGAACACCGTGACGACACCGGTGGCGGTGGCGTGGTCGAGGACGGCCGCGACGAGCTGCGAGGCGACGTCCAGCGGCTCGGTCTCGTGGACGACGACGGGCCCGTGCAGCAGCATCGCCGGGCCGCTGCGCTCCGCGACGACGGCGCCGACCAGCCGCTCACCGCCGTTGCCGGCGGTGACGGCGCCCCACGACAGGGCGATGTCGGCTGCGGGCCAGGGAACGGCGGCGAAATCGAAGAGCGGCCGCGCCATCGCGGCGTCCGGCAGGGGCCGGTACCCGATACCCTGCCAGACCCGCGGAACGGTCGCAGAAGCGAGAGACGGAACCGGAACGGCGGCGGGTCGGGGACCCCCCGAGCGGCTTCCAGTCCTACTTCTTGCCAAGCACCGCGTCCTTCAGGCTCTTCGCGAGGCGGAACTTGCACACGCGCTTGGCCGGAATCTTGAGGGGCTCGCCGGTCTGTGGATTCCGGCCGATGCGCGCCTTGCGATTCGCGAGGACCAGCTTGCCGAAGCCCGGCAGGAGGAACACGCCGCTCTTCTTGGCTTCCTTCGACGCCAAGTTGAGCGTCTCGTCGAGGATACCCTCGATCTGCTTCCGGGTGAGGCTGGTCTTCTCCGCAAGGTACGCGACCGTTGCAGACTTCGTCATCGTCTTCGCCACGGGTGACCTCCTGTCGATCGGGGGTGATGATGGTTGAACGCGAATTGCATTATTACCACAGGCCGTCACGCGCGGCTACCCGCGCGTGAAGCGGAACTCTCCCGACGCGATCAGTCGACGATAGGAGCCGAAGCGTGCCTCGGCATCCTCGATCTTATCGAGGGGTGATTCTGGAACTTCGCCATCACTATAGGTGTGAACTATCCCGTACAGCGTGTCGCGCTGAGCCGGAATCCGGCCGGCGTCACGGATGAGGCGGTGCAGCTCTGCCGGCCCCACCAGCTGGCCGTACTGGGCCCCCGCCGACGTGGAGATGGACTCGTTGATGAGCGTGCCGCCCAGGTCGTTGGCGCCCGCCGCCAGGAGGCACTGGGCCATCTTCGGACCTTCCTTGACCCACGAGGACTGGATGTTGCGGAAGCTCGGCCCGAGCATCAGCCGCGCCAGCGCGTGCATCTTCACGACCTCGATCCCGGTGGCGCCGGGCCGGACACCGGGGACGAGCCCCTTCGACCACATCGGCGCCTCGGAGTGGATCAGCGAGAGCGGGACGAACTCGGTGAACCCGCCGGTGTCCTTCTGGATCGAGCGCAGCAGCGCCATGTGACGGATCCAGTGCGCGGGCGTCTCCACGTGGCCGTACATGATCGTGGAGGTCGTGCGAATCCCGAGCGCGTGCGCGGTGGTGATGACGTCGACCCACTGCGCCACCGTGATCCGGCCGCGCGCGATGACGTCCCGGATCTCCTGGTCGAGGATCTCCGCCGAGGTCCCCGGCAGCGTGCCCAGGCCCGCCGCCCTGAGCTCGGCCAGATAGTCCCGGATCGGCAGCCCGGAGCGCACCGAGCCGTACAGCACCTCTTCCGGCGAGAACGCGTGGATGTGGAGCGCCGGCAGCTCCGCCGTGATCGCGCGCGTCAGGTCGATGTAGTAGCGCCCGTCGAGCTTCGGCGGCAGCCCCGCCTGGATGCACACCTCGGTGGCGCCCAGCTCCGACGCCTCCCGCGCGCGGCGAACGACCTCGGCGACGGGGAGGAAGTAGCCCTCCTCTTCCCGGTGATCGCGGCTGAAGGCGCAGAAGGTGCAGTGCTTGATGCAGACGTTGGTGAAGTTGACGTTGCGATTGACGACGTAGGTGACCACGTCGCCGACCTGCCGCCGCCGCATCTCGTCGGCCACCAGCGTCAGCGCGTGAAGATCGCGGCCGGTGGCCCGCGTGAGGGCCACCCCTTCGTCGACGGTCACCTCGTGGCCGTCGAGCGCGTGGGCGAGGATCGGGCGGAGGTCGCGCGAGACCCAGTCGAGCGAGGCGAGGAGGCTACCAGCGACGCCAGTGTTCATATGATTCCTTCACGAGTCCGTGCTCGTCGATCAGGGCTCCCACGCGCGCGCGCAGCCGCTCGTCCAGGAACTCGGCGCGCGTCGCGAACTCCGGATAGATCGCGAGGCGTTCGCGCAGCGCGAAGCCCTGGCCCTCGGTCGCGCGCCTCAGCTCGGGGAGCAGGGGCCACGGCTTCTCGGGGTTGATGTGGTCCGGCGTGAGCGGCGAGATCCCACCCCAGTCGTTGAGGCCCGCGGCGAGGAGACGCGGGTAGACATCCGGCGACAGGTTCGGCGGCGCCTGGATGTTCATCTCGGGCCCGAGCACGAGCCGCGCCACCGCGAGGGTCCGCAGGAGGTCATCGACCGACGGCTCGGGCGCGTCGCGCATCGGGATGCGCGGCTTGGCCCGGAAGTTCTGGACGATGACCTCCTGGATGTGCCCGTACCGCTCGTGGAGGTCGCGGATGGCGACCAGGGCGTCGACGCGCTCGCGGGCAGTCTCGCCGATGCCGATCAGCACGCCCGTCGTGAACGGGATGCCCAGCTTCCCGGCGAGCGCGATGGTCCGGATCCGGCGCGCGGGCACCTTGTCGGGCGCGCGGTCGTGGGCCATGCCGCGCTCGAGGAGGCGCTCCGAGAGCGTCTCCAGCATCAGCCCCATGCTCACGTTGACCTCGCGCAGCGCGGCCAGGTCCCGCTCGACCATGACGCCGGGGTTGGCGTGGGGCAGCAGCGGGGATTCCTTCAGCACCGTCTCGCACACGGCGCGCAGGTAGGCCAGCGTCGTGCGGTAGCCGTGCCGCCGGAGGAATTCGCGATGCGTGGCGAACAGCGCCTCGGGCTTGTCGCCCAGCGAAAAGAGCGCCTCCTTGGCACCGAGCCGGCCGCCCGCCTGGGCGAGCGCCACCACCTCGTCGGGCGTCATCGTGTGGGCGCCGGGCTCGCCCGGATCGCGGCGGAACGTGCAGTAGCCGCAGTAGTCGCGACAGAGCGTCGTCAGCGGGACGAAGACCTTGGCCGAGAAGGTGATGGTGCGACCACGGCCGCGGTCGCGCAGCTCTCCGGCGCGGGCCAGCAGGTCGCCGAGCGCCGCCGCGGGTGTCTCGATGAGCGCGCACGCCGACTGGTGCGAGATCATCGCCGCCGGCTGGCCTTGCTCGCGGGCGCGCGCAGGACCTGGTCCTTGGGCTCGCCTCGGCCGGCGGGGGCCCCAGCCCCGCGACGGCTTGCGGCTCGCAAAACCTTCGGCCTGACGTCGCTCGCGAAGCGCTCGATGTTCGCGAGCACCGCGCGCAGCTCTTGCACCGTGTGGTCGAAGACGAAATGGGTGACGCCGAGGGCCTGGTAACGCCGAATGTCGGCGGCGACCTCGTCGGCGCTGCCCTGGAACGGCGGGCGATCGCCGGCGGCGACCTTGGCGCGCTTGCCGCGCACCTCCATCGGGACACGGATGGTCAGCGCGATCGACTTCGGGTCGCGCCCGGCCCGCCGCGCCCAGCCGTGGATCTCCTTGACCTTCGCCGCGTACTCGTCCGGGCCGAGGAGCGCCGGCGGCCGCATGGCGATCGGATGCCAGCCGTCGCCGATGGTGCCGGCCCGCCGCAGCGCCGCGCCGGTGTGGCCGCCGATCCAGACCGGAATGCCGGCGCGCTGCACGGGCTTCGGGAGCACGTGAACGTCGCGGATCGAGCAGTATTTACCCTCGAAGGCGACCGGATCGGTCGTCCACGCGGCCCGCATCAGCCGGATGTATTCGTCGGTCACGGGCCCGCGCTCCTCGAACGGCGGAGCGCCGAGCGCCTCGAACTCCTCGCGCAGCCAGCCCACGCCGGCGCCGAGGATGACGCGGCCTTTCGAGAGCACGTCCGTCGTCGCCAGCATCTTGGCGGCGAGGAGGGGGTTGCGATACGGGATCACGAGGACGCTGATGCCGAGCCGAACGCGCGTGGTCGCGTGCGCGAGATGGCTGAGCATCGCGAGCGGCTCGAGGTAGTCCTGCGCGAGGCCTCCCGGAAACTGTCCGCTTGTCGTGTACGGATACACCGACTTCGCCGACGACACCGGCATGACGATGTGATCGGTGACGAACAGCGAGCTGTAGCGGAGCGCGTCGGCTTTCTCGGCGATCTTGAGGACGACGTCGATGCCCGCCAGCGGCCCGCGACCCGGAAGCGAAAACCCGAACTCCACGACGTGTCCTCCGAGAAAAGGGGATTCCTGGAACAGGACGGCGGATATGGTATCACTAAGCGGAATGCAATTCTTTGACGTCGTCGTCATCGGCGCCGGCCACGCCGGATGCGAGGCGGCGCTGGCCGCCGCGCGCATGGGATGCCGCACGCTGCTGCTCACGATGAACCTCGACGCCATCGGCCAGATGTCGTGCAATCCCGCCGTCGGCGGCACCGCGAAGGGCCATCTGGTCCGCGAGATCGACGCCCTCGGCGGCGAGATGGGACGCGTCACCGATCGCGCGGCCATCCAGTTCAAGACGCTCAACGCGTCGCGCGGTCCGGCGGTGCGCTCGTCGCGCGCCCAGTGCGACCGAGCCCGTTACCGGGCGGCGATGAAGCAGACGGTGGAGCGGGAGCCGCGTCTCGAGGTGCGGCAGGGCCAGGCGGCGCGTTTCATCGTCGCCGGCGGGCGTGTCGCCGGCGTCGAGGACCAGGTCGGCGTGCGGTATCCCGCGCGCGCCGTCGTCGTGACGGCGGGGACCTTCCTCCGCGGGCTGATCCACGTGGGGCTCAACCGGCAGAGCGCGGGGCGGGCCGGGGAGTTCGCGGCGATCGACCTCTCGAGCGCGCTCTCGGACCTCGGGCTCACGCTCGGGCGGCTGAAGACCGGGACCTCGCCGCGCCTTCGTCGCTCGACAATCGACTACGCCCGGCTGACGGAGCAGTGGGGCGACGACGAGCCGTGGCCCTTTCACTGGGCGACCGAGCGCCTCGCCCTTCGACAAGTTTCGTGCCACCTGACGTACACGACGGCCGCGACGCACGACGTCGTTCGCGCGAATCTCGACCGCTCGCCGCTCTACTCGGGTGTCATCGACGCGACGGGCGTTCGCTACTGCCCGTCCATCGAGGACAAGGTGAAGCGCTTCGCCGATCGCGAGCGCCATCAAGTCATCCTGGAGCCGGACGGGCTCGACACCGAGGAGGTGTACGCCAACGGCATCTCGACCAGCCTCCCGGTCGACGCGCAGGAGGCGCTCGTGCGCTCGATCCCCGGCCTCGAGCGCGCCGAGATCATGCGGCCCGGCTACGCGATCGAGTACGACTTCGTCCACCCGACGCAGCTGGCGCCGACGCTCGAATGTCGCGGCGTGCCGGGCCTCTACCTCGCCGGACAGATCAACGGCACCACCGGCTACGAGGAGGCGGCGGCGCTCGGGCTGTGGGCGGGCGTGAACGCCGCCAGCGCCGCGCTCGGGCGCGAGCCGTTTCTGCCCGATCGCTCCGAGTGCTACATGGCGGTCCTGGTCGACGACCTGGTGACCCGGGGCACGCTCGAGCCGTATCGGATGTTCACCTCGCGGGCCGAGTACCGTCTGCTGCTTCGCGAGGACAACGCCGACCTGCGTCTCTCGCCTCACGGCCACCGACTGGGCCTGGTGTCGCACGTGCGTCACGCGGCGGTCGAGCGGCGGCGCGCGCAATCGGCGGCCGAGATCCGGCGCCTGGAGAGCACGCGCGTCGGCGGCCTGCGGCTGCTCCAGCTGCTCAGGCGGCCCGGCATGACCTACGCCGACGTGCAACGGCTGGATCCGGGCGCGGTCGCCGAGCCGGAGGTCGCGCGCCAGGTCGAAGTCGCGGCGAAGTACGAGGGCTACATCCGGCGAATGCTCGACGACGTGGCGCGCTTCAAGCAGTCCGAGGCGCAGCTGATTCCCGAGGGGCTCGACTACCGCGCGCTGCCCGGTCTCTCGACCGAGATCCGCGAGCGGCTCGGCGAGAGACGGCCGCGCTCCCTGGGTCAGGCCTCACGCATCCCGGGCGTGACGCCGGCGGCCCTTTCGATCCTCACCGTCTGGTGTCATCGCGTCGAGGCTGCCGGAGCGCGCGCCGCCGGTCCGGAGCCGCCCGCGGACCCGCCGGCACGCGCTGCCGCGGGGGTGGTCGGATGACGGCGCCGGCCGTGACGCCCGAGGCGTTCCTGAAGCAGCTCTCCGGCTGGGCCCGGGGGACGATGATCGAGAGCCACGGGACGCGCTTTGTCTCGGTCGGGTCGGGCCGCGCGGTGGCGGAGCTCGATTTCAGGCCCTCGCTCGCGCAGCTCACCGGCCGCTTCCACGCCGGCGCCATCATCGCGCTCGCCGACGAGACCGCGACGTGCGCGGCCATGTGGGAGATCAACCCATCCGGCACGTTCCGCCCGGAGCTGTTTCCCCTGACCCTCCAACTATCGGTCAACCTTATCCGAAACACGGATCGGGGGACCTTGACAGCCGAGGCCCAGATCGTCCATCGTGGTCGTACCACCCTCGTCGTCGAGGTCCAGGTCTTCGACGATCAGCGGCGGCTCATCGCCAAGCTCGCGGCAACTCAACTGGCTCCGGCGGCCTCGCCGGCTGATGCTCGCTCTCGCGAAGAGTGAGAGGACCATGCGGCTCGCCTCAAAGATGTTTCTGACGTCCGCACTGGTCGTCGTAGTTCTCGCGGTCGTAGGTGTCCTGAGCCTGCGCGCCGTCGGGCGCCTGGCGTCGGTGAATCGCGAGATCACCACGCGAACGGTCCCGGCGCTCCGCCTGGCGACGTCGACCCGCGACGCGGTGCCGATGCTGGTTCGGCTGGAGGCCCGGTTCCTGGTGCTCCACGATCCGCGCTTCATGGCGGCCTGGAGCGAGCGGGGTGAGCGGCTGCGAATCAACCTGGGCCGCCTCCGGGAATACGCGACCAGCCGCGACGAGACGCGGCTCCTCGACGAGGCCACCGAGACCTTCGAGCGCTATGGCGGGACGGTGGGCCAGGTCCAGGCGCTCGTCGGGCGCGGCGAGCGAACGCGGGCGATCGCGCTGTCGGAGGGCGCCTCACGGGCGCTGGCCGAGCGCGTCGAGGCGACGCTCGAGGCCCTGACCGAGTCGATGCACGCGGACGTCCTCAAGGCGCAGGCCGAGGTCGCGCGTCTGGAGGCCCGGACCTGGTCGGGAGTGCTGGTGGCGTTCGGAGCGGCGATCGGCCTGGCGCTGCTCGGGAGCGGGCTCATCGCGCACCGGCTGACGCAGTCGCTCGAGACACTTTCGGCGGCCACGGCGGCCGTCGCCGCCGGATCGTTCGAGGAGCAGATCGTCGTCGACAGCAAGGACGAGGTCGGGGAGCTCGCGCGCTCGTTCAACACGATGGCGCGCGAGCTGCGGCGCATGGAGGAAACGAAGGAGGAGTTCTTCGCATCGGTGTCGCACGAGCTGCGGTCGCCGCTCACGTCCATCCGTGAGGGCGCCCACCTCCTGCGCGAAAAGGTCTCCGGCTCGCTTACCGACAAGCAGCGGCGGCTCGTCGAGATCATCGCCGCCGGATCGGATCGGCTCCTGGGGCTGGTGAACCAGATTCTCGAGGTGTCGCGCCTCCGGGCCGGCGTCCTGCCGATCCAGCGGGTGCGGCTCGACCTCAACAAGGTCGTCTCACGAGCCGTCGAGGAGCTCAAGCCGACCGCCGACCAGACGGGCGTGAGCCTGGAGCGTGAGAAGCTGGGCGAGGACTTCTGGCTCGCGGGCGACGAGGAGCGGCTCCTGCAGATCGTCGTGAACCTCGTCGGCAACGCCATCCGGTTCACGAAGCGGGGCGGGCGCGTCGTCGTGCGACTGGTGTCCACCGGATCGGAGCTGGAGATCCAGGTCGAGGATACGGGCATCGGGATCCCGGTGGGCGAGCTGCCGTACGTCTTCGAGCCGTACCGCCAGGCGCACGCGGACCGCGGCGGGACCGGTCTCGGCCTCGCCATCGTGCGCGGGGTCGCCCAGGCGCACGGCGGCCGGGTCACGGTCGAGTCGCAAGAAGGAAAAGGGAGTCGTTTCACCGTGCTTCTGCCGCGCGCATGAGGATCGCAAGGCTCGCCGTGGTGTCGGCGCTGGTCGCCGGCTGCGCCACCGGTCCGTTCGCCATCCCCTCGGCGCAGATGCTCGCGAAAGCCGACCGGCTTGCCGCCGACGGCGACTACCGCTCGGCCATCGCCGCCTACGACTCCTACCTCGCCGAGTACTCCCACAGCTCGAACGCGCCGCGGGCGCGGGCGAGTCGCGATGTCCTGACGACACGTGAGGAGATCGGGCGCCTCCAGCAGGAGCTCGCGCGCATGCGCGAGGAGCTGGCCAAGCGCGAGGGTGACCTGGCGCGCGTGCGCCAGGAGGCCGAGCGGCTGCGCGCCGATCTCGAGCGGCTCAAGCAGATCGACCTCCAGCTGGAGAAGCGCAAGTGAAACAAAAGGTTCTCGTGATGGACGACGATCCGGCGATCCTCGAGGTCTTGGAGATGCGCCTGGCCACGATGGGCTTCGACGTGACGGCGACGAGCGACCCACGAAAGGCGCTCGAGGCGGTCGAGGCGGGGCGCTTCGACCTCGCCCTGCTCGATTTGCGCATGGAGCCGCTGGACGGCATGCGGATGATGGAGGCTCTGCACGAGCGCCAGCCCCGCCTGCCCGTGCTCATCATGACCGCGCACGGGACCATCCAGACCGCGGTCGAGGCGGTGCGACGCGGCGCCTACGACTATCTCACCAAGCCCTTCGTGCGCGACGAGCTCCGCTCCAAGATCGCCCGCACGCTCGCGACGCGCCGATGGGCGCGGGATCGTGAGCGGCTCCTGACGGTCGGGCAGGCGCTCGCCTCCTCCGGTGTCATGGCGCGCGTGCTGGACGCGGTGGCCCAGGCGACCGTGGAGGCCACCGACGCGGACCGCTGTGTGGTGTTCCAGCTCGACGACGGCCGGCTCGTGCCGATGGCGAGCGCCGGGTCACCGCCGCCGTCCTGGGAGAGGCTGGAAGCGGCCGCGACGACGGCGATGGACAAGGGCATGCCGATCACCACGTCGGGCTCCCTCGAGCAGGGAGAGAGCGGCACGGTCGTGGCAGCGCCGCTGGTGGTCCAGCGTGGCCCGGCGGGGGCGCTGGTGATCGAGACCGCCGCGCACCTCGAGCCGATGGAGGACGACCTCGAGATCCTCGCGCTCTTCTCGTCGCAGGCGGCCATCGCCATTCGCAACACGCTCGATCTCGAGCGTCTGCGGAGCGGCGCCGTCGCCGCGCTCGGGCGCATGGCCACGCAGGTCGCCCACGAGATCAAGAACCCGCTCGCGGGCCTCCGGCTCTACGTACGCCACCTCGAGCAGCGCCTCGCCCGGACGGGTGATACCGACGCCCGCGACCTGGCCGGCAAGATCGCGACCACGGTCGACCACCTGGCGAGCGTGGTCTCCGAGATCACCGCGTTCGGCCGGCCGCCCGAGCTTCACCGGGAGACGACGGCGCTCCATCCGCTGCTCGACGAGTGCCTGGAGCTGGCCCGCGCCCGGCGTCCGACCGACGGCATCGAGATCGTCAGGGGGTTCGATCCGACGGTGCCCAGCGCGCACCTCGACGCGCGCGAGCTGCGCAAGGCGTTCCTGAATCTGATCCTCAACGCGCTCGAGGCGCTCGAGGGCGGCGGCCGGCTGACCATCGCCACCGCGTACGCCGCCGCGACGGGGAGCGTCACGGTCACCATCGAGGACACCGGTCCGGGCATGACGGAGGAGACGCTCGCGCGGGCCTTCGACCTCTTTTTCACCACCAAGCCGGACGGCACGGGTCTCGGAATGTCGATCGCCCGCTCGGTGATCAATCTGCACGCGGGCGAGCTCACCGTGTCGAGCCGCCTGGGCCACGGCACGAAGGTCCAGGCGCGCCTGCCGCTCGAGCCCGTCTCGGATTCAGCGCGTCTGTGATGGCCTCTCGCCGCAGTCACTCCATCCTGGTCGTGGACGACGAGAAGACGATCGCCGACGGGCTCCGTCTGACGTTCGAGAGCGAAGGCTACAGCGTGCGCACCGCCGGTAGCGTCCGGGAGGCGCTGGGGGCGGTCGCCCAGAGCGATCCCCACGCGGCCGTCGTGGACCTGATGCTGCCCGACGGCGACGGGCTGCACCTCACGCGGGAGCTGAAGCGGCGCGATCCGGCGATCGAGGTGATCGTCATCACCGCCTACGGCTCCGTGCGCAAGGCGATGGAGGCAACGAAGGGCGCCGGCGCGTTTCACGTCCTCGAGAAGCCGTTCGATCCCGACGAGCTCCTGAGTCTCGTCGACAACGCGCTCGAGCACCGCAAGCTCGTCACCGAGAACGCCGACCTCAGGCGCCGGCTCGGCGAACAGGTGACCGACTCGGAGATCCTCGGCAGCGCGCCCGGCATTCAGCGCGTCCTCGAGACGGTCGCCGCGGTCGCCGACGCCGACGCCAATGTCCTGATCGTCGGCGAGAGCGGGACCGGCAAGGAGCTTCTCGCCAACGCGCTGCACGAGCGGAGCGGGCGCCGCGACGGACCGTGGATCAAGATCAACTGCGCCGCGCTGCCCAAGGACCTGATCGAATCGGAGCTCTTCGGGCATACCCGCGGCGCCTTCACCGGCGCGACCACCGAGAAGGTGGGGCTCCTGGAGGAAGCCGACCGGGGCTCACTGCTCCTCGACGAGATCACCGAGATGCCGATGGACCTCCAGGCCAAGCTCCTGCGGGTCCTCGAGGAGCGCACGGTGCGCCGGCTCGGGGCCGCGAAGGCGGTGGCGGTCGATTTCCGCCTCGTCAGCTCGACCAACCTGAGCCCGGACGTCGCGCTCCGTGAAGGCCGTCTCCGTCAGGACCTCTATTTCCGGATCAATACCGTGTCCATCGTGGTTCCCCCGCTGCGGGAGCGGCGCGAGGACATTCCGATCCTCGTGCGCGCCTTTCTCGACCGCTACCGGACCAAGCACGCGCGCCCGGTGGAGGGCATCGATCCGGAGGCGTACCGGCGCCTTCTCGCGTGGTCGTGGCCCGGTAACGTGCGCGAGCTCCAGCACGCCATCGAGCGCGCGGTGCTCGTGACGCGGGGGCCGACGATCACGCTCGAGGACCTCCCCGACCAGCTTCAGCACACCGCGCGCGATGGCGGCGCCGGGCCGTCGGCGGTCGCGCCCTCGCAGGTGCCCGCGGGCTCTCTCGAGGAGATCGAGCGCGCTTCCATCCTCAAGGCGCTCGACACGACGCGGTGGAACAAGCAAGCCGCGGCCGCGCTGCTCGGCCTGCGCCGCCCGACGCTGTACTCGAAGATGCGCAAGCACGGCATTCCCCAGCGCCGGGCCTGACCCGGCCCGGCCGGCGCTCGAATCGCGAGCAGTGCCGACCCGCCTGCCTATTCGTTAGGCAAAACCGGGCGGATCCGGGCTCGACGTCCCCTCAAAGCACTCGATTTCATGTGCTTTCCGCGCCGGATCGCCCGGGCACGGGGGTTGCTTGACCGAACGCGCCGGGAGGATCTCAGGATGAAAAAGATCGAGGCGATCATCAAGCCTTTCAAGCTCGACGACGTCAAGGAGGCGCTCACCTCCATCGGGGTCATCGGCATGACCGTATCGGAGGTGCGTGGATTTGGTCGGCAGAAGGGCCACACGGAGCTCTATCGAGGCGGCGAATACACGGTGGATTTCCTCCCCAAGATCAAGATCGAGGTCGTGGTGCCAGACCGCATCGTCGACAAGGTCTCCGAGGTCGTGTCGGCCGCGGCCAAGACCGGCAACATCGGTGACGGCAAGATCTTCGTCCATCCGGTCGAGACGGCTGTACGGATCCGCACGGGCGAGCGCGACGAGAGCGCCCTGTAGACAAGACGAGAGCGCCCTGTAGACGAAAGGGAGGAACCTAACCGTGAAGCGACTTACCCTCGCACTGGCAGCGCTGCTGGTGCTCGGTGCCACGACGATTGTGGCGACTGCGCAGCAGCCGGCACCCCCCGCCGCGACGACAGCGGCGCCCAGCCCGCCCGCACCAGCCGCCGGCGCCCCCGCGGCGGCCGCGCCCGCGCCCGCTTCCAAGATCGACAAGGGCGACACGGCGTGGATGCTGACCTCGTCCGTGCTCGTCCTGATGATGACCGCGCCGGGCCTGGCGCTCTTCTACGGCGGCATGGTGCGCCAGAAGAACGCGCTCGGCACCCTCATGCACAGCTTCATCATTGCCGCGCTCATCTCGGTGCAGTGGGTGCTGTGGGGCTACAGTCTCGCGTTCGGCCCCGACAAGGGAGGCATCATCGGCGGCCTGGACTGGGTCGGTCTACGCGGCGTGGGCCTCGAGCCCTTCGACGCCTACTCGAAGACGATTCCGCACCAGGTGTTCATGCTCTTCCAGATGATGTTCGCGATCATCACGCCGGCCCTGATCACCGGCACGTTCGCCGAGCGGAAGAAATTCTCGGGCTTCCTGCTCTTCACGCTCCTGTGGGCGACGATCGTCTACGATCCGCTCGCCCACTGGGTGTGGGGTGATGGCGGCTGGCTCAAGAAGCTCGGTGCGCTCGACTTCGCGGGCGGCACGGTCGTCCACATCTCGTCCGGGGTGTCGGCGCTCGTTTGCGCGTTGATGATCGGCAAGCGGCGGGGCTACGGCCAGCAGCCGATGCAGCCGCACAACCTCCCGATGACGGTGATGGGGGCGTCCTTGCTCTGGGTCGGCTGGTTCGGCTTCAACGCCGGCAGCGCGCTCGAAGCCAACGGGCTCGCCGCCAGCGCCTTCACGGCCACCAACACCGGCGCCGCCGCGGCCGCGCTCGGCTGGATGTTCACGGAGTGGATGAGCCGGGGCAAGCCCACGGTGCTCGGCGCGGCGTCCGGCGCCGTCGCGGGGCTCGTCGCCATCACCCCGGCGTCGGGTTTCGTCACGCCCATGGCGTCGTTGATCATCGGCGCGGTGGCCGGCTCGCTCTGCTACGCCGCGTGCAACTTCAAGGCGAAGCTCGGCTACGACGACTCGCTCGACGTGGTCGGCGTGCACGGAGTCGGCGGCACCTGGGGTGCCCTGGCGACGGGTCTCTTCGCGACGAAGGCCGTCAACGACGCCGGCGGCGACGGACTCTTCTATGGCAATCCCGGGCAGCTCTGGATCCAGTTCGTCGCGGTGCTGGCGACCTACGTGCTGGCGATCGTCGCGACGGTGATCATCCTCAAGGTCGTCGACGCCCTCGTCGGGCTTCGCGTCAGCGTCGAGGACGAAGTGGCCGGGCTCGACCTCTCCCAGCATTCCGAGACAGCGTATTCCGGGGGCGGCGGGTACGGTGAGATGGGGGCGCCGGAGGCCACGGGACGGCCGCGAGCGGCGCATTGAGCCGGACCGGGCGGGGCTTGATTCGGCGTATGGTTGACCGTAAGGTAGGCGGACTGTTCATCACTCAGCAGAGAAGGAGTTTTGCATGACCGCGAAGGACGTGCTCAAGCTGGCCAAGGAGAAGGGTGCTCGGATCGTCGATCTTCGTTTCATCGACCTGCCGGGGCTCTGGCAGCACTTCTCGATTCCCGTGTCGGAGCTGAACGAAGAGATCTTCGAGGACGGCCTGGGCTTCGACGGCTCGTCGATCCGCGGATTCCAGACGATCGACGAGTCCGACATGCTGCTGATCCCGGATCCCAATACCGCGGTGATGGATCCGTTCACCGCGGTGCCGACGCTCGTGGTGATCTGCAACGTCAAGGACCCGGTGACGGGCAAGTGGTACACGCGCGACCCGCGGTACATCGCCCAGAAGGCCGAGGCGCATCTGAAGAAGACCGGGCTCGCCGACACCGTCTTCATCGGCCCGGAGCTCGAGTTCTTCTTCTTCGACTCGATCCGCTTCGACCAGAACTACAACTCCGGCTACTACTTCATCGACTCCGAAGCCGGCGCCTGGAACACCGGTAAAGAGGGGACGCCCGAGCAGCCCAACCTCGGCTACAAGCCGCGCTACAAGCAGGGCTACTTCCCGGTGCCCCCGATGGACAAGTTCCAGGACATCCGGTCGGACATGGTGCTGGCGCTCGA
>Ga0137403_10001433_pt1 | contig 29965 bp, 24 predicted proteins | sample CZOMad2_1_16fung_FD_122057 | JGI IMG/M metagenome (GOLD analysis project Ga0137403, IMG submission 122057) | Vadose zone soil fungal communities from Angelo Coast Range Reserve, California, USA - CZOMad2_1_16fungal (Hybrid Assembly) | ecosystem: Environmental > Terrestrial > Soil > Vadose zone... | reverse complement strand
GGCGATTCTATGACCCTAACCGTCACCCTGGAAAAAGACAATGTAGGAACCTTCACCCTGGGCCGCGGCCAGCCTCCGAACCTGAGGAAGTGCCGCTAAGCGGCAGGTTGAAGAATTCGATTCCTTCCGCGCTCACTATTCCCCTGTACAAGCTTTCAACTGCATTTTGAAAAAACCTAATCGATTCACAAAAGACCGCGCAAGGGACTTCGCCGACGAACTGACTGTTTGATCTCCTTCTGGTGCAAGGCGTCAATTGTGCGCTTGGTTGCATTCTGCGCAAATCGTACCGGGACCGACTCGCAGTACGATGTTTTGTGCTTGTAGTGACGTACAGCTGGCCGAACCAGATCAGTTGCTCCTATCCCTTTTTAATCGTAGAATCATGCTGTTTTATGAGGAATTTTGATGTGGAATTGTTGAATTGCCTTGGAACGCTATTGGAACCTGTTGAAATGTGTTGAGGTCTACTGAGCAATTCATTAAAGCAGTGTCCTGCGGGACTCCGACTGTCGGCGCTAACTGTGAGAATTAGAGTTTTCAGCTCTGAGGTGCGCCCTGGGAGCCCGTCTTTTTGCCTTCAAATCGAGCAAATGACATACCTGCTCGGTATCTAGAACCTTTTGAGATCCCATCAGTCTTGCGACCAGCATAATGCGTGCGCTGTGCTCCACGGTTTCCATGTTTAGATACGCTTGGGAAAGTGTCTGCCCATAGGCCACCACGCCATGATTCTGCATCAGAATTGCTTCGTGATCGAAGATAAACGGTAAAAGAGACTCGCTCAAAGCGGGCGTGCCTGGAACCGCGTAAGGCGCCAGTGGAATTTCTCCCAGGGTCAGGACTAATTCGGAACAAATCGGCTCGGTCAGGCTCATTCCTGCGCAGCCGATTCCGGTGGCCACACAAGGATGAGCATGAACAACGGCCCCCACGTCAGGTCTTCTTTGATAGATGGTTAGGTGCATTTGAAGTTCGGTCGAGGGCTGAAGGTGACCATCCAGCTTTCTCCCCTGAAGATCGACTAGGACCATATGCTCCGGTTTCAACAAGGCTTTGCACATGCCGGTCGGCGTGGTTAAAACGCGATCTCCGTCCATGCGCACGGAGAGGTTTCCATCGCAGCCCGAAACATAATGCCTCTTGTGGAGCATTCTCCCAAACAAAACCAGCTCTTTCCGATGCTTCTTCTCGGCGGGATCGCACTGGCTCTGCGTTAGCGGGGAGCAAGAAGAACCAGCCGCCATGTTCAGTACGTTATGCATTTCGTTCCTCTGATCATCGGACATGCAGCCTACCTGGCCGCGGTCATTGCCGGGCCTTTTACTGTTTCGAATTCCGGACCCTTACACGTGCCATGCAGCATGTGCTGGTTGAACTCTTCAGGAAAAGCATCGAGCAGGCTCATCACAGAAGCCGCTGCCTCGGTGCTATGATGGCAATCGCCGCGATATTTGAAAAATTCACAGAGAAGAGAGATCTTGTCAAGCCCTTTTGCCGAATCGGTGTAACTGATGCCTCGCGCCTGATTGTTGAGAATCGTAAGCTGCGGCTGGGGAGGGCGTTTGGAGGCAGGTAGTGAAGCATCCGGCAGGTCGACGCTGGGCCTCTCCAACTGGTCGATTTTCGACAACATGGTATAGGTTCGCGCCGTGCCATCTTTACACGGCCTGCACTTGCCGCAGGAAGCGTCGTGAAAGAACCGGGCCAGCCGCGTCGCGAGCTCAACCGCACATGTGCCTTCACCGATCACGATCACTACGCCGGAACCTAAATCACTGCCTGCATCCCGCAACGAGTCAAAATCGAGAGGCGTATCAAGCGCATCGCGCTTCAGTATCTGTGAACCGATTCCTCCGGGAAATAAGCCCTTTAGCTCGGTGTCGGCGTGTACGCCGCCCCCGTTTGTGACGATCAACTCACGCAGTGTCGTCCCCAGCGGCAGTTCGTAGAGACCCGGCTGATTCACGCATCCCCAAAGACTGAAGATCATGGTTCCCGGCGCCTGGGGAGTTCCGAGCGCGCGGTAGGCTTCGGCACCGACCTTGAGTGCATAACGGCACTGCAGCACCGTCTCTAGATTGTTGATGGCCGTGGGCTTGCCAAACAGGCCTGCACTCGTCGGCAGAGGCGGCTTTTTGCGCGGCTGCAATGCTTTCCCCTCAATAAACTCCATCAAAGCGGTTTCTTCACCCGCCAGATGGGCCGGCGGCGTCTTGACCAACATAAGATCTAGCTCGTAGGCAGAAGAGAACACGTCCCTTCCCAGCAGACCAGCCTGATAAGCGCTGTTGAGCGCGCCCTCCAGGGCGGCAATCTCTGCCTGTGCGTGCTCAGGCAACGCGATGTAGCCACGATGCGCGCCTGCGGAGTAAGCGGCGATGGCGACAGCTTCTACCACCTTGGCTGCGTTGGCAAGAATCAACCAGCTCTCTTTGCCCCGGCCAGGTTCAGCAAGGTTGGCATTGCAGATGAAAAATTTCTCTTCAGCTTCAGATGAGGAGACGAGCCACCATTTGTGCCCGGTAGGAAACCCGCCGCCGGCACGGCCGCGAACACCGGCGCGGTCCAACAGATTAAGGGAAGCCTCTCTCCGTTTGCGATGAATCACGTCATACAGGACACAGTCTTTGTTGTCTGCCTGAGGCGATTTCAGTTCGGACATGAGCCGGCCAGGCCCCACGTTCCACGGAGATTCCTTTATCTCAAATATGTTTTCCAATTTGCTTGGGCCAATCATAGGGCGCAGACTCCGAATCTCCGTAGCCAAACATAATCGATTTCACATCCAGCGTGAATCGGGGATCGTAATTCAGCCACAGCGGACGGCCTGTTTTTCCCAGCATGGTGCGGGAAGAAACAAGCTTGAATGCTATTCCAGAGACGTCGAATTGCAGTTCTCGATCCTCAAATTTACCGGCTTCAACGGCATGGTTAAATTGACTGTCCGAAATGACAAACAATCCCTGGGCTGGAATGTAGAAGTAAAGAAATCTGAAGTTGGTCATCTCCGCCGAGTATGTTCCCGGCTGTGCCTGGTCGTTAATGAAAACCTTGCCATTCCTCAGATGGAACGGATTGCTGTTGTCCGAGTTTTGCGCGCTTTGAGCTGTGCTCCTAGATCCTATGGACAAACCAAACCCGGAGACGAGCAATCCCACTATGAAACTTCTTCGTCCTGTTCTCATAACCACCTCAACTGGTTGATTCAATCCGAGAGCCTATCCACCGCAGTCGGCCGATCAACGAAGAATAGTGCTCTCGGTTTTCTTGCAGTTACGCAGGCTATGGGGTTTAGCTGCCGCCACCGGCCCCAGAGCCAGCTCCAGCTGAACCACCGCAGCTACACGTACAGCCACAGGCTGCCGCCGCGGCCGAGTCTTCCGAGACAAAAGCTAACGGGTCAAACATGGGATTAACCTCCTTTCTTAGTTTTTGAACAAACCTGTGATCTCGACGTGGATACCATTACCGGCTTACGCAGAAACCTGATTTTCCGCTGCCGCCCAGAGCTTGGCTACGGAGGTCGTTTCAAACATCTTGCAGTAAATCTCGTTGTGATGGTCGAATTCGCGGTACACGTTATAAGCAGTAGCGCGACATCCACCGTTGCATAAATACTTGAAATCGCAATGAGAGCAGACGCTCAATGTCTCCACGGTTGTGCCCCGCATCCGCTTCATCACCGGGGACTCATCGTAGATTTCCTTGATGTCCGTTTCCCGCACGTTACCGCAGATGAACTCGTTGAAATGAAGAGACTGGCAGGGATAAACAAATCCGCCTGGATCAACACTGATCTCGTGGTTGCCGACGCCGCAGTGATGGCGAGGTATAAGAGGAGACGGGGTCTTGGGGGGCGGCGTGCCCAGGCGGGCGTTCCGCTCCTCCAAGAATTGATTTGTTCTGGTTTGTTCCTGCAGAAAGACCTTCAGTTCGGGAACTTGGTTGAGGCTTACCTGCTGATGGTCGCCGGCCTGGAAGATGATCGGCGCCAACATGTCAGCCTTGAGATCATCAAGGCAATACTCGAAGATTTCCTTCATCCAAATGATGTTTTTCGCCGTAAGCGCCGGAACCATGCAGACCCTGGGGCGATTTGCGCCGAGCTCCTTCTTCTTGGCGACCAGAGTACGGACGCCCCGAACAGTAGGCTCAAAAGTTCTTTGTCCACGCTGATCCTCATGAAGGTGGGCTTCATGGCCATCCAGGCTGATGGTCACCGTGTTCAGGAGCTGGCACATCTTTTCCGCCACGTCCGGCTTGATGAGAGTGCCGTTGGTAAGCATTTCCAGATTAACAGCCGTTCCGCCATCACGCACTCTTTCGTCCGATCGTTCACGGGAGAATGCCACCAATTGCATGGCGTCGGGACGCAGCAAGGGCTCTCCCCCGGTAAACAGGATTCGGCGCACGCCATTCTCCACCAGCCTGGTAATCAGATGCTTGAATTCATCGGTGCTCATGGTTGGCGCAACCAAGCCGCCCTTTTCCAGCTTTATTTTGGTTTCGCGGTCGGTCTTGTTGTAGCAATACGGACACTGCAAATTGCACTTGTTCGTCAGATGGATATAGATGTCATAGGGAAAGCCCACTTCCGGAAACTCTGACCGCGATCGTTCGCTATACGCATTCTGATGCAGAAAGCCAGCGCGGATCAGGCCTTGGGCGAATGCCTGCACAGCCGTCTGCGCCCGTTCCAGGGGCAAGCCGAACTTGTTGCTCACGGTCAAAGCAATTTCACTGAGCAACATGTATTTGCGCAGCATCTCCAGCAGCAGGCGCCCGCTGTCGTTGACACGCACTACCACAAAGTTGTGGGGGTCAAAGTAAATGTGCCAGCCATCTTTCGTCCAAGTGCGGCAGCGGGGAGGCAGAAAAACTCGATCCATAGCAAAACTCCTTACCAAGACTTTTCAAGAACTCGCTGTAAAGACCTCGGCAAGACCGCGGTCCGGAATCGCGGGTCCAAATTGCTCCCGGAACAGCCGAGCGTACGACTCGTTCTTTTCCAGTAGGCTGTGATGTGTGCCTTTTTCCACTATTTTCCCGTCTTCAAGAACGATCACGTCGTCCGCGACCAGTACGGAAGAAAGCCTGTGGGCAATGATGATGGTTGTGCGTGACGCCATTAGTCGGCTCATGGCGCGCTGGATGTAGGACTCCGATTCTGAGTCAACCGAGGAAACAGCTTCATCCAGTATCAGGATAGATGGGTCTTTCAAGAACACCCGGGCCAGAGCGATCCTCTGGCACTGCCCGCCGGACAAACGCACGCCACGCTCGCCGACCAGCGTGTCGTAGCGCTCGGGCAGTCTGCCAATGAACTCGTCGGCATGCGACTGCCGGCATGCTTCTATCACTTCCTCGGTGGTGGCAGACGGTTTGCCGAGCCGGACATTGTCCGCAATTGAGCCGCTGAATAGGAAAGCGTTCTGGTCAACGATCCCGATATTCTGGCGCAGTGAATCCAGCGACAGGTCAGAAACAGGCGCACCATCAACCAGGATTTTTCCGGCGGCCGGAGAGTAAAATCCAAGCAGCAAATTGACTATTGTGCTCTTGCCGGCGCCGCTTCGGCCCACAAGCGCGACATGTTTGCCGGGCTCGATCAACAGATTGATATCTTGCAGGATCTGATGTCCTTCCACGTAAGCAAATTCCACATTCTTAAACTCGATTCGTCCCAGACACTTTCCAGCAATACGCTGCCCGTCGCGCCGCTCCTGTTTTTGGCCAAAGAACTCATAGATTCTCTTAACAGAGGCGGCGGCCTGCAGGAATTTCAGGTTAGCGGCAACGAATTCGTTGATGGGCTGGTAGAAGAATGTGAACATCGAAAGAATTGCAACGACTTCGCCCAGCGTCATCTGTCCCGTGATAACGCGTTTTGATCCGTACCACAGGATGAACGCCGCATTGAGCGCCATGATCAGGCCGGTAGATACGGTGCTGAACACGGCCACCAGATTGGTCCGCACAAAAATCTTTTTCAGTGACTCCAGACGTTCCGAAATCATCTCCTGCTGAAATTCTTCCCTGACGTAACTTTTGATGACGCGGATTCCCGCAAAGCTTTCGGCAATGAACGCCGAAACACGCGCGGTTGTCTCCTGCATGTCCCGGCTTAACTCACGCATCTTTTCATTGGCGTAGTAGCGTATCAGGGCGAACGGCGACAGAAACAGCAGGAGGATGAGCACAACCTCGTAGCGGATAAGCAGGACAAAGACCAAGCCGGTGAGAAAAAGCAGTAGATTGATGGCCAGGGACACCACGCTCTTGATCAGCACTCCTTCAATCGCGCGCCCATCACTCATTACGCGCGACTGCAGGTAGGAGGACTGTTTGTCGGCAAAGAAGCTGATCGGCAATCTCTGGATGTGCAGCGTCAGGCGCTTTTGGACTTCCATGATGATTGCTTCCCGGAGGCGCAAGGTGGCGGTCTCGTTTAGATAGCTGAAAATGTGACGCAGCAGAGTCAGCGCCAGCAGCAGAACAATAATTTCGTTCAGCAGTCCAGGATTCTTCAGGGGCAGAACGCGATCGATGACGTACATAGTCAAGATAGGTGCCGGAAGTTGGAGAGCCACGCTGAAGACCATCAGCGCACCTATCTTGGTACAAGTCCATTTGTGGGGCCAGAGGAAATCCTGGAAGAATGTTTTGAGAAGCACAAATGTCGTGTTTTTTTGCGGCGCCGGGCGAATGGGAGAACTACAACCGGAAGCGTGCATATTTGCTACTTGCTACTTGCTTAGAAGCTAACTGCTCTTGTTCCTGAAGTCGTGATCATGTTCAGGACAGAAACTCAGATAGCTCTGGCTTGGCGGAGGTTGCCAGTGTGATAAACAATTTCCTGAAAGTTTTCTCCGCATGGCGGGTAATTGTCATCCAACCAGGATTTCCCAAAATGGGAATTCTCTGCACCATCTGATAGGAGGGATTTCTTTGCTATACTCACCCTATTCGGGTTCTCTCAAAGAACCCAAGGCAAGGATGGACATCATGTTCAGCCCAGATAGATTGCTTGCCGACGTACGTCTTGCACTTAAGCTCTTGCCCAAACATACGACGCTGAAATTTGCCGTGATTGCTACGCTCGCTCTAGGTATCGGCGCGAACACTGCAATGTTTACCGTTCTCAAGACCCTGCTCTTTCCCAAGCTACCCTATTCAAATGCCAGCGAACTGATCATTTTCAAATCCTATTTGAAGAATGGCCAGGAAATAGAAGCGACCTCATATCCAAACTTTCAGGATTGGAAAAAGACGGCGCGCTCTTTCGAAGGCATTGCCGCCACCAGCCAGCAGAATCTGATTTTGTCTGGCGAGGACGCGGCTGAACCTTTGGGCGCCGAACTGGTTACGGCGGACTATTTTTCCGTCTTGCGGATGAATCCTTCGATGGGTAGGACTTTTACGCGGGATGAGACTGCGTCCGCGGGATCAAACGCGGTGGCGGTCCTGAGCGATGGGTTGTGGAAGAGGCGGTATGGCCTAGACCGGAACGTCATCGGCAAGACTATCCATCTGAACGGGCGCGCATTCACCGTTATAGGTGTTTTATCACCTGGTTTTCAGGGCATATCGCAGAAGGCAGAGGTGTGGGTGCCGATCACTATGATCGGAATAGTTTCAACTCCACTGCTGCTGGAAAACCGGAGCGCAATTTGGGTGACCGTAGTTGGGCGATTGAATTCCGGGACTTCGTTGCAAGCGGCACAGCAGGAAATGAATGTGATCGCCGAGCAAAGCGCCACAGGCTCAAAAAGGAGCGGACCAGGCTTGATCCATTTGAGTCTTTTGCAATTCCGAGGTCTGGAACGTTACAAGCGTGAGGCCTACATCCTGTTCGGCGCCGTGATCTTCGTGTTGTTGATCGCATCGCTTAACGTCGCAAACCTTCTGTTGTCTTATTTCTCTGACCGCAAGGCCGAATTGGCCGTACGCAACGCGCTGGGTGCTCCGCGCGCGCGGTTGTTTCAGCAGTTGGTGATCGAGAGCATCGTGCTGTCCGTCATTGGTGGCGGATTGGGTCTGGCCCTGGCGGTCACAGTGGTACGCTCGCTGGGCGCCACCATAAGCTCGGTATTGACGGGGATTGGTCCATTGACCATGGATACCCGCGTCTTTTTCTTTACCGCTTGCATTTCTCTGCTAACGGGGACACTCGCGGGTTTGGTGCCGTTGATGCAAGTCATCAGTCAGGGAATGGCCGACCACCTGAAAGGCCAGTCTCGAATTGGCAGCGGTGTGGGCCGAGCCCGCCTCAGGACTGCGCTTGTGACTGGCCAGATCGGTCTTGCGGTCGTGCTGGTGGTTGGCGCCGGCCTGTTACTGCGGTCGATGTTGAACTTGCGCAAAGTGGATTTGGGATTCAGATCGGACCACGTGCTGATCGCGCGCCTCTCCGCGCTCTCTGGCGACAAATACGATACCGCCGAGAAAATGGCGAACTTCTATGAAGTTCTACTGGACAAATTGGCTGGTGTCCCCCAGGTGCGTAATGCCGGCTTCGTCAGCAGCCCGCCACTGCTTTCCCCAAGTCCGTCCATCCCGTTCCTGGTCCAAGGCCGCTCTGACATGTCACCGAATCACCCTCCCACAGCGCAATATGTAGTCTTGAGCGATGGATATTTTTCAGTTCTGTCCATCCCTCTGTTGCAGGGCCGGGGGTTCGAAAAGACGGACTCAAGCATAACCCAGCCTGTGGTGATCATCAATGAAGCCATGAGCAAAGAGTATTGGCCCGGACGAAGCCCGATTGGACAATACTTGAACATTTTTGATGGGGCAGAAAAACCCAAAGAGATCATTGGTGTGGTGGCTAACGTGCGCGATGCTTCGGTGGATACACCTAGCGTTGCTGAGATATATGTTCCGTATCGGCAGGTCCCCCCCCCTTTTATCTCCCTGCTGAAATCCTTTCCTCCTGCGTTGGCGGTGAAAACGGTGGGCGCGCCTGAACCACTGGGCGGCGCGGTGCGTGGTCTCGTTCTGGAATTGGAGCCCAACGAAGCTGTGCTGAGTACATCCAGTCTGGGAAGCGTGGTTTCGGAATCGGTGGCACAACCCCGGTTGTATAGCCAAGTGCTTGGTCTCTTTGCTGCCATTGCGTTGGGATTGGCTGCAATCGGAATCTATGGTGTCGTTTCCTATTCTGTTGCACAGCGCACGCAGGAACTCGGTGTACGAATGGCGCTGGGCGCTACACGCAACAAGATCCTGCTGCTGGTTTTGGGACAAAGTATGAAGTTTACACTGATTGGCATCATCGCCGGCGCCGCTGGCGCCCTCGGTCTGAGCGAAGTGCTGCGCAGCCTGCTTTTTGAGCTGCGGCCTCGCGATCCGGCGACGATTGGGCTGGCGATGCTGACGCTGGTTACAGTCGCTCTCATTGCGGCCTATGTGCCTGCCCGGCGCGCATCGCTGGTGGATCCGAGCACCGCGCTTAAACATGAATAAAGTTTGCGGGGTGTCAACCTTGACCGGTGTTTTTGCATAGCGGTACGGCACTGGCCAACCTTCTTCTCTGTATCAGTTTCTGATTTCATCTGCGTAAGGGTTTTCGAACAAGCGTGTCAAGCATCTCCAAAATGTTGTTCACGATCGCGAACAAAGTCTTTTACGAGACTTTGGATCGCTACACCGTGGACGAACAGTCCTTTCTTGAACCCGTTAGGTTTTTACTCCCTGCAGACTGGAAAATTGACCGCAGCGGGATGTGGTTCAACGTTATGCCTCCAGCAACAATGCTGCCCCTTCAGGGCTGGAAGATTCACGTGTCAGCGACCCAGGCAAATGCTCGAGAGCTTCTTCAGCGTATTGTTCCTGTCCTGGTGAGCGGGAAGATAGCCTTCAAATTTGCCTTGGACGCTCTAGTACTTTCCATCATGACCAGCAAAGGCTGGAGCGTGGCCGGCGTGGGAAAATTCATCACCATCTATTTCGACGACGAACAGCAATTCGTGCGGATGGCCGCCGAATTGCATCGTGTGACCGTGGGCTTCGAAGGCCCTTACATTCTTTCCGACAGGCGATACGCTGACAGCAAGGTGATTTATTACCGCTATGGCGGCATTACTCCGATGGAGGTCTTGACGGGAAAGGGGGAAAGGTTACTGGTCATCTCCGCGCCTGATGGCCGCACGGTACCCGATGAACGCCTCTCCCGTTTTGTGCTTCCTGATTGGGTCCAGGACCCTTTTCCCGGTCCCTATGAAGCGTCGCCAGGCGAGCAGCCAACTGTTCTCAAAGAAGGACGGTATACGGTTCGTTCGTCTCTTGCCAATTCCAATTGCGGCGGAGTCTACCTGGCAACAGACGCAGTCAGCGGAGCGACAGTCGTGATCAAACAGGCGCGTCCGCTCCTTAATTTCACCCCCAGCGGCGCAGATGCGGTGGAACTTCTGGAAAGAGAATACCGCTTGCTTAAGAAAGTCGAAAACGCCGGGATTGCGCCCCGACCGCTCGACTTCTTCAAAGAGGGAGAACAGTCTTATCTGGTTGAAGAATTCATTCCTAAAGCAATGACATTGCGTTTTTACTCAAGTTCCAGGACCATAGTTCTTTTGACCGACCCTACCCGGCAGAAGGTTGAGGCATTCTGGAAGGAATATAAACGCATATTCCTGCAAGTCGCGCGACTTCTGGAAATCCTGCATCAGCATGGCATCGTGTTCATGGATTTTTCTTACAACAACGTTCTCATCACGGATGGTGGCAAAGACTTAAAGCTCATCGATCTGGAAGGCGCTTTCGAAGCCGGGATTGACGCTCCCAGCCATCTTCTTACACCAGGGTTTGCGTCAGTCTCAGACCTTAATGCTGCTCCGGGATTTGCCAATGACTATTATTCGTTCGGCGCGGCAATGCTGAGCTACATCATGCCGATTAACGCAATGATTCTTCTCGATCCCCAGGTCCATGTCAGATTCTTGCAATCGATCGCAAAAGACTTTGGCCTTCCCCATGAGTTGACACGTTTGATCAGCGGGCTCCTTGAGCCTAGAGCGGCCTTGCGCCCCTCTCTGGCCGAGGCCATCACGGCGCTCGAAACAGCGGAAATCAGTTCGGAGCCCGGCTACCAGGCGCCCGGTGATCTTGAACAGGAGTGCGAAAAAACTGTCCAAAGCATAGTCCAGCATATCGTGGCGATGGCCAGTTATGAGCGTACTGACCGGCTTTTTCCCTCCGACCCGAAAGCATTTGTCACCAACCCGCTCAGCCTTGCTTTTGGCGCATGCGGTGTGGCCTATGCCATCAAGACCATTACCGGAGACGTACCCGTTTCTATAACCGAGTGGATGCTCAAGCAAAAGATCGAGGCGAAATTGTATCCACCCGGACTTTATTTTGGGACGGCCGGAATTGCATGGGTGTTTAAAGACCTGGGTCTCGACCAGAGAGCAGAAGAGCTCATGCGCTCCACCTGGGTCCACCCGGCGCTCAACGAATCGCCGGACATGTTTTACGGGTTGTCCGGCTGGGGACTCGCACAGTTAAAGTTTTTTCTGGACACGGGCAATGAAGAATATCTGGAGCAAGCAATCTATGCAGGAGAACGGCTCGCCGCCAGCGCGAAGGACGAGAACGGGAGCTGCTACTGGCCACAATCGAACGGCGCGATCATCCCCGGGTTTGCGCACGGTTCCAGCGGTATCAGCGAGTTCCTACTCTATCTTTACCAGGTGACCGGAGACGAAAAGTTTCTGGATCTGGGAAAGAGAGCGCTCGACTTTGATATTGCCGCGGCTGTACCAAATGCGGAAGGCGCTTTGACCTGGCAAGTGCGCTGCGTCACCGGCGCACCCGGGGTCCCGTATCTGAGGTATGGCTCGGCAGGCATTGGTCTGGCTCTGGTACGGTACTATCGCGCGCTGGCTAGTCCGCGCTACCTGGAAGTGCTGGATAAAATGCTACCCGACGCCAATCGCAAGTACGGAATCTCCCCCGGACGTTTCATTGGGCTGTCTGGAATTGGTGAATTTCTGCTCGCTCTTCGGGAAGTGGAATCTTACCGGGCAAGTTGTTCGGAGGCCTTGCGGCGGCTCATCAGCGGGATTTTGCTCTTCCAGGTCAACACGGCGAAAGGCGCGGCCTTCCCAGGCTATGAGCTTTACAGATTCAGTTGCGATTTCGCGACTGGCAGCGCTGGTATCGCCCTCTTCTTGCACCAATATCTCAGTCGGCGTAGCGCTGATTTTTCCCTCGATGACAAATTGATCGGTCCCGTTGGCTCCGGTCAGACGGCCGATGCCAGTCTGCATGGTTGCCAGCGCCATATGGTCAAAAAGCATGTTTCTCTTGGACCATAATCTAATGTTGAAGCGAATTTTTCTACGAGCTGGTGCAAGCCACTGATAAGGAGAATTGGAGTGAGCGAACGTTATCGCGCTGTTCCGGTAGAGTCGTACCCACTGGGTTTTGGCAAGGACCTCATCAAAGTACTGTCTACGGGCCAGACTCTTCCACTGCCAGCGGTAAGCCGGCTGCGCATGGATCTTTGCCGGAATTTTCAGTCTTTGCCTGAGCATGTCGCTTACATTTGCAAGACACTCAAGCTGCCGGATCATGAGTCGCAACGCGTTGCTGAAGATCTGAAGGATCTGATTAGAAAAAGCCTGCTGCTTGCCGAAGACGACTTCTACGCTCAAATCCAGCCAAATCATCGTAAGCGGCGTCCGATTTCGTCTATAGCCATCGTAACCGCGAACAGGGTTGAGCCATGCATGCACGCTCTACGGAGCTTTGCAGATAACGTATTGGAGCATTCCCGGACTGTCACTTTCCGCCTTATGGATGATTCTCTTTCGCCGGACATGCAGTCCAGGTACCGGCACGAGTTGGAACGTCGTTCCCCCGAGCCTGGTTTGAATGTGCGTTACGCCGGCCGCCGGGAGAAGGAGGCCTACCTTTCAAGGCTGGCGCAACTGGGTATAGAGCCGGAAACAGCGCGCTTCGCCTTGCTGGGAGAAAATGATGATGGACTTGGCACATTCGGAGCCAACAGGAACTGCGTTTTGATGGATACCGTGGGTGAATGCGTCTTGAATATCGATGATGATGTGGTGTGCCGGTCTACACTGCACCCGCGCGACTCCAATCAGCTTCGAATATGCGGCCATCTCTTTCCCCGAGACATGTGGTTCTTCCGAGAGCGCCAGGAAGTGCTCCATCATCTACCTTGGAGTTCTGTGGATATTTTGCAGGAGCACGAAAAACTGCTGGGAGCGCCGGTCGGAGATCTGATTTTGAAGTATCGTACGAACTCCACCATTGAATTGGAAGATACTTGTAACCATATCCTCATGGGAGTACTGCGTGGCGACGCAGTAATCTCAATTACCATCGGAGGAGTCGCAGGCGATAGTGGAGGAAATTCATCAAAATTCCTGTTGAATTGTCTCGGACAAACTAAGATCAATCTTTTAAGTTCACGCTCTGTCTATGATACGGCAATGTCGAGCCGCGAGGTTTTAGCGGTGGCCAAGGGCTATACCATAAGCCACCTACCGTTTTGCCATACACTCAACATTGGTTTGGATAATTGCGATGTCTTACCTCCATTTTTTCCTGTCGCTCGTGGTGAAGATATGACTTTTGGCCTAACGGCCATGCACTGCTTTAGCAGCTGTTTCTTAGGCCATCTTCCAGTCGCGCTGCTTCACAATACAGAATCTGGCCGAACCTATGACGACATTCCTAAGTTCCGTATGACTCAATTAATCACATTCCTGATTTCCTCCTACAACGTGCCTCCGGGTACGGACCGAGCTGAAGCGTTACGATTGACGGGCCGTTTCCTGCAAGAACTAGCTACCGCGCCTGACAAAGAATTTTGGGGCCAGACTTCTGGTTTTGCCATGAGTGCTGTCGCAAATTGGATGCGGGGTTGGAACATGCTTTTGAATATGTTTGATGATTATCCTCCTCATTGGCGAAAAGACCTCCAGGATTATCATGGCGGTTGGGCGGCCTTACTGGATAATTCACTGTTTTGTATTCCAGTCGAATATCGGGAGCGGTATCCACTGCATGTTGCCAAGAATAAGACCAGAGAGATAATCAAAAAAGCAGGTAAGCTGCTGTGCGCCTGGCCCGAGATGCTGGCTGCGGCTCAGTATCTTAAATCGAACTCGGTTCAAGTCTCGACAGAAATTGAGGGTTTACGCGCGGCTTCCTGATGGCATGATGACGATTATGAGAGTGGGGTGCGATCAGTTTTGGATTTTTCCTAATTTTTGCCCTCGTCCCTCGCCAAAACTGCAAGCGCACCGTTCGTAGAAGTGTTAATTTAACTTTAAGTATTTCTTAATGTGCCAGCCAATCTTCGGACAAGTGATTGTTTTCAATGATTGTGCTTGACAGCGCATGAAAGTAGTTGGATACTCCTCCCCACTCCCTTTGCAGCCAATTGTATTCTTTAAAGATAAGTAAATGGACCGGGTCTTGGTACGTCCATTGTAAAGCGACTTCAGTGAAGGCAATTTGGTTTTTGGTGCGAGCTTCAGTGTCGCAATCTCAAGGTTGAAACAGCCGGAACCAGTTTAGCCAAAAACCACTAAAACAGGAGAGTATTTGGATGGCAAGCCCCTCAACATCCTCTCAGCCAAGTCGCAGGTTTCAAGCGTTAGCCGATCTTCAAAACCTGAAACGTTCCGCTTTGCACTCGCACTACCGCCGCAAGGTGGACGATTTGGCGGATGACGTGCATTTTCCAGAATTAAAGGCATTTCTTCCCAAGAATCTTTTGCCCTGGGTCACCGGGTATTTGAAATATCTTTTCAAACGGAAGCATTCTTTCCAGACCTATCCATCTACAGGAGAGCGCGGGGTATATCGCTTGCAAGCAGCAGACGGAGGCGAGGTCGTAAAACTTGCAATTGCTGGAGACTGGGGTACTGGCACGAATGAGGCATACAGAGTGGCTGCGGGAATTTCCGCCTTCACTCCCGACTATACCATCCATCTCGGCGATGTCTACTATGTTGGTGACTCAACCGAGGTGGAGGAGAATTGCTTAGGAAAATCGGAAGCAGGATATGAAGGTGTGAACTGGCCGAAGGGACAGCTAGGCTCTTTTAGTTTGAGTGGGAACCATGAAATGTATGCCAATGGCAATGGATATTTCGACCTTTTCCTGCCTACCCTTGGAATTCCCTCTTCAAAGGATGGCAAACAGCTGGCCAGCTTCTTCTGTCTTGAGAATGATATCTGGCGCATTCTGGCTCTGGATACCGGCTACAACTCTCTCGGAATGCCTATTCTGAGCCAACTGCCTTTCATAAAGAAAATCCCTGGGATTGCTCCGAGTTGCAAATTGGAAGCCGCCTTGATCGAGTGGCTTCGTACCGTGGTCAAACCCAAAGAACGGGTGCGCTCCACCATCCTGTTGACTCATCACCAGTACTTCAGCTCCTTTGAAGAAGGCTATCCACGCCCGGCAAAGCAGCTGATGGAATTTCTTGCCGGCCAGGATCTACTTTGGATATGGGGACATGAGCATCGCTGGGCAGTTTACGACAAGCATTCGGACGGAAGTCTTACCGCCTATGGCCGCTGCTTGGGGCACGCCGGAATGCCTGTTGAGATCACCAAGCCCCGAGCACCGGGAGCCCCGCTGCAGTACTTTGACGAAAGAATCTACTTAGAAGATAAAGACACGAAATTTGGGATGAATGGCTTTCTCAATTTACAGATCGCTGGTGACATTGTGACTCTGGACCATCGTGATGTCACGAATCGAAGCGTGCTGACTGAAACGTTTACTGCAGGCACAAATGGCAGTATTGCCCACTCGTTTTTGAATATCGACGCAAAACTAAGCCGGGGAAGCGCTATTCCCAAAGCTGCACTGGCGCAAGCCGCCGGTTAGCCGGTAAAGCGGGAAAAGGAGTGAAACGGTATCAAGGAGACGATCACTTTTTTACCATAGATATTTTTGGCAACGCACCATTTTGAACGGAATCGCTTGAATACAGCCGCAACATTAAGGAACAAGGCCGGATGGCGGGAAACGGTGGTGCCCTTCACTGCAGGAGACGGGTTCGAGTGCAACCTGATCCACGTCCAGGGACCAGTTTCTCCCAGCAAAGGTCCGGTTCTGCTGGTTCACGGGGCCGGTGTCCGCGCGAATTTATTCCGTGCCCCAGTCGAATGTACGCTGGTGGAATATCTGGCGGAGCGGGGATATGACGTATGGCTGGAAAATTGGCGCGCCAGTATTGATCTTCGCTTCAATTCATGGACGCTGGACGAGGCCGCTGTGTATGACCATCCCGCGGCTGTCAAAAAGGTAAGGGAACAAACTGGCGCTGATTCCATCAAGGCAGTTATCCATTGCCAGGGATCCACGAGCTTCATGATGTCCGCCGTTGCCGGATTGTTGCCGGAGGTAAAGACAATCGTTAGCAATGCAGTCTCCTTGCATCCTATTATTCCGTCTTTTGCTTCGTTCAAAATGCAGCTGTCGGTGCCGGTGCTGAACCTCATGACTTCATATCTGGATCCCCAATGGGGCATTCAGAGGCCCAATCTTACAGCCAAGATAATCGCGGGACTGGTACGGCTTAGCCATCACGAATGCAACAACATGGTATGCAAGATGGTGAGTTTTACATATGGTGCAGGATTTCCAGCGCTCTGGTCGCATGCCAATATCAGCGAGGAGACCCATCTCTGGATCAGGCAGGAGTTTGCCAAAGTCCCAATCAGCTTTTTCCAGCAGATGATTCGCTGCGTGCGTCGCGGACATCTCGTGCCAGTCCGCGGGTTCAAGGAACTGCCGGCTGATTTCATTCAGCAAGCGCCGCGGACAGATGCCCGTTTTGCCTTTCTCGCAGGGAAGAACAATCACTGCTTTCTTCCTGAAAGCCAAGTAAAGACGTTTGAGTTTTTTGATCGTGACCGCCGGAACTATCACTCGTTGCATCTGTTGGCGAATTACGGGCACCTGGATGTGTTCTTCGGAAACAATGCGGCACACGATGTTTTTCCCATCATTTACAAGGAATTGGAATGGAATTGAGGTGCGCTCATGGGTGTTCCCAAACGTTTGCAACAACAAGCAGGCCGTTATTCACTGGTGGATGGAATTCCCTTCCAATTGCCGGTCGCGTGCGATAAAACTCCGGTGCTGATGGCGGCGTTTCCCATCAATGCCGACACGGCCCAGCGCCTGCTTCCAGGCAACGAGGTTTATGCCTTCCGCCTGTGGAATAAGGGCTTGCTGGTAATCACGGTGGTGAATTACCAGATCACGAACATCGGCAAGTACATTGAATACAGCATCGCGATTGCATGCACCCATGGAAAAAAACGGGCCCCACGGTTCCTGCCCGCAATCTTCACAAAGCACTATGATACCGGACAATACGTTTTCGATCTGCCGGTCTCAACCGAAATCTCGGTGAAGGGCGGAAAAGGGATCTGGGGTATGCCCAAGCACCAGTCCAATCTGGACTTCCAGATTACCGACTCGATGGTCAGCAGCCAATACGACCTCGACGGACAATTCGGAATGCGGATTGAGATCGACCGCCCCAACAGCGCCTGGCTGCCTTTCCGCATGGGCGCCGCCAACTTCTGCGAGTTTCGCGGCATGCTGATGAAATCATCCATTTATTTCCACGGTAAAGTCGGCTTCAAACTTTTCAAACGGGGCTCGGCGCGTCTTTATATCGGCGACCTTCCACGCCTTCAGCCCCTTAAGCAACTCGAGATCGGCGAAAAACCGGTATTGACCGCCTTTATTCCGGATGCACGGGGAATTCTGGATGATCATTTTGAAAGCTGGTTCTTGAGCTCTGCGGAGAAAATCACCACGAAACCCGAGGGCATGGAATCGGTCATCAATCTGGGCCTGAGCCAGGAATGGCTTGCTCCGCCCAGGGCCAAAGCAGCGGCAGGAGACCAGGTCTGACCACATTCGCGCGATAAGGAGACATCAAGAATGAAAGCAAAGCTTCTCGCTCTCAATCACGCTTGCATTTTCTTTGGAGCCACGCTCTATTGTGGCGTGTTATGGGCGCTTCGCTTCTTTTGGTTTCCCACCTGGCGTCATCTCACGCCGGACAATTATTACCAGCAGTTTATCCCGCAGACCTCCGCCGCTACCCGGTTTTTCACGGTAGTGGTTCCGATCATGCTCTTTTGCAATCTGGTCATGATTTTTTCGGAATGGAAAGGGAAGCTCCGCTGGACGGCCATCGCGGCGCTCCTGTGCATTGGCGGCGCAACCTTTGTTGGACAGCTTTATATCATTCCCATCAACAAAATACTGGCCCAGACGACCAGTGATCCGGTGCAACTCACCTCGCTGCTGGAGCGCTAGATGAGCTTGAATGACATTCGCTGGGTGCTTCTTACCATCATGTGGGTGGTGATGATGTACTACTTTATCGCCAAGGGCAGGTTGCTGGACGAACTGGGAGCTCCCGCCAAATGAATCCCCGCAAAATACTTTACTGGCTGGTGTGGCTCATCGCCGCGTCAACACTCGTCTCCGGCGTTGTCCAGATGGTCTATCCGAGCTTTGTCCTGGGACTGGTCGCGGCCGCAAGAACCCCGTCCACAAATCATTTCTTTGGCATTGTCGGAATGTTTATGGCGCTGTTTGGAGGAATGTTGTTGCACGCCTTGTATGCTCCGGTGAAGCAGCCGGTAGCAATCTTCTGGGCGACTCTGCAAAAATTCGGCGCTTCCACTGCCGTAGCGATCGGGGTGGAACGAAATGTGTTCGGGCGGATCGCCCTGGCGATTGCGGCGTTTGATTTTGCCAGCGGCATCCTGGTGGGCTGGTATTGGATGGGGACAAAGACCGGCAAGGAACTGGACTGAGAATCCTATGGACGACCCTCATAACATCATGCCGGAACCGGTGCAACGTTCGCTCATTCTTGCCGGCGGCGGCATGCGGGTGGCTTACCAGGCGGGCGTGATCAAGGCGCTGTTTGAAAACGGACTCGGCTTTCATCACGCGGATGGAACTTCGGGCGGAACTATCAACCTCGCCATGCTTCTCTCCGGCTTGGGGCCTGATGAAATGTGTGAAAGGTGGCGTACCCTGGACGTACATCGCTTCGCCGCACTCATGCCCATTCCCGAGTACCTGCATGTCTGGGACATGCCCGCACTCGGGAGCGCTGACAGCATCAGAGACTATGTATTTCCCCATCTTGGCATCGATTGTGGAAAGATCAATCGAGCTACGGGCCTAATGGGCACATTCAACGTCTGCAACTACAGCCGGAAGCTGAGCGAGATTGTTCCTCAGGACAAAGTCACTCCCGATCTGCTGATCGCCGGGATCTCTCTTCCGATCTTTATGCCGGCAGTCAGGATCAATGGAGACTGGTACACGGATTCTGTCTGGATTAGAGACGCCAATCTTATGGAAGCCGTCCGCCGGGGCAGCGAAGAGCTGTGGCTCGTCTGGTGCATCGGCAATATCCGGGAGTACAAGCTAGGCGCTTTCCATCAATATGTTCACATGATCGAGATGAGCGCCAACGGAAAACTATTTGATGAGTTCCAGCAAATCGAGGAGATCAATGCCCGAATCCGCAAGGGCGACAGTCCCTACGGCCAGCGCGGGCCAATTCGGCTTCACGTAATCCGGCCACTGTATCCTCTGCCGCTCGATCCGGATTTTTTCATGGGCCGGATCAGCGCGAATACCCTTATCGAAATGGGCTATTCCGATGCCAAACGCTATTTGGAACTGGAGAGGAAAATCGAAGGCCTGCCTTACATACCGGAGGTAACACAAATGCAAAGCACTGGAGTCGGGATAACTTTCAGCGAAACTATGTCCGGAGGATTGACCTTAGGAGCCACCGATCCTCAAAGCGGATACGAGCAGGGGAAAGCCGCAAAGACCGTTTTTACCATGCGCGGCACGATCACCATTCCTGACGTCGTAAAATTTGCCAACGACCCAGACCATCAGGGCGAGATTACCGGCAATGTGAGCTATCCGGCCTTTGGCGATGGCATACCATGTAAGAATGGAATCTTCAAATTATTTTCCCCAACCACCGATTCTAAGCTGAAGCTGATGGTCTATGAACTGGGGTTCGAATTCGGCGGCAAGGACTATTACATGGCTGGTAAAAAGGAGGTCCGCGAAGACCCTGTGGTCGACGCCTGGAAAGAGACCACTACGCTTTACACATTGCTGCATGAAGGAAAAGACAGCAGCGGCAATATTGTCGGCGCTGGAATCCTGAAACTGGGAGTAGCTGAACTCATCGGGCTGGTGAAGTCAATGCATGCCACAAACGCGTCGAACATGGAGGAAAAGACAAAGGCGGTATCTCAATTCGGGCGATTCTTCATGCGTGAGCTCTGGGATTCTTATGTGCACCATCTGACAAACCATCAATCCGCAGCAGGAGGTGCTTTGTGACTGACAAAGCGATCGTAATTGGAAGCGGTTTTGGCGGAGCTATTACTGCGTGCCGGCTAGCCGAAGCCGGAATAAAGGTCGTGATCCTGGAGCGCGGCCGGCGCTGGGACAACAAATCCCGGGAAGGAGTATCGGCCTATCCTGAGCCTGGCGTGCTCGACGATCGCTGGGTCTGGGACCAGGAGAATCCGGAACTCTTTAACGGCTGGCTCGATCTCCGCATGTTTGGCGGCATGTCAGTCGCACAGGGAGCTGCTGTTGGTGGAGGCTCGCTGATTTATGCCAGCATCTCCGTGGAGGCTCCTGACGTCGTATTCAAACGCGGTTGGCCTGCAGAAATCAATAAGACTGAACTTCAACCGCATTACGATGCGGTGGCTGCCTTCATGAACGTTCAACCTCTGCCGGAAAACCAGTGGAACCCGCGTATCCGTCTGATGAAAGAAGGAGCGGAGAAGATCGGCGCGGCTAACCGATTTAAGCAGCTCCCGATTGCGGTGAATTTTCGTAAAGACTTGACTCTCGATCCCACAAATCCTCCCGGAGAAGCCAATTCCATCTTCAAAAAGAACCAGCATGGCGTTGAGCAGGGAACGTGCATTCACGCTGGGCGATGCGACATTGGCTGCCCGGTCAAGGCGAAGAACACACTGGACGTCAATTACATTGCGGTAGCTGAGCAAAAGGGAGCGCAGGTTCGTCCTCTGCATTTCGTCCGCAGCATCGAAACAAACGGCGCAGGGTATCGCGTGCACTTTGACAAGATTGAGAACAAGAAACTCAATGCCGGATTTGAAGACGCCAACATGGTCATTGTGGCAGCAGGATCGCTGGGCTCTACCGAACTCCTCCTCCGCTGCCGCGACGAGTTTAAAACCCTGCCCAACATAAGCCAGCGTCTAGGTAAAAATTGGAGCAGCAACGGAGACTTCCTGGTGCCTGCTTTTTACAGAAACCGGAAGCTGTTTCCGGAAGTGGGCCCAACGATCAGCAGCGCGATTGATTTCCTCGACCGCAGCCGCGAGGGCCAGTCTTTCTGGATCGAGGATGGCGGCCTCCCGCCAATCTTCAAACACCACATGCTCGCGGCCCAGAACAGCGGCAATGCACACCATCCCTTCCACGAACTTGTCCAGTGGTTGCAAAAAGAGCTGCAGTCTCTTGATCCAGTCGATCACATCATGCCCTGGTTCGCCCAGGGAGTAGACAAAGGCGATGGTGAGTTCGTAATGAAGCGGCCCTGGTTTTTCTTTGGCCAGAAACGACTGCACCTGAACTGGGACATCACGGAATCTCTGCCCGTCTTCAACGCCGTCCTCAACACGCACAAGGAGCTTTCGCACAAAACGGGAGGAACTCCGCTCGTCTCACCGTTCTGGAAGAAAAGCTTGGTTACCCCACACCCGCTGGGTGGATGCAATATCGGCAACACAGCAGACGATGGCGTCGTAAACCACGCCGGCGAGGTGTTTGGATACAAGAATTTCTATGTGATCGATGGTTCGATCATTCCCACCCCGTTGGGGGTCAACCCATCACGAACGATCGGAGCGTTGGCGGAGCGATGCGCAGCGATGATCGTTCGAAAAAAACAAGGTGCACTCGCTGCTGCTCGATAAGCTCAATTCCGCTGCTCCCGTTTAACTTGCTTCCGCTACTCTTTTGGCGCTGAGAGATCACCATTATGCTAAACAACCCTCAAGTTCGAACAAGCTGGCTGACTACCGTCATGTTGCTCCTGCTGCTCCCATCAGATCCCTGCAAGCAGCAGGGTATGAAAAACTTCTCAAACCGGCAAGAGGGCTGCAATGTGAGGCGGAATGCAGGCGCCGACTTCAAGTTGATCGGGCTTTACAGCAGGTTCCAGCAATTTAGCAGCAACTCAAATCTGAAGGTTGGATTCTTTGTACCGTCTTTGAAAGACAGCAAAGCGCACAGTATATCTGTACAGGCGGTTGAGATTCAGAATTTATTCAACTACTTTATGCGGTCCAATGATTCTACTCAGTGGCATGAAAACGCCTGGAATGTTTTCAAGCCTTGGCCCACCAAGGACATAATAGACCCGCTGCGACTACATTCGCAAAATGTTGCGGTCATTGCTTTTTATAAGAATAACAATGGCCGTTCCGTGTTTCTTCCGGTGGATGTCGCTACCGACGATGGTAAGCCGGCGATAGGAAAATATACTTTTCAGCTTATGCATGAACAATACCTGCAATCGCTGGACTTGGTGGTAACCAACAGCGCAGGAAAAGAAGTCAGGAACTCTCATGAGCCGCAAGTCCCTTGCAACTATCGCACATGCATCCTTTGGACCGGGGGAAATACGCTCCTATTTGACTTGGATGTCTCCTCTCTCCCTGAAGACGAATATCGACTAAAACTCACTGGCCATCGGCGGGACGCTTCGGACTGCAAGGCTCCTACAACTTCCATGCGGTAAACACTTCGGGAGGAGCTACCAAGTTTTCGACAATTCAGGGAGGAATCCGTTACGTATTCTGAATCCCGACTTCGATAGATTTCGCACAACTCGTTGCAGAGTCTCCTCACGCCGCTCTGATCTCCATGTGCGCAGATCAGGCTTTTGGCCGCCGAAATTCAACTTCTAATCGCCTTTGGCGAAGATCAAAATATTTCGCAATGAAAAAAATGTAGCTGGCCAAGGCAGCAGAAATCCAAGAATTTCAAGATATTCCAACAACGGCAGCCGAAGTCTTTTCAACATCAATCGACAGGAGAATTCATCGACTTTCACTAGCTGCCGGGAAGTGGCTCTTAATCAGTAGGTTGAAGGTTCGATTCCTTCCGCGCTCACCAGTTTTTTCAATAACTTGCGATCCTCGCAGAGCGAATTTACTCATCGGCCATAGACCAGAACGCGGAATGTGCCGGGAATCGCCGTCCGCTGCGACCGGGGCCGCTCTGCTGTCGGCTGTGCCGGCGGACCAAAATCAGCAGTATCCACGAAGAGATGGTGAGTCTTGCTGTCCAGCCCCATCGTTTTCGCTCCGAACTCGGTCTTGACTGTTTCGACCTCACTGAATTTATTCGGCGAATCTTCATGGAAGACATGAATCATGCCTTCACGAGTGGAGACAAACACAAGTCCCGTCTCTGGCTCATAGGCCGCGGCATCAACGCCTGCGGAGATTGGGAACGATTGGATGATGTGTCCATTGTCGGCGTCCATCACCACCAGCATCTGAGGATTGCGTCCCGCACTGAAGAGCCTGCGGTGCGTTTGATCAAGCGCCAGGGCCGTAGGGCCTCCGGCGGGCGCTACAGGCCAGCGGGACTTTATTGTCAGCTTCTGCGAATCGATAGCGACCACTTCATTCTTGTCTTCCAGATTCACATAAACAGTTCCCTTGCCATCGGCGACGGCGAACTCGGGCGCTCCACCGAGGTTAATGGTACCCGCAGCACTTCCACTCTTCGCATCGATTACCGTGGAGCTGTTTGGATCTCCATTCATGACGAAAACACGTTTTGACGCCGGATCGTAAACTATGGAATCCGCGTCCTTATCTGCTTTAGCCTCTCCGGTCGGCTTCAAGGTCTTTAAATCAAATATGACCACCTTGCCTGCGCCGCCATCGCTGATAAAGCCTCGATTGAACTCATGCGCCAGCGCGACTCCATGGTCCTGCTTCAGCCCGGTGATGTTCGCGACGAGTTTGCCGGTATCCGCCTCAATCACTTTTATTTCTGTGCCATGCGACAAATAAACCCGCCGGTCAGCAGAATCGACCGTGATGTAATCAAAGTATTCCCGCGTACTGCCTTCTGCGGCAGCGAAGGGGTATTTGTTCAGCAGGTGATAACCGCTCCTGGGTGCAGCGAGAGCGAGAGCCGTGATTAAAAAAACAACCGCGATCAGAGAAGCAAGAGATATTTTCATGAAACGCCCCATATATCCACGCTGCCGGTGCTTACGTGTAGACTTCTGAATTATATAATTCGCTGAGAAGGCCGGCTCGAAGCAAAAGGCCTCTCTGTGACCGCAAGCAGGCAGACGGGCCATCAGGTCACCGGAGAGCGGCCAAGGTATCAACGCACACCTGTCATCGCTAAAGTGTTGGATCGCTTAGTGCAAACTGTTTGGCTGTTTCATATTCATTTCCGTGCAAGGTGTATAGCCCGAACCAGGAACATAACCACGAACACCACAATCAGGATGACAAGACAGATTACCTCTGCCAGATCGAATGCTGTCGGTGGCGCTTTGTTCGAATTCTGCTTTCATGTAGCCGATGTACCTGAATGCTTTTTGGTTAGCTATTATTCCCGACATAAACCTAATGATCTAAAAAGTTTACGAGCTTGAGCAGCGGATTTTCTAAAGTCCGCATCCAACTATGAGATTCCGGGGTGTAGTGTGTTTTGACCGAGTTCATTCCCATCATTTTCCGCAATCAAATTCGCTAAATCCGGGGACACAGGGCGACATGTCGAGTATTTTGCCTTTCAAGGACAGGGACAGAGCACCTACCGGTGAACCCACTGAGGCTGACAAAGAGCAGCGGCGACTGGCCGCGATCATTGAATCTTCTGAAGACGCAATCGCCAGCAAGGATCTGGAAGGAACGATCACGAGCTGGAACAAAAGCGCGGAAAGACTGTTTGGGTACAAGGCGGAGGAAATTATTGGCCGGCCGGTGTTGCTGATCATTCCGCCGGAACTACACGATGACGAGCCGAAAATATTGGAGAAGATCAGGGCGGGTGAGAGGATCCAACATTTTCAGACCGTGCGCCTCCACAAGAACGGCCAACGCATCGACGTCTCGCTGACGGTCTCACCGGTACGAGATGACAAGGGAAAAATCATTGGCGCGGCAAAGATTGTTCGAGACATCACGCGGCAAAAGAAATTCGAGGAAGCCGCGTTGCGTCTGGCGGCGATCGTGGAATCTTCCGCCGACGCCATCGCCAGCAAGGACCTGAACGGAACAATCACTAGCTGGAACCGTAGCGCGGAGAAATTGTTTGGGTATAAAGCGGAAGAAATCGTTGGAAAGCCAGTCACGCTGATCATTCCGCCGGAGTTGCACCACGACGAGCACATGATCCTGAGCAAAATACGGCGGGGGGAAAAGATCGAGCACTTTGAGACGATACGGCTGCACAAAAATGGCGAAAAAATCGAGGTATCGCTGACGATATCTCCGGTGAAAGACGAAAACGGGAAAGTAATTGGAGCGGCCAAGATCATCCGCAATATCACGGAAAACAACAAGATCGAGCGGGCCCTGCGGACGACGGAAAAACTTGCCGCCGCCGGGCGCATGGCCGCAACCGTTGCCCATGAAATCAATAATCCGCTGGAAGCGGTGACGAACCTGGTTTACCTGGCGAAAAGAGACCTGGCCAATAACGACCGCGTAGCGGGGTACCTGGAAATGGCCAGCCGAGAACTTGATCGCGTAGCCCACATTACCCGCCAGACGCTGGGATTTTATCGCGATACTTCTTCACCCGTGCGCCTGAACGTTACGGAGACCCTGGACGATCTGCTGTTGCTCTACGAGAGGCGATTTGAATCCAGGAAAATCAAAGTGGTCAGGCAATATGACAAAGAGGTCGAAATTACCGCCTTGGCCGGCGAAGTGCGCCAGGCGTTTTCGAATTTGATCACCAACGCCGTCGATGCCATGCTTGGCGGCGGGTTGCTGTGCCTGAGAGTCTCTAAATCACATGAATGGAATGGTTCCCGTCAACCCGGAGCCCGGATCACCATTCTCGACACCGGCAGCGGGATTGAACCGCGGCACAGGAAAGACATTTTTCAACCATTTTTTACCACCAAAGCGGATGTCGGCACCGGGCTGGGATTGTGGATCACGCGCGGCATTGTTGAGAAGCATGGAGGCGCCATCCATGTGAAGAGCAGAGCCGGGGGGAATGACCACGGAACGGCTTTCTCAATTTTCCTGCCGATGGAGTATGCGGGCAACAGCCCGGAGACAAACCCTCTGGCGGACAGACCCAGCCTGGATAAACTCAGCGACCTGACTTCACCACGGAAGGTCCTCGAATGAAAATTATCGTGGTGGACGATGAGCCAATCATCGCGGATACGCTGGTCAACATTTTAGAAGGCGAAGGGCACGATGCTTTAGCGGTCTCTCATGGAGAATCCGCGGTCAAATGGGCAAAGCTGATCCGGCCGGATGCGATCATCTGCGATGTAATCATGCCGGGGATGGACGGAATAGAAACAGCGAAGGCGATCCTGAAGGTGCTTCCGAACTGCCGGATCATTCTTTTCTCCGGACAGGCGGCAAGCACTGACTTGCTGGCCAAGGCCCGGGCGGAAGGCTATCTGTTTGAAGTGTTGCCCAAGCCCATCAACCCGGATGTTCTTTTACAGAAACTGAAAAGCACGGAAGCAGGGGCTGTCGTGTCCATGTAAGGAGGCTGCGGCATCATACAGTCATGCAAGCGGGCCCCGTTCTACCACTTTTTCTTTTCGCGTTCAATGTGTTCACCTTCAACGTTGTTCAAGGACAATCGCCACACCAACAATCGGGCGGGCCGGCACAAGGATCGCTCAGGGTCACGGTGACGGTGGAACCATCGGTTTGGCTCATGATGGCGACTGATGGCAAGCAGGAAACGATTGTTGCAAACGCTCCCGATTCGAAAGAGTCGTTTTTTCACGTTCCGTCTCTGAAGAACCAGCTGAAAAAACAGAAGGTGGTTACAGCACGCCCTTCCGCGGCCATACCGCAAATGCAGGAGTTGGGCAGGCAGGGTGAAGCGGTGCAATTCAGTCTGCTGGCACTGAAGAAATTAATAGGGGAACATGGCTTCCGGTCCATATCCCCCTAATTTTAATCGACGGATGAAGCCTGCTTCTGTAGTAGTAGAGTCAGAAAGCTTGCGGAAAATATAGGTTCGAAAATAAGCTGCCCCTCAGCGGGAGTTGCGAAAAGCGCCGAACCCGCGATTCGAAAGCCTGATGTTATTGATGGAAGTCACTTTAGCTTTCGGCTTTTTCTCCTGCTGGTCTTGGGTTGCCGTGGCGGCTTTCTTTATCTTGGATTTTCCATCTTCGGATCCAAACGCGATATCAGCAAACTCAAGATACCGATTAGGGCGACGACCGGCAGGAGGCTCAAATGTAGTTGCCTTGGCAGGAGCGGAAGCAGGGCGCGGAGCTATCCAAACATCATCGCAGGAAGAAACGGTCTTGCGAGGTTTGGGTTTCCTGGGCATGTTGACGACCACTCAATAAAATCAACTTACCCGCATTGCATGCGCTATCAGTTATTGAGATGCCTTGCCTGCTATGAATGGCAGCTTTTTTAAAGGTCAAAAAATCGCCCTAGCCGGTGCTTCCGGATGGCTGAGAGCCATCAAAGAAGAGAGCACCCCGAGTCTGGCGCTCTCTTTGCGATGACAATCTTAGTTTGAAAGTCCTGCGGCTTTTTTGGCAAGATCCGGGGCGGCGTAAACAGGATTGGTTTCGTCCGTGGGAGTCACATCGGACAACACGCCCAGCATGAGAGGGGACCCGTTGTTGTAAAAGGTCTTACCCTGCATGGTCACGATTCGGGTGCCATCGCCCTGGCGCACGCGGAAAGTGGCCTTAAAGTCTTTGCGATGCCGTTGCGCTGCCTGCAGATTGGCAAACACCGTCTCCCGATCACCCGAGTAATACATCAAGTCCATTAACTGGCCCAGGCGGACCCGGCTAGAGGAGGAGAATCCGAGCAGCCTTGCGGCGGCGGAGGAAAACGAGAAAGTATCGTTGACAATGTCGAGTTCCCAGGTGCCGGCCCGGGTGACCTGCTGCAATAACTGAACGCGTTCCTGGCAGATTCGGATCTCGGTTTCCAGCGCCTTGGCCTTCTGCTGGAGCTTGGCGGCGCTGCGGCGGCGCTGCATATCGCTTCCACGTACTGGATAGCTCTCTGCGGCGTTCACCTCGGTGTGCTCTCCGCAAATGCTGAAAAAAAGCTGGCGATGCTCCAGGCGGTCGAAAACGCCGATGGGGTATCCGCATAGAAGATCGAAAGTATGCTGCTCGACGAGTTCATTCCAGAGTTCTTCCAGACGGACGGTTGCATCCCGCTTACCTTCGGCCCACAAAAGGGCGACCATCTCACCAAAAGCAACCACACGGTGGCCGGGTTTTGTCTGGGCAGCGGCCTGGCTTACCAGTGCGCCTACGGTCGCCTGGAACTTCTGTTTATCGGGCCCGCCACCCACCATAAATTTTGCCAGGGTCTTAGCCGCGTCCAATTCGATAAAAAGCCCGTCCTTAATGGCAGCGGAGACGTCTATTTTGCGCAGGTGCAGTTCTTCGGCGACCCCATTAAGGTGGGTCTTGGTCGCCATTACGATGGCAGTATCCCCGGAGTCCAGGGCCGTACCGATATGCTGCCCCAAGGCCTCAATCAACGCCGAGTCATGCTCATAGAATTGGACAACGTGGCGGCAGGCATGCTTTACGGGGTTAATCTGGATTTCGGCGATGCGACGGTCAGGCATGTTTGGCCAGTTTTTCTGGGGCCCGTTACTAGACAGTGATTTCCCCTAACATATGATGCAAATACCGGGAAAGATGGAAAGTTTTTTTGACCCTGTACGGTGAGCAGCACGGTTGGGAGCTCTTCCTTTTTCCAAACTTCCGACCAGCTTTAGTGTCCCATACGATGGCATTTTGTAGAGGCCGCGCCGGACCGACCCTTGAGGCATCGCAACCCGCGGGTTTGTTGCTGCAAGTGACAAGCCTGGGCATTTAAAGATTAAAGATCGCTGAGAAAGCCCATGTCTGCTCGAAAGGGAAGCCTTAAGAGAAAATAAGGCCAGAGCTTCCGGGTCTCTGGCCTTTTGTAGTTTGCGGATGAAATTTTGCCTGTTAAGCAATAGAGGCGGAACAGCCAATAAAAATGGAGAGCGATGAGATTAAAAAAACTAATTATCGGCGTGCGGCTTGCGTACCTATTTTGATTCTGGTGCTTACAACCAAAAGCAACTCGCAATACTCTAATCCTGAGCCATGTCGTCTAAGGACAAGTTGCGCCTAGTTTCCGGCCCCATAAAGCAGGTGTCGCTGCCCCCCAACACCTGCTAAACCTTTGACGATTACATCGCGGTAAAGCGAGTTTCAATGGCGAAAAAAGCCAGGCAAGGCATGAAGACCAACAACGGCAAAAATGCTTATCGCAAGGGCGACCTGTGGATTGCTCCGTCTTTCAGCCTGAAACAGAAGCCGCGCCAAAGCGGGTGGGAACTCCGTAGAGCTGAGCCACCTGAGAGCAATAAGTTCCTGGAACTGGCAGATGTTGCATTTGGTTCGAAGATGCCTGAGAAGCACAAAAGGAAAAGGACTGCGTAGAAAATGCAAATCTCAAGAGATGCTGAGGGGTTGCGATTTATAGGGGAATGGGACCCCGAAAGCGGTTTTGTCGCCGGGGACATTCGATGCGTGGGGTGTGGCCGCCGTATTGATCCACACGTTGACTCGCGTGACGTTTCACTGGCCTGCACCGGGTGCGGCGTCCAAAAAGCCTTCTGGGCAGAGGCCGAAATGCA
>Ga0137403_10001431_pt1 | contig 29971 bp, 34 predicted proteins | sample CZOMad2_1_16fung_FD_122057 | JGI IMG/M metagenome (GOLD analysis project Ga0137403, IMG submission 122057) | Vadose zone soil fungal communities from Angelo Coast Range Reserve, California, USA - CZOMad2_1_16fungal (Hybrid Assembly) | ecosystem: Environmental > Terrestrial > Soil > Vadose zone... | reverse complement strand
GTTTGGACTGGCCAATCAACGCGCCACGTTCGCGAAGGCCTGGAGCGTGACGGCATCACTCTTGAGAGCCTGCGGCAGTCATGGAAGTGCGTGAGCCCCATGGCGTACTTCGATAAATTCGCCCGCTATCCTAAAAAGAATCTGCTGATCTACGCGCGTTACGACCTCACGTTCCTGCCGGAACTCTCCCGTGAGGCTGAAGCAGGGTTCCGCAAATACGGCGCCGATCTGAAAACCGTAGTGCTGCCTTGCGGCCATTACACAACTGGGGAAACGCCATTCAAATACATGGATGGATATCACATGGTCAGGTTCCTGGTGAAGAATTTGTAAGAGTTGCCGCAGATAAACGCAGATCGACGCTGACAAAGAAAAAATGTGAAATTAGCCATGGCGAGGCTTAGCTGAAAGAAAGGGGCCAAGAAGCGGATCTCTGATCTGCGCCCATCTGCGGAAATCAGCGGCGAGGGGCTACTTGTTCTTCCAGACGGGTTTGCGCTTCTCAATCACGGCGCGCAGGCCCTCTTGCACGTCTTCCAGGTTCATCAGCTCGTTGAGATAGAGGTCCTGTGAGGTCTTCATGGCTTCTTTGAGCGGCCGTCCAATGGAGCTGCTGATCACGCGTTTGGTCACTTCCAGCACCGGCCCGCTGAATTCGCCGATGCGGGCGATCAAAGCGTCCACATGCTTTTGCAGGTCAGCTTCCGGTACTACCTTATTCACGAAGCCAAAGTTGAGGGCTTCCTCGGCGGAAAGCGCTTCGCCGGTAAGAATGAGCTCATAAGTCTTCTTGGTGCCGATCAACTGAGGCAGCATGACCGCCGCAAAAGGTGGAAACACGCCGAGCTTTACTTCGGGCTGGGCAAATTTGGCTTTGGGCGTAGCCAGGACAACATCGGCAAAACCCACAAGCTCTGACCCTGCCCCAATTGCCGGGCCATTGACCACGACCACAACCGGCTTAGAGATATCGACCATCGCCTGAAAGACGCGAGTAAAGGCGTCCAGCGTCTGGAACACTCGATCCGGTCGCGAATCTTCCAAGGAAATGCCCGCGGAAAATGCCTGCTGCGAAGATTGCAGCAGAATGGCTTTCACGTCGGCACGGCCATTCAGGCTTTCAATTGATTCGGCCATCTCCTTCATCATGGGCACGGTCAGCACATTGTGCGGAGCGTGATTCAGGGTGAGCCGCGCGATGGAATCCACCACATCGAATTGAATGTATTTATAGCTGGGCGCCGGGACGCGAGTGTCGCCGGTAAGATCGGGTTCGGTTTGCGCGGGCCGTGTGGCCATAGTCACCTCAATCGCGAATCGTGGAAAGGATGCGAGCGTGATTATCCGCTGAAAAGCCGCCTAAATACAAGCAGGCAATCGCCTTATGAGGTATCGCAAGTGCATATTCCAGCGCTGCTTTGGCAGTCCCGAAAGGTGCTGTCCTCCTGGATTCATGCTTTATTGACAACGCCGGTTTTGTAAGGCTAGCTTTAATCCGATTGAATTTTTCAATAGAAAGGTCGGTTTCAATGAGAAAGATTTCCAGGTTGTTTGCGCTAACGATTATTCTGGGTCTCTTTAGTGTCCCCATCACTGCTGTCGCAAGTTACGATGATGACGATCAGCCCCACATGCAGGCTGCGCTGGAAGCCCTGCAACAGGCCAAGCATCATTTGGAAGAAGCCAAGCACGATAAAGGCGGACATCGTGTGGCCGCCATCAAAGCCATTGATTCAGCCATCAACCATGTGAAAGAAGGCATGGAAGCCGGCGAGAAGCACGAACATAAGAAATAGGCCATCGAGATCTGCCAGCCTGCAAAGGGCCGGCATTTCTTTTGTCGCCGCTTCCGCCTTCAGTAAAATCATTCCATGAGAATCGCTTTGGGCGCAGATCATGCCGGGTACCAGCTAAAAGACCAGATCAAGCAGCACTTGCAACAGCAGGGCATCGATGTGCGCGATGAAGGCACATCGTCAGCCGAGTCAGTGGACTACCCTGACTATGCCCGCGCCGTGGCGCATGAGGTGAGCGAGCAGCGCGCTGATTTCGGCATCCTGGTGTGCGGCAGCGGCATTGGGATGGCTATTACCGCTAACAAGGTCGATGGCATCCGGGCCGCTAATGTCAGCACAGAATATGAAGCGCAGATGAGCCGTGAGCACAACAATGCCAACGTTCTCGCGCTCGGCGCCCGTATAATCACGGCCGATGCAGCTTTTAGCATCATCGATAAATGGCTTACCACCCAGTTTGCCGGCGGACGCCATGAACGTCGGGTGGAAAAAATCACGGCCATCGAAAAGGAAGAGGACGCTGCCGGAGCGTCCAGGGACAGGTGATGCATCACCTGTGGTCAAAGGGCGATTATGAGATCAGCACTGATCGTGCGCGTATCGACATAGGCATGGTGCATGAGTTTCTGACCAACTCTTACTGGGCAGAAGAAATTCCTTTAGAAACGGTCTGGCGGTCGATTGAGAACTCCATTTCTTTCGGCGTCTACCATGGCCAGAAGCAGGTGGGATTTGCCCGCATCATCTCTGACCAGGCGACCTTCGCTTATCTGGCCGATGTTTTCATTTCTCCGGCTTATCGCGGACGGGGTCTCTCCCAGTGGTTGATGGAATGTATCGTAAGCCATCCGGACTTGCAGGGATTGCGCCGATGGATGCTGGCCACGCAGGACGCTCATGGCCTTTACGCCAAATTTGGATTCACCCCGATAAAGAGTTCTGAGTCCTGGATGGAAATCCATCGCCCGGATGTTTATGCAAGAATCGGCAGGGAAGCCGTTCCCAAGAAATAGGAGATCACATTATGAGTGACATCCTTCGCACCAAAGGCCTGCTTGCCGGGCTGTACCTGCTTTATTTCGCGGCCATGGGATGTGGCGGTAAGAGCTCAACAACTCCTGTCTGTAAACTGAGCGCGATTAGAATATTCCCAGCCAGTGCAACCATCGATCACACCGCGCCGCCGGCTGGAAATACGCAGCATTTTGATGCCTTTGCTTCTGCGTCCACTCCGGTGCTTGGCTGCTTTGAGGCACTGGGCAGCCTTCAAACCGCCACATGGTCGGTCTCAGACACTACCAACGTCAGCATCAGCAATGTTCACGATGCGACTTACGGCACCGCCACCTGCAAGGGCGCGACCACGGGGGCAGCCACAGTGACGGCAATCGTTCCTGTGGGAGACGGGACAAACGTGACGAACACTGCATCTCTCACCTGCAATTGAGCTTGTAAGCCAAGGAGAGCGCACAGGGCTGCACAGCTACAATGTGAATGAGATGGATTCCCAACGACAGCAAGCTCTGGGCCTGGCCTTATTGGCCTTGCTGATCCTTTTGCTTGTGTTCTTGCGACGAATCTGGGGCGGCGCATGAGCCTGCCTTTGCTCGTGGTGATTCTTGGTCCCACCGCCAGCGGTAAAACAGCTCTTTCACTCCATGTGGCGGAACAGCTCCGCGGAGAGATTGTCAGCTGCGACTCTGTCGCTGTTTATCGTGAGATCGAGATCGGCACCGCGAAACCCTCTAAGGATGAACGGGGGCGCGTGCCGCATCATCTGATTGACATCGTTGGTCCGGCGGAATTAATCACCGCGGGCGATTACTCGCGACTGGCAAGGCAAGCCATCGGCGGCATCTCCTCGCGAGGACATTTGCCTGTTGTCGTTGGCGGGTCAGGTCTTTACTTGCGTGCGCTAATAGAAGGATTGTTTTCCGGACCGCCAAGATCAGAAGATCTCCGCATCCGGCTGCGGGAGCGCGCGGCAGAACGAGGTAACGCTTATCTGCACAGGCTTCTGCAGCGAATTGATCCTGCGGCCGCGCGAACCATTCACGCCAATGACGTCCCCAAGTTAGTGCGAGCGCTGGAAGTAAGCATCGGTGCGCGAGCCCCGATGACCGGTCTATGGCAGCAAGGACGCGAGCCGTTGCAGGGCTTCAGAGTTCTCCGCGTCGGTTTAAATCCAGACCGAGATGCTCTTTACACACGCATCAATCAACGCGCCCAAGAGATGTTTTCCGCTGGTCTGCTGGAGGAAACACGCATCCTGATGGAGCGGCATGGTTCATCGCTCTGGCCGCTGAACTCTCTCGGTTATAAACAGGCCATGCAGCATTTGAGCGGAGAACTCTCTTTAGAGCAGGCAATCATTGCGGCGCAGCAGGGCCACAGAAATTATGCCAAGCGCCAGATGACGTGGTTTCGCCGCGAGCCGGATGTCCACTGGATTGCAGATTTTGGCTCCAATCTGGGAGTGCGGAAACAGGTGATGGACCTGATCAAGGCAAAGGCAGGGTGTTGAAATCGGGATACTTTATTTCCCAAGTCCTTGGCTCCCTATGTGATGGAACGGCCCGGCTTACAGCAACATTCCGGTGCGATGCCAGCGAGTATTAGAGAAAAAGTTCCCTGCAATGGAAGCGTAAAACGAAATCCTGTGGCCCGGATTCTCATCAAGCCAGCGTGATGTTGGAGCGTCATATGACCAATAGACAAACAGTGGTTCGCCGATCACGTTGTCCTTCGGCACAAAGCCCCAGTCGCGGCTGTCACTGGAATTGTCGCGATTGTCGCCCATCACGAACAGTTTGCCTTCCGGAACAACCGTTGGCCCCCAGCTTTCCGTGGGATTGTGCACCGGCGCATGATGCACTGCATACGGCTCCTGCACCGGTTTTGAGTTGACGTAAAGCACACCGTTTTTAATTTCCAACTGATCGCCGCCAAGAGCTGTTACACGCTTAAGAAAAGTTTCAGAAAGGTCTTTGGGATAACGGAAGACGATAATGTCGCCGCGATGAATCGTCTTTAGTACAGGCAGGCGCCAATGGACGAGAGGAATCTCTGGTCCATAGAGCAACTTGTCCATAAAAAGATGGTCGCCCACCAGAATCGTGCCTTCCATGGATGCGGTGGGCACAACAGAAGCTTCACCAACAAAGATTCGCATTCCCATGACGATGGCGGCCAGTATGATCACGCGTCGTGTGGAAAACCGCCAGGGCCATCGGATGCCGGTACTGCAATTTGAATCTGTATTTGCGTTTGGACCTTCTGCGGCAACAACAGAGGGGATGTCGTCCGTTCTGGCAATGGCAGCGTCGACCACCTCAGACTCATTGGTGGCCGTGTTCCCCGCCAGGGCGGTTCGCTCACAGAGATCAAGTGAAAGCATATAGACGAAGGGGGGAACCAGTATTCTTCGCTATAGCTCTCTAAGCTACAATCAGGTGAATACCTGCTGTTGATGAACAATCGGTCATGAACGAGTTCGGTTTTGGGCTCTCGAGTTCTTGCCGATGAAATACTCGATGCTGACCGAGACTGGCATTGCTCCATAAGCACCGGGATTCTGGGTTTCGGTACGGAATACTCTGCTATAATCGATGCCTACCATGGACCATCCGCCTGGGTGGTTTGCGTCGGGGAGTGGCTCAGCCTGGTAGAGCACCTGGTTCGGGACCAGGGGGTCGGAGGTTCAAATCCTCTCTCCCCGACCATTCTTTTCAATCACTTACAATTGATTTCTGGTCTGCCGTCTACAGCGGTGTAGACGATTTTGTAGCTGTGGAATCCTCAGGAATCAACAAGCGGCTCTTCTTGGCCGACACTCGCATCGAGGAACTTCTCTGCGCACCGGGCTCACAGATGGCAGGGAGGCCTTCGAATTCTTCCGGGGATAGGCTGACTACTGGGTTCGAAGGCTCAGGCCGCAACAAAAGAGACCAAGTGGCCTCTACGAGTCAGCTCATTGTAAGCTCTGACCACACCGCTTCTTGCGAAGAATGGTAGTTTCGACGCATCCTTGCCGAGGGACACCATGCAGAGCTTCCATTCATGGTTGGCTGGTCGCGCATCCAGCCACGCTCTCTGCGCGTTCGGATGGATCTTCTTGAAAACATCTTTCAAAATTGCTCTGTACTCACCATCTGTATTGAACAAGAGTTCTGCTGTTCTCCTCACCTGTTCCACAAGATGACTTATTCCGCTGGAAGATGTCGCGATTTTGGCAAAGAACAGCGTCTTCGTCTTAGGATCAAGAAAATCGCAGAATTCAAACTTTGACTGATTCCCTCCGTAATGAATATTTTTTGCGTCGAAGAGTAGAAACCCCCTTTTTGTGGCGCATCTTTTGTTGTAGTCGGGCTCCATCTCGCCAGGATTCCACATCACGACATTTGTTTTTGGCAACGGCATGCCTTTTGCGGTGTCGTTCACTTTCTGAAGAAAACTTGCCACAACCTCATACCAAATCCCTCCGGATAAGATATAGGGTTGGGTATTGAGACTGGTTTCATAACCCATGCACTGAAAGACCGTAGGCGCTTGAAACTCATTTTTCTGATCATCCAGAACATGGATTGGCGTCTTTCTTGCCTCTGTTACTGAGGGTGACACATTCTGTTTTTGTAAATAGGAAAGCCAGCTATCGATGGTTAAATAGGGTGTTTGGAACGGATATTTCGACATTCTTCCAAAGACATAAGATTCACCTGACCAGTAGTCTTCATTGCGCCGTGTCGGAATGAACAGTACGATTTTGTTCTTCGTCTTTCCCGCAGCAACGTCGGCGTCTATTTGGGCTTCGAGTTGGCTTATTAAGGTCGGATCTGTGATGGGCATGATGGTATCGATTTCCGGCCAGATTTTCTTGTAAACAGTACTATCAAATTGAACGCTCGCTTTGTCGAGAACCGCTTCCAACGTATTAAATGGAACTGTCACCTTCAAACTGGTTCCGCCACGGATATTGTTACCCAATGTAGAGATTAGAGATTTTTCAGGCACGCCCCCAAAAACCCCAACCAAATCTCTGTCGAATTCCACTCCAAACTCATCAACCGATGATGCGCGGGGTGCTCTCTCATTCGCGACATGCCATTTTGCAAAAACTTGTTCTGCCCTGATTTCTACAACTTGATCTCTTGGAATTGAATTCAACGCAACCCTTCTCCCGAAATCGATCTCTAGCCACTCGTCCTTGAGTTGCTGCCATGCATGTCCAAATGTAATCGCAAATGTCTTGGTTCCTCTTGTGATAAGCAGGAGACCAGCCGGCGATTGTCCAAGCAGCGCAGGCATATTTGCGCTTTGCAAGATCGACTGCACGCTGTTAACCCAAGCGGGAGATCTTTGAGCAGCTGGCATTGGAATAAAGAATCCATCATGAGGCGGAACGAGTGAGAAAGAAGTCTGATCGGCCAAAAATGCCTGTTTAACCTTTTCAAGCTGGTCCGATCTCAACAAAAACACAGTTAAGCTCAGCTTCTGGTCGCTCATTCAGGCAATCTCCCGAGTGGGCCGGGTGCATGACAGACTATAAAACCATGGCACCTTAATATTTTAAAAGAGGGCGAGTGATGGACATCAGAAACACAATTCATCATTAGTCGGAGTTTAGAGGTTGTCGCTCAGCCATTGCTTGCACTTTTCTGAAAAACTGGAAGTCCAAGCAGCCGGTGCGCTTAGCGTTACGACTAGCAGACGATCATTGCCATCAATATGTTGAAGAAGTGCATCGCGCACTTGTTTAGCAGTAGAATTGGTTTTGATAATCCAAGTGGAATCTAAGCAGTGCCACCAAGTGCCACTAAGCTTTTTGGTTGCATCGATCAAGTTGGCATAATCTTTGCCTGGCTTTATCAGATCATAACCGATCATCAGAGTGTTCACTTGGTTCTGCCTTTATTCTGAATTGAATGAAAAAGCTTTAGCCACTTGCTTTGGATATCAAAAATCAATCCACGATGAGCAAAGGGCTTTTATGGGATTGTTAGAAAACCTTTCATTTATTTTTGGCCATGAATTTCACATGTACAGGTTCTTTGACTTTCTTTTTTGCCTTGAATGCGATACTCTCGCCGGATTCTGTTTTGAATTTGACGGGCACTTTTTGGGTAACTTTGCGCCTAGCGTCAAATTCGACTTTGTGTTTTTTAACCATGTTCATTCTCCTTCTGGGTTTATGCTGTCATCAAAAATGCCCCTGCCGCCCCGCCGCCGACCATCCCTGTAGCTCCGGCGATCAAACCAAGTAGAACCGCGCCTGCGATGTCATCTTCACCGATTCTTGCTTTTCATCTTTCTTGATCGGGAAAGTGGGAGCTCGTGTTTGCGCGCGTTTTACAACAGCGGTCGAGCCACACAAGGTACATTGGAAGTCACGCTACCGCTCGCGGGCACATATTACCTCGTGTTTAATAACAATTTTTCTCTGTTCAGCGCAAAGACAGTGCAGACAAGCATTCGCCTGCATTTCAACTTGTAAGTTGAGGGGTTCCGGTCATGAGAATGGGATGCGGACGACCCTCGTCATGGGGACATTCTCCAGCGTACAGGATCGCGCTGAAGCGGGCGGTTCGCGGGTGTTTGAACGGAAGTATAGCAGCCTAGGACATGATTGACGAATGCTGACTCGCTTCAAATCACTAATCAAGAGGAGGATCACGGGCTTATGCAAAGACTTTCCATCGCCATTGTGTTGGTACTTCTGACTGCATGTTCTAGTGGCCAGGGAGGAGTCGCTCAACCTGCCGCAAAGCAACAAGAGAAAGTGCCTAGCACTGCGCTTGAGGCGTTCCTTGGCAAACGTGGCCAGATGATCATGAAGGAGTTTTATGATTTGGGCGCCATTTCAAGCCTGGGGCGTACCGAACTGAAAGCCATCGTGATCTCGGAACCCAATAATGCGCACAAGATTAAAGGGCTGAAAGTTGAGGTGCAGGAGTCTGGACGGCTTGAACGATCCAATTCCTCATTCATCGATTTGGACGAGCTTGAAAGCCTGTCTCAGGCGTTGGCATATATGGCTGATGTCGCTCAAAAATGGACGGCTGATGGACGCGCGCCTTACACCGAAATAATCTTTACCTCCAAAGGTGAGTTACAGGTTGGCTTCTATGAAAGTGGAAAGGATGTAAGTGCCTTCTGCCGGAGCGGCTCAATCGGGGCTGCCACAGCGTACTTCAACGTGCGCGAATTGCCCAAACTTAAAGGCTTTGTTGATCAGGCAATCACGTTACTCAAGTCGAAGTGAGCTACGATACCTCTCTTTCCGAGACGTCGGACATAACCGGGATGCTGTTGCTGAACCCGACCACAGCCTTTGCGGTCGGCAGCGACATTCCAGCGGGCAGTACCGCTGCCCTGCCGACGGCGTTCACTCTGAATCCATCCACCGGGGCTTTCCTTTCCGTGAAGCCGTTCTCATGCGCTTCGGGAACCTCGCTTGCGCCCGTACTTGCGAATGCGGTTGATGCCACTGCGGTAGCGCAGGACGGCGCAATCATTTACGTGGCACTGACCCTCAGGGGCGACGTGCCGCAGATCGTGAAAACCGACCTTGCCGGAAACCTGGATTGCACCCAAACGGCAATCCGCGTTGCCCAAGGCAACACAAACGGAACCATTCACTCGGTCGTGGTGACGAGCACGGCGCTTGTTCTGGGCGGCGAATTTCTCGGAGCCGGAATTGTTCCTGAGGGGTTCCTGATCATTCTCGACAAGAGCACTGGCGCACAAACCTTTGCGGTCGTGATCGGCAACACGCCGACGAACGGTGTGGTGGTGGATTCTACAGGTTCCATATATGTTGGCGGGACACAGAAAGCCACAGAGCCAAATAGCTGGGTTATCCAGAGATTCAACCCCCCGTTTACGGCCGCCAACTCCGGGGCTATCTGGACGAAGTTCGGGATTCAGCCCGCTCAGAACCCCAATGCCGACTCACTGGTCGCCCTGCTTGCGAATCCTGCCGGTGGCGTGATCGCAATCGGACAGACAACGCCTGCCGGACACGCGCCGAACGATGTACAGACGTCGATTGCCGTGCTCGATGCCGCAACGGGAACGACTACGAAGGCCATTCAAGTGAACGTGTTTCCGGGCGACCAGGAGCATCCGGGATCAGCAGCACTGGGTCCGAATAACACGGTCTACGTCGGGGGTGAGAAGTTCACGCCTCCAGGAAGCAACTTCGGAGCATGGGTTTCAAAAATCTCATTGCAGTGAGCGATGGAAGTTTCGTGAGTTTTGTCATAAGGCGGGCGCATCGGAGCGCCCTAACGAAAACGGGCCAGCGCCCGGTGACGCAATCACCGAACGCGGCCCTCACCAAAGTGCCTTTAAGGGAGGCAACAATGGCTGCACTTGAAGTTACCAAAAAACTGCACATTTATCACACGGTGTATCGCCTCAACCTTTCATTCACAAACATTGTTAAGCACTGCGGCACGTTGCAGGAAGCTGGAGTTCTCACCGCAAAGCACACAAGACTCTTTCAAGGATTCACACAAGAGCTGCAAGCTGAAATGAACCAGGAGCTGCTTGAGATCATGCACAGCACTGAATTGGAGGATTGGGGTCGTTTTGGGAAGATCCGGCAGGCCGAAGAAAAGCGACTCAGGGACCCCGATGATGTGTTCATCCTTGCTGAGGAGCGCAAGAAGGAACTCCGCAAAAAGCGTAAAAATAAGCAATAGCTGAACTTCCATTCCCAATGTGCTAACCCGTCCTGAGGGCGGGTTTTTATTGCACGAAACCCGCGTTGATGTCGGATGGTAGTCCTAGAAGATGACAACACCAGATATGCCTCTACGATCCGACTTTTCTCCAAGCCAGCCGGCGACCTCAACTATTCCCTAAAACTCAATGTGCTGCCATTCGAAGGAGGCCTTCAGCCGATACCGAACCTCATTTCCTGCGACCTCTTCCGCAGTCAGCACACGATTTGGATTGATATTCAGACCTGCATCGCGGAAGGCACTTCGCAACGCTGCCCGCAGTCGGACAATCTGTTGTTTGATGGCATTCCGACTTAGCTTTTTGTTTATGTTTTCGTGGAGATCGGCGTAATAGCCATGTTGCTGGCAGAAGGGATCGACACTGATTCCGGCGACAATTTGGGACGCAGACTGCGGCAAACGCATATGCCGGGCGAGATAATCAATGAGGAGCAAGGGGCGGGTCGATAGGCCGAGAGAAAACGCTCTCCCCCGGTGCGAGAGTCGGACATCGGCTATTGCCTCACCAGGAGTGCAGACCGTGTGTGGCTGCCAGAACCGGTGCACAATAATGAATCGTGGACCCTGAAGCCAGATTTCTGCAAATTCCGCGCGTAGCAATTTCAAACCATGCACAATTGGCGCGAATTCATTTTGTGATTGTGTAAACAATTTTTACTCCTAGTCTTTCCACGAGCAGATAGAGGGTGGGATCGAGAAACTGGCGTGATACGCCAAGTATCATGAGCGGCCGGCCGTCGTGCTTGCGTATTCGGCAAATGCGGCGCAATTCGGACCATGCACCGTGATCAAGATTGGTCAAGTCGAAGACTACGAAGTCGGAAAGACGCAAATAGTCGTCGCTCAAATCCTGAACCGCTTGGCCCGACTCTTCAGGAACAAGGACATTCATCCGAAACCCACGCAGGAAAAGAGCCAATCTGTGACCCTGCGGCGAGCTGAAGTTCAGAATTAATATGGAGCTGGGGATCAGGTTCATCGCGCTCCTCCCGACACTTGACGGTCTTGAGAAGCGGGTGTATAAGAATTGGGCGCCGGACAGGCGTACTGCACTGGTAAGTCGCTGGTTGGGGGCATTGTGATTATCCTTGTTGTCCTCAACCGCTCGCCTTAGCGAGTGTTACAAGCCAGGGGTTCTGCTAAAACTCCTGGCTTTTTGCCATTGCAAAGCAGCGGGACGTTTCAGCCGATTTGATGTATCTGTTCTGGGCTAATCCTGAAGGAATACCTGAAAAGTAATCAGACGAGATTCGGATTTCATGCACGCCAAAGAAAGCAAGTTACGACGATGGATTATTGAGGATTTCGAGTTCGACGAAGAAACGTCGATACTTAGGCAGGGAGAACATGCGGTAGAAGTTAAAGGAAATCAGTGCGCTCTTCTAAAATATTTAATTCTGACATTTAGCAAATGTCCAAAGCCCACCAATAATGACATCATGAATGAGATTTGGAAGAGGCTTGATGCCGAAGCCAATCTTCACCAAACAGCAAGTATTCTCCGTAAGGCTTTTGGGAGCGTCGGACGCGAGTATCTTGCTACCAAACCCCACTATCATTTGTTAAAGAAACCCGCGCCGGTCTATGGTTCATTTGAAGGTGACGCAAGGTGGTTCCTGAAAAAGACATACTACGGCTACCGTGACGAACAGTGTCCTCGGATTAACGACCCAGAGCTAGTCCCGTATCTGGAAAAACGATATCACTGCAACGCTTTGGAACTGGGTTGCACGAAAATTGCTGTGAGCGTCATCTGGGAAAACCGGACTGAGTGCATTTTCCCGGATCAAATCTTAGGCAGATTTGATTTCACCAATCCTATCCCATTCCATTCGTCAACGACGCTGACCGCTTCAGAGTACAGGGCCGCGCGCCAATTTATAGAGGCGCAATATCAGGCTGGCATAATCACGTATGAAGGCTGTGACTACCGGATGACGAGTATCGAACTCGGGAGCACCATCCCCAAAGTGAACGGCGCTTTCGGCCTCTACTACGACAACATCCTCACACAGTATGCAATGGAGTGGGAACTCAAAAAGGCACTCCTGTCTGGTCACAAATTCAGTAGCATCGACACGTTACTTAAACCCGGTACTCTCCCGCTGCGTGAATCAGTTGAGGCGCACGGAAATCCACTGTTCAGCGGGGAAGGTCGATGTGCAGCAATAACAATCTCCACGCTACTCATCTTTAAACGGAGTCGAGGAAACTTTTCCTGCCTCATTCGCCGTCGTTCAATGGAAGTCGGCGTCTCTCCTGGGATGCTCCATGTCGTGCCTGCTGGGATGTTTGAAGCAAGCAATACCCACGACAAATGGTCTATCGAGTTGAACGTTTGGCGAGAACTGCTCGAGGAGGTATACAGCGACCCAGACGCATTGGGCAGTTCCTTGGCTGAGCTTACCGATCACCTCAGAGGACGAGAGCCAATCAAGCTCCTGTGCAAGATGCTACAAAAAGGCTCAGCAGAGTTTAGCGTCACGGGAATCGTTTGCGATCTACTCAATCTGCGCCCAGAGATTTGCACCGTTTTATATATCAACGATTCAGCTTTTGTGGAAAGCCGGGAAATGAAAGTCAATTGGGAATATGAGCCAGAGCACCGCTTTGGAAAGTTTGCCGTTGAATGGGCGCGCATTGATGAGGTGATCGATGGCGACGGAGCGAAGTACGGCATTGTCGCCTCGGGCGCAGGATGCATCGCCTTGGGTCGCGAGTGGGCAAGAAATCGCCACGGTCTTTAGCGCTGGATAAGGAAACAGCCCTTTGGTCGGCCCCTCTGATGATCTGATGGAGTCTCTGGTCTGTGACTCAATACATCAGCCGAGGAGCCGGCGAAAGGACTCTTGCCTAATCTGCTTGTCTCTGTTCGGGCTGCAATCCTCGCGGTCGCCCGAAGTAAGCTAAGCCCAACGCAACCGCATCAAAGATACTCAGCTGATAATGCTCAGACTGCCATGCCTTGCGCTTTGGCGGCAGCCGTGGTGCCAATACAGGGAACGATCCGACTATCAGGCGGGCTCGTTCATATTTGTTATTGTGCGATGAGAACACATCGTCTATCGCCTGGCGTTCCACAAACGCAACACCTATATGTGATGACTTAGCCAATTCCTGGATAGCTCTCGTTTTTAGTGCGACACGAGCGGTGGGTGGTTTCTTGAGCACGACCGCATCCGGCTGCCATTCAGAAATCAATTGTGAGACTCTTGTCCGGAAGGGAACGCGCACCGCATTCCGTCCTCCACGGAAACTCTTTACTTCCCAATCAAGCAGGCTCTCCGGTCCTTCGAGAACGGCAATTCCAACCCGTTTAGGATGAATATCGAGGACGAGCGCGCGCTGTGTATCTAGTGGGTGCATGAAATTGTGTCCGCTGGTAAATCGATAACCGGATGATGTTCAGCAAGCCAACGGGACTTTCTCAATGCGATACTGTTGGGCGGGCTCAGGTCCCGAAGACTCAAGGCGAGCTGCCGGGCCCTCCCTTCGACACCACATTTCGCAGCCTCATGAAGTCCCGCAAAGAGGTCTGCAACCGGTACCTTAAAGAGTGCCTCTAATGCAAGCGCAGTCTCGAGCGGTGGAATCCGGTGATGATTTTCATATCGAGAGAGCTGTGCCCCATTGCTGTTGCCCAAAAGAAACGCAATGTCACATTGCGTGAGTCCGGAGTGTTTACGGTGCGTTTTGAGATAGTTGGGAAGACGGTGGGGAATCATCGGAGCGACGAAGACGTTTCGACCTTTGCTAGCGTGAGAATATGCGAAGAAAACTATCTTGCACAGACGGGCGGATTTGCCGCAAGCGGCAAGAAATAGATGCGCACCAGTGCCGCGCGGCGCAATTAAACAAGAAGTTCATGAACTCCACGTGAAAAGGTGCCGCAAAACTATGCTCGATCTGTTTTTCTGGCAAACGAAACTGCCTTTTCGATATGCGGATATCCGAGTATGCTGCTCTATCAATACATGGCAGAACAACCTGTCTTTAGGACCACGTGGGAGTATGCTGACGAGCCCAACTCAGATGAGCTTCTGTATCAGGCATATCAGATTATCCTTGGCGAGGAGATTGGACCGATTATGGAAGGGTAGTTTTGACCGGCACGCAATTTTGAGGCAAGATGAGCATAAAGGGCTTACCAAGTGGCCCACCGGACACACGCCCCATCTCAAATAAAGTAGATGCAGAGCATCCCCAATAACAATTTACGTCTTGTTCTTTACTGCCGCGTTTCCACAGAAGAACAGCGGGAGGGACAGACCATCGAATCGCAGATCAAAGAACTGGAACAGTTTGCGACGAGTCGCTGGACAATAATACGCACTTACAAAGATGAAGGCTGGAGTGGCAGCATCCTGGCTCGTCCTGAGCTTGACAAGCTACGCGATGATGCATCAAAGCAATTATTTGACGCCGTTCTCATTAACGACGTGGACCGTTTGGCGCGTGATGTCACCCACTTGGGAATCATCAAACGGGACCTCGAACGCCACGGTGTGCGGGTGATCTTCAGGAAGGTACCTGGTGAAGCCAGTCCCGCGCACAACCTTCTCATCAATGTGCTTGGCAGCTTTGCAGAGTTTGAAAGGGAGCTGATCGCCGACCGCACTCGGCGCGGAAAACGTTACAAAGTGGAGACACGGAAGCAGTATTTGGGTGCTATTCCGCCTTACGGCTATCAGTACACGCCCAAGAGTGGCGCCCCATCCGGCGAGTCAGGACTGCGAATTCTGCCCGAAGAAGCCGCAGTCGTGCGAGAAATGTACCGCTGGGTAACAGACGAAGGTCTATCGGTCAGGAAAGTCGTGCAAAAATTGACCGAGAGTAGAATCTTGCCACGAAAGGCCGGCTCACAATGGCAGAGATCGAGTGTGCTCCGCATTCTTCATAGTGAGGTCTACAAAGGACTATGGCATTACAACAAACATGAGCATTGTGAGCCCCTCAGGCGGAGATCCAATGACAAGTACCGCAAAAGACTGAAGAGTAGTTTGCGTCTCCGGCCGCGCACTGAATGGATCGAAGTGCCCTTGCCTGTGACTTCGAGGATCGTTGATCCCGCTCTCTGGCTACGAGTTCAGGAACAACTGAGACGAAATACTACGTTCTCACCCCGACACTCAAAGCACCGATATTTCTTGACGGGCCTGATTCGGTGCGGTGGGTGCAACGGCAGTTACGTGGGAGATCCTTCCCACGGACGATTTGCCTATCGTTGCATAAAACGTTGTCGAAAGTACCCTTCGATCAGAGAGGAGTTTCTCAACGTGACTGTCTGGGATGCGCTTGCACAGGCATTGCAAGAACCTCACGCAATTCTTCGCGGGCTTAGCCAACATAAAGAAGCGGCGAACTCGAATGTGGAGGCAGTGATAACAGCGGATGTAACTCAGATCGACGCAGAGGAACTGAGGATTTTGCAGGCATACAGATTGGAAATTCTGTCGGCCGAGCAACTGAAACGAGAACTGCTAGGACTGAAAGCACGCAGGTCGCTGTTACGAATGAAAACGATCACGACGCCCCCCTTGTTGAATACCGAGTCTCGCAACGTGAAGCGCTCGGTAAAGGACTACTGCGGACGGGTTTCACGCAGACTGCCTGCTCTCAATTGGGACGAGCGGCAGCATCTACTGCGCGTTTTGCTCAAGCAAGTTTTGTTTAGGGGTGACCGCGTGACGATTTCGGGGCACATCCCTACTGAAGAAGGTAGCTCGACCGAAGTTCCACCAGCAGAGCGTATTGCGAGCACAACATCCTGGGATTGTGATCCCAATGCCGCCAGTATTCACTTTGAGCTCACATGCCCGATCAAGAAGGACGCTGATGCTATCTTTGAGTGTGTGCTCGGGAAGCCCACCCTTCGCGCATGATTTGCAATTGAATTTACAGCCTGCTGCAAACCTCTGGGAAAGGAACAGATGAACATGATTGCGAACGAGTTTGTGCGTGAGGCGAAAATCCGCGATTTTTACGAGAGGTGACCTTGGCTACTCCGGCAACATCTCCCATCTTTTAATTCTCCCCACCTCCCATACACTGAGTCACGCCCGGTGGTTGTGTGGTCGATGAGATCACGCGGTCGATAGGATCACCGGGCGAAAATGTCTTACCCCTCCCAATGCCCAGCCCAATCTCATACATAGGCGGAAAAAACCGTCTCGCCAAGCAGATCATTGAAATTTTCCCGAAACACACGACGTATGTAGAGGCATTTGCAGGCGGTGCTCAGGTGTTCTTTCAAAAGGAGCCGTCAAAAGTTGAGGTGTTGAATGACCTCGACGGTGAGATCGTCAACTTTTACCGCGTCTGCCAATCGCATCATGAAGAACTCCTCCGGTATTTCCGCTTCTCGCTCGTGAGCCGAAAGTCGTTTGAATTCCATAAATCCACCGATCCCCAGAGTCTCACCGACATCCAGCGAGCCGCGCGCTATCTGTATCTGCTCAAAAATTCCTTCGCGAGTCTCGTCCGCAATCCCAATTACCACTACCACGTAGTCCAGCCGCCCGGATTCAACTTGGACCGCCTGCCCGAGATCATCCAAAAAGCCCATAAGCGCCTGGAACGAGTACAGATTGAATGTCTGCCGTACAACGAGGTTCTCAAGCGATACGACCGCCCGGCGACCTTCTTCTACCTCGACCCGCCATATTGGGAGAGGAAGCTGTATCGGTATAACTTCAGCGAGGCGGATTTCACCGGACTCGAGGAGCACCTGCGAAAACTCCACGGGAAGTTTGTGTTGTCACTCAACGACCTGCCACCCGTTCGAGCTCTGTTCCACCGCTTCCGCATCAGACCCGTGGAGCTCGCCTACACATCCCAAAAGAAGGCTGGCCGGCTATACAAAGAGGTTCTGATTACGAATTTCTGACCTCGCAACATGAACGGTGAGCTGCACAGTATTGATTCCCCGTGAGGGCCCGGAAAAGACCGGGCTCTCCGTTTTTATATATCCCCGCATTTTGGTCCTGTTGCCGATACTGACGCGGCATACCAGACCATGAACCAATGATTCATTTCCTGGAAAAACTCATTGCGGCAATGTGGAACCGCCTTCAAAGGCGGCGCGGAGCGCGGAGTGAGGGGGCGGCACTTGATCTTGGTTTCAGAGTGGTCGATGGACACGTGACGCGGCGTCACTTCGGCATAAGCAACGCGCGGCGTGCGACGCATATCGCCGTCCTGGGGAAAACCGGAACCGGCAAGAGTTCGTTTCTTAGGCACCTCTGCGTCCAGGACATCGAAGCTGATCGCGGATTCGTGTATTTCGATCTTCACGGCGACGCCACCCCTTTCTTACTCAGGGCAATCAACGCCCGTGAGCGGCGACTGCGGAAACACCTGAGCGACAAGCTGGTCATCATCGATCCCGCCGACCCGCTTGTCTCGGTCGGCTTGAATCCACTGGAGAACAAGTCGGATTTCGTCCGCATCGCAGAGTTCGCCCAGGTGTTGCGCCAGCGCTGGCATCTGGATCACTTCGGCGCACGCACCGACGAACTCCTGCGAAATTCCCTATATACTCTTTCTGCCAACGGTCTCACGCTTGTTGAACTCGCCCCATTTCTCGCCCATAGCGGATTTCGCGCGTCCTGCCTGAAGCGGCTGGACAACGCTGAGGTCCGGCAGTATTTCGAACTACGCTACAACCAAGTGAGCGAACCGATGCGCGCCACTATGCGGGAGCCCATCCTTAATAAGGTTTCGGCATTCACCGCCGACCCCCATTTCCGCCACATCATCGGACAAGCACAGTCGACCTTTTCGGTTCGGGAAGCGATGGACGAGGGCCATTGGATTCTGGTGAACCTCGAAAAAGGCCGGCTCGGAGAGCAAGCGCTCACCTTAGGCAGCCTCGTCTTGGCTGTACTGAAGAACGCGCTTTTTACCCGCGCCAAACGATCCCTTTTTACCCTCTACTGCGACGAAATTCAGAACCTTGTGGCATATGAAAGCGGTATCGAAACGATTCTCTCTGAGGCACGTAAATTCGGCGTGGCCGTGGTATCAGCGAATCAGTTTCTTGACCAGTACCCGGCGGAGACCAGGGCTGCAATCCTTTCAGTCGGAACCCATGCGTTCTTCCAACTTTCAAGCGCCGACTCCAGCCAGATTGCCCAGGCGCTCGACGGTGGCAAAGCCCTCGCCGAGCGCCTGAAAAATCTTCCGTCCCGACACTGCGTCGTAAAAAGCGGATCGGAACGGTGGACAGAACTGCGGGTTCCCACGGTTCATGACGTCTCGGTCGATTACACCAATTTGTTAAACCGCTCCCGACACACAAAAGGGCGCGTCCGAGCGCACATTGAGCGCGACATTGCAAAACGGCAAGTCGGCGTGAGCCACCGCGCGGAGGAATCTCTGAATGACTGGGAATAACAAACGATTGGTCCTTCAGCCCCGCGACCGGCGGCTGCTGGAGGAACTCGCGACGATGCGCGTGGTTGATCGGGAGCAGGCAAAAATTGTTGCCGGGTTCGGCTCTACTACCCGTGCAAATACCAGGCTCCTCGCGCTCAGCCGGGCTGGCCTGCTGCGCCGGTGCTTTCTCGGCACCACCGCAGGCGGCAGCAAAGCCCTCTATATATTGTCTGCGAAAGGCGCACAGTCCGTTGGCGTTCCATTTCGCGGGCCGCACCGGCGGAACAACGAGGCTCTCATTGCGGATTTCTTTATTGAGCACCAGCTGCGGATAAACGGAATCTATTGCGCCTTGAAGTTTCGGCCCAAACCCTTCCCCGGCGTCAGCTTCCGGCGCTGGAGGAGCTTCGCAGAACCAGTGACGCCTGCCATCAGTCTCATCCCGGACGGGTATGTGGAACTCGAAACTCCATCCGGTCCTCTCGCGGCTTTTCTTGAAGTGGATCTCGGAAACGAAAGCCTCACCGTCTGGAAAGAAAAGACGGCCAATTATCTCCAACTCGCAGTCTCGGGCGAATGCGAACGGCAGTTCGGACAGAGGCGCTTTCGGGTCCTTGTGATAGCCCATTCCGAACGCAGGATGCGTTCAATACGGGCGTCGATTGCCGGGACAACCGACAAGATCTTCTGGTTTGCGAGTCTCGAATCAATCAATCAGGACGGCCTGTTCTCCTCCGTTTGGCTTCGTCCGAAAGACGAAGCGCGGCAGCCGTTCGTCAAAGCGGATTCAAATCTATGAAATATTGCTACGAATGCGGAGGCATGACTCCCGGAGAACCTCTCTTCTGCAATTTCTGCGGACGGAGCTATGACGTAAGACTCTGTCCGAGCCGACATCCGAATCCCAGGATCGCCGAGGTATGTTCCCAATGCGGCAGCAGGGATTTCTCCACTCCCCAGCCAAAGGTGTCCTTCTGGTGGAAGGCACTGGCTTGGTTGGTTCGGGTCCTTTGTGGACTGCTTCTCGGATGTCTTACGCTCCTTTTGTTCATTACCGCCCTGCTCCGTCCTGAAGTACAGCACGCCTTGCTTGGGCTCGGAATCCTGCTTGCCGTTCTCTGGTGGCTTTGGAGCCAGCTTCCAAACTGGTTTCGGAAGCTCGTCAGGAAAGCCTTTGAGCGGAAAAGACGAAGCCAGGAACGCTAATACGGGAGGCACGGACAAATGCCATGGGCAGCACCCGAACACTAACTTGTCCGGCCAGTTCTTTTGTGTTAATAAGTTACTGTTTCCCACCACCAAAGGTGGTAGTAGATGGCCTTCAAAAAAGTTATTGCCGTCATCTTTGACTTTGATGACACGCTCACCCCGGATTCCACCTCACAGTTAATTTTGAAACACAACAAGACCTGCAAGATGACGCCAAGAGAGTTTTGGAAAAAGGAGGTGGATGGATTGACCAGGGAGGGCTGGGACTCGGGGTGTGCTTACTTGTATCTCTTGCTTAAGTATATGCAGGACGGCAAGTTGCCTCGGTACACAAATACGCAATTAAAGAAATTTGGATCGACGCTAAAACCATATCCCGGATTGATAAGCCTCTTTCGTGATCTCCGTGACATCGCACAAGATGAAGGATTCAAAGTGAGATTTTATATTGTGAGCGGGGGCATTCAAGATATCGTCGAGGGGTTTCGACTTCGCTATGAATTCGATGGAGTATGGGCCTGCCAATTGGCTCCCCAGAGGCCGGGTGGACCGGTGCGGTATTTGAAAAGAGTGGTTACATTCACTGAAAAAACCCGATACTTATTCGAGATCAATAAGGGGATCGATCCGGCGCAATCAGCTAGGAATCCGTTGGCGGTCAACACATATATGCCCTCCTATAAACGCCCTATACCGTTTTCACACATGATCTATGTCGGAGACGGTGTTTCTGACATTCCCTGCTTTTCACTCCTTGAACAAGAGAAACCCGAAGGAACGACACTCGGAGTGTTTCACCCCGGAGAGGAATCTGCTCGGCGGGCCTGGCTTGAACTAATCGGCCCTAAACGAGTAAAAAATGCGATGCCACCTCAGTACGGGAAAAAACAGGGACTTGGATCACAGCTGCGGATCGCCCTTCGAACTATGTGTTGGCAGATCAAGCTACGATCACAAAAAGCCCTTGGAGGAGAAGAGCTCCTAGAAGAGTCTCGCCCAAAGAAAAAGCCCGCCAAAGCGGGCCTACGCAAACGTTCCAAGCACTAGGCGTGCTTCAAGTTTTGCCGTTCTCTTGTCGATACCTTTTCGAAGGCTCGCATTTCCCTGATTACACGATCCATCCGCCGCAGCTCAGCGACGGCTTTTAGCTGAGAACGCCCGGCACTCGTGTGCCCCTGTGCTTCGCGCCGCTGTGCACTAGCTTTGGCATTTAACATCTTGTCGCTCGATTCCCGACGTTTAACACGCCTAGATTTACTTCTTCTCTTTTTATCAAAGAGCTGGCTATTGAGTAAAGACCCTTTTTTACGCATGACAGTTCCTCCCGAGAGTCACACCACTGACAGTTTTGCGGAACTCTCGGGAGGAACTGTCCTTCTTAATAATAGTGATCTTTGTTCAACATGCAATTGTTGGGAAAAGTCAGCATCGAAAGAGTTTTCGACCACAGGCAATGCTACGGGCAGAGCTGCGGTTTCCTCTGCCCTAGGGAGAAGGGCAGAAAGCACAATGTTTCCGCAGATTTCCGGTGCGTGACAAAGTCCGACTTGTGGTCCTCAGAGCGTCCCCTCCGTCCGTGCCCTGATCTCTTCCTCGTGAGCCGGCAGAAGACGAGTGTTGCCTCATCGGCAATATCGCCCGTCTTTTGTTTATCCGTACGCGCTATACACTGAGCCCACGCTTCAGATCGGATTTCTACTGATCGAAGCCCAGGAAGGAGACGCTCCCACCCAACCTCCTAACACCCACCCGGGTGAACCTTTCACGGGTACGCGGGTGAGGGCGTCCCTTCCTGAAGCACTTTGAAAAAACAGACCCGAAGCCCGGAGCCATCCGGCCTGTTGCCGATTCAGACGCGACGCACCTGAAAATCAAATTGTAATGAACAGGTCAGAGATCAATTCACGACCTCATGCTGGTGCCGATCAGGAACCGCTCGGCGAGCCGCTCACCATCGCGGAAGTGGCGGCGTTGCTCGGATGCTCCCCCTGGACCATCCGGCAGCGCTACCTCCCGCAAGGATTGCCGTGCCTGCGCGCGACCACCGCCGGGAAACTGGTTTTCTTCCGTGCGCAGATCATCCGCTGGATTTTGGAACGACAAGGAGGAAAGCAGTGACTTTGTACAAGCGAGGCGCAGTGTACTGGAGCTATGTCTGGGTCGACGGAGTGCGCCATGCCCAGTCGACGAAGACCGGCAACCGGCGTCTGGCTGAACAAATCGACCAGAAGCACGGTGAGGAACTGCGCCTCAGAAACACGCAATGCCCCGAACTCAAACCGGACATGCGTTTTGCGGAACTCGCCGCGCGTTTCTTGAAAGATGGCTGTCCGAAAGTATGGCACCGGGACCGGCTCAAAGTCCTGCTGCCGTATTTCGCCGACATGCAAGTCTTAAGAATCACGAAGGGAATCATCCGGCAATACCGCGCCGAACGCCACCGACAGAAAATCATCACGGAAACCACCGTGAACCGCGACATCGAATGCCTGCGTCATCTGCTGTATTGGGCGGTCGACGAAGGATTTATCGCGGCGAATCCGATCGCGCGTATCCGGATGGAACGCGAGCGGCGGAAGAAACGTCCAGTCCTCAGTCTGGCAGAAGAGAAACTCCTGCTTGAAGCTGCCTCGCCGCATCTGCGGGACATCACGATTGTCGCGCTGGACACCGGCATGCGTCGCGGCGAAATCCTCCACCAGCGATGGGAGGACATCGATTTCGCCCGTCGGCTACTCTATGTTACCCATTCCAAAACGCCTGAAGGGGAAGCACGCGAGATTCCGCTAACCGCCAGGGTTTTCCAACTGCTGTCTGAAAACCAAAAAGCAGACGGCCTCATTTTTACATTTCACGGCAAGGCCATCGGCAGCTTGAAGACCGCATGGAAGGCGGCGATCCGCAGAGCAGGAATTCGTCGCACCCGCTTCCATTACCTGCGCCACACTTTTAACACCCGACTGCTGGAACTCGGTGTCGTGCGAGAGGTCCGCATGGCCCTTCTGGGCCACACGTTCGGCGACACGCATGAATGTTATGAGCATGTCGAACTACCACTGAAACGCGAAGCCATTCGGAGACTTGAGGCATGGCTTGAGACCGAAATCCCAAGTCAGGAAGGAGGAAAGGCCTGTGATCCCCCAAGCAATGCTGCCGGAACCGCTTCAGGCGGTTCAGCACATCCGGAAGATGCGCGGAGGCTCACAAGCTCACCTGATGCGCGCGTCCGACAACCACTTTTACGTCACGAAATATCAGAATAATCCGCAGGATGTCCGAATCCTGGCTAACGAATATCTGGGCACAAAGCTTGGCACGCTGCTGGGCCTGCCCATGCCTGAGGTCAGGATTATAGATGTCTCGGAATGGCTCATCAGCAACAGCGCGGAGCTGACGATTGAAACTTACGGAATGTCTGTTCCGTGCGCGAGTGGATTGCAGTTTGGGTCGCGCTATGTCGTCGATCCGCAACACACGCCGGTTTTCGACTACCTGCCGGAACCGATGCTTAGCAGGATCAGTAACCGGCAAGACTTCCATCGCATGCTCGTTTTCGACAAATGGACTGGCAACAGCGATGGACGCCAAGCGGTGTTCGTTAAACCCGGCGGGACGCGCTCTTATCGGGTGCTGTTCATTGATCAGGGCTATTGCTTCAACGCTGGCGAGTGGAACTTTCCCGACTCGCCGCTGCGGGGAATCTTTGCTCGTAATCTTGTTTACGAGAGCGTGGCAGGCTGGGAATCTTTCGAGCCTGTGCTCTCGCGCGTCGAAAAGATAGAACTCGCCGATCTCTGGAACATTGCCCGCGAAATTCCAGAGGAATGGTATCGGGGCGATACAGATGGTTTGTCACGCCTTGTCGAGACGCTGCACCGGCGGCGAATCCTGGTCCGGGAACTCGTAACCGGCTTCCGCAAATCCAGCCGGAATCCGTTCCCAAACTGGATGGAAGACTGACCTGCACCAATGTAGTTAGAAAGAAAAGGAGAACCAATGAAAACGGAAAAACTGCCCGAGGTACCGAAACAAGAACCTGGTGATTTCTATTATCACCATTTGAAACTCCCTTACGGAAACCCGTCTGCGCCAGCAGACGCGCCGCCGTTTGAACCCGATCCCGGTATCGCGGAGATGATTGATGTCTCCACTGATACCGATGAGCAGTTGGGATTCGTGATCCTGCGCAAGGACAACACCCTGGAGATTGTCGATGCACTGACTGGACAGCACGTCCGGATCAGCTTCGGTAAACCGAAGAGACAGCGCAAAACGGCACAGATGCCACCGGAACAGTCGAGCTCCGGCAGCAGATCGGCCGGCAGAGAAGGAAAACTTAGATGACGACCGATCCGCCGCCCGGCGTGCTCCTCATCGTCAAGGATGCTTCGCAAGAAGCGGAATCTGCTCTCGCCCAACTTCGGGAAGTGGCAGAGCTCATGGGCACCGAAGAGTACATCCGCGCCGTCGGGGCCTTTGATGGCCTCGAAGATCGCGTGCACTACGTCGGTACAGTCCTATCCCGGTTTGCCCGCGCCATCGGCATGGGCCGGTGAGAATGTTTACGGGTTCGTACATTGAAAACAAAATAAAGGAGAAATGATTGCATGAGTCCTCAACGAAAACCAAACCGGCCGATAGATGGCAAGACGCTAGCCGCGGGGCCATCCGGAGAAGCCGATGCAGCTCACGCCAAAACGGGTCGCAAGCTGTGGGTGAAGAAAACACCCGTACAGGTTGTTCTTGATCAGATTGGAAAGCAAGAGACGAAAGTCAACGACATGCGGGAAGAACTGAAGAAGGAAGAACGCGAGCTGCAAAAGTTGCAGCAAGCGAAAAAGGTACTTGAGGCCATTTAACAGCAAGGGGTTTGCCGACGGCAAACTCCTTTTTTATTGGAGCAGAAAATGATAGGTCAGTGTATTTCGGCAGTTTGTACTCTCGGGGTTATCGTCCTCGCCATACTCATCATGACGAAGAGCATTTCCCCGGAAGACGCCTTGAAATGGATTGGCAAAGCCCTTCTCGCAATCATCCTCGCGTATATCGCAGTGTGCATGCTTGCGCCTCCGCTCCGCGCGGGAGTGCTGGCCTTGATCGCCATCCTGAAGGCGGCAGTCCGCTGGCTCGTTGTTGCCGTTTTTGTCGTGGTGCCGGTTACGCTGCTCATAAGGGCGCTGCTGTCGAGATTCATGGCTCGATCAAATACCAACGGCGCTCGGGATCGAGGTGACGTATGAAACGATTGTTTCAGAAAGAAGAACCTAAGGATTTCCAAGAACTTGGGTTCCAAACAACGCTCGAATGTCGCGGCGACGGAGAACGTGCGGGGCAAATCTGCGGCTGCAACCTTTACGCGTATGAACGCCGACAACAGCCGCAGTTCACGAGACTACAGTCAGAAATTGAACAGCACAAGAACCACGCTGCGGCATTGCACTCGCATCTCTATGATCGGCCTAAGCCGGTGAACGACGCCACGATGCTCACGCATCTGAAGAAGATCCGCATCTTCCTTGCTTTTGCGGTACTCGCCGCGATTGCCTGCCTTGCGGGCAATATCACAACCTTTTATCTCTTCGGATCAGGAACTCTCCTCACGCTGGTCTTGGCCGTGGGTGCCACAGTACTTCCGCTCGTTGCAGGGCACTTCGCATATGAGCACATCATCGAGAAGCACAAGAATCTCCAGACGGGAATCATTGTGATTGCAGTAGTGCTCTGTTTCGCCGGTCTCTATGAACTGGCCGATGCGCGGCGGACAATGGTGGACAGAAACGCGGCCGAAACCCCGGTCACAACGTCATACGTCGACGGTGCAGTACCAGCGGGAAACACCGCTGACCAGGATACTCATGCTGGTGATAACACCGAAAATCAGGTCCGGAAAACTCTGGGCGGCGCGATGCTCTTGATAATGATAGCGGCTGACCTGATGCTAGGGTTCGTGGTCGGCCTTCTCTCCAAAATGCACACGGATGAAGACTACGCGGCTTGGCGGCACCTGAAGGAGATAACAGACGTGATCGACAGACTGGAGGAGACTGCCGCGAATTTAATCGCATCCATTGAAATAGCCAAACGGCAGTGCGCTGCCGGAATTCTCCGGGCGCAGGTGATATTGAGCAAACGCAGAATTCCGTATCATCGATCCCTCAGTGGCTTAGTTCTATTTGCTGTCCTTAGCGCTGCTGCCGCACAGGCGCAGGACATCGACCGCTATGAAGGCATCCTTATCGACACGAGCGGCTCAATCTCAAAGAACGGCGCGACGAGTGAATTGTTCCAACAATATCTGATTTCCACGAAAAGACTCCTGGCAACGGAAACTCCGAGCACCCGGGTATGGGTGTCTAGTATCTCAGTGGATTCGTTTGGAGGTGACGGCGCCGTGGTAAAGGGGTGGACGCCCGAGTCGCGCGGCATTTTCACGGACGACCTGAATCGTGCCCGCCGCCAGCTTGTCTCGGCCTTCGAGCAGAAATCCTCCGGACTGACTCCGATGGCGGCTGGAACTGATATCTTTGGTGCTCTTTGGCGGTTCAAGGCGTTATTTGAATCTGCAGGAAAACCAGGTACCGTACCGAAAACAATCTGGATTTTCTCGGACATGATAAACGAGTCACGCACCTTTCAAATGCCGTTGCTGCTCTCGATAGGTCCGGAGCAGATGATGGAGCGGTCCAAGGTAAACGGGCTTCTCGTTCCAATGAATGGTTACAAGATCTATATTTACGGCGCGACGCCGAGCGGTCTTTCACCGCAGGCGTGGCTTACCGTAAAGAATTTCTGGACTCTGTACTTTCAGGCCGCAGGTGCGGAACTGGTGACGTATTCGACAGAATGTGAGGCACAGCGATAAGGCATGCAGTTGTAAAGCTTATCAGGGACACTCAAAATAGTGAGTATTGCGTTCCTGTGAAGATACGCAGTTAATGAAAGTCATGGGATGCAACGTGTACCGCACTTACCTGCAATGCCTCGACCTGATCTGCTTTCAAATGCACGATTCCATCCTGGTTCTGCACCGTACCGGATACGCGAATGAACTTCGGCCCTAATACAGCCTGCCGATATTTCTCGTACACATGCGGCATGACTATTACATTGGCGTATCCTGTTTCATCTTCAGTTGTCAGGAAGATGAGGCCGCTTGCGGTGCCAGGTCGTTGCCGCGTAATCACTGCTCCTGCAACCGTTGCCTTTTTGCCGTGGGGCATCACTCTCAATTCGGCAGCCGACTTGATTTTCAACTTCCGCATCTCTTCTCGTCTATAGAACATCGGATGCGGCCCGGTCGTCAGGCCACTACCGTGATAATCCGAAACTAGCCGCTCTTCAACATCCATTTGTGCGAGTGGTGAAGCGATATCCTGCTCCACAATTCCTTCCAATAACTTGCCCACCTTCTTTCCTGCTTTTTCGATCTGCCACAACGCATCGCGGCGATGCAATCCGATGCCGCCAATTTTGTTCAGTGCCCCAATCTCAGCCAATGTCCTCAAATTGCCGCGATTCAGTTCCGGTACTCTCCGGGCCAAATCCTCAATTGAAGAAAAAGGACGTTGGTCCCTTGCATACACCAGTGACTCGCCGGCAATCTGTTGCAGGCCATGAACGTACCGCAGACCCATCCGCACTCCGATCTTTCCATCCAGTTTCTCCAGCGAACAATCCCATTTGGAACATGTGACATCAATCGATTTGATTTTCAGCCCATGACGCTGCGCATCTTTTACTAGAGTCGCAGGGGCGTAAAAGCCCATAGGCTGATTATTGAGCAGGGCCGCCGTGAACGCCGCCAGGTATCGCACTTTCAGGAAGGCGCTGGCATAGGCCAGTAATGCAAAGCTGGCCGAATGGCTCTCAGGAAATCCGTACAAGGCAAAGCTGGTGATGAACTGAACAATCTCATCCTGCGCTTTGGGAGTGATACCGTTCTGTGTCATTCCCTGGCGGAGCCTAACCTCGATCTCCATCATTCTCTGTTTGGAACGCTTGTGGCCCAGCGCCCGACGCAGTTCCTCAGCTTCACCACCTGTGAAGTTGGCGCAGATCATCGACATTTTGAGAAGTTGTTCCTGGAACAGAGGCACACCTAAAGTGCGTTTCAATACAGGTTCTAACGACGGATGAGGGTAGGTGACCAGTTCCTTCTTTTGTCTGCGCTTCAAATACGGTGCCGTCATTGCGCCAGTGATAGGGCCGGGCCGGATGAGAGCCACTTGCGTCACCAAATCGTAAAACTTTTCCGGATTGTTTCTTGGCAGACTGGCCATCTGTGCCCGGCTCTCAATCTGAAACATCCCAATTGTGTCAGCGTTTTGAATGACACCGTAAATGTCCGGGCAGTCCTGCGGGAGATGCGCTAGGTCAACTTCCTCATCGTAGTTATCTCGGATCAGCGTTATCGAATCCTTCAAGACGGCCATCATGCCCAATCCGAGTAGATCGACTTTCACGATCCCTAAATCAGCACAGTCATCTTTATCCCATTGGCAAACAACTCGACCTCGCATCGTGGCTGGTTCGAGAGGAACAACTGCATCTAGTTGTCCCTGGCAGATCACCATGCCGCCTGAATGCTGCCCCAAGTGCCGTGGCATGTCTTGCAGCCGCAAGCTGAGATCGAGATACTTCGCAATTCGCTTCTGCGTCAGATCAAGACCGGCCGTTGTGAAGTGGCGGTCGAACGTATCGTTTGGCCCTCGCCACTCGAAATCACCAACCAGTGCAGAGAGTCGATTTAATGTTTCAGCATCGAAGCCAAAAACTTTTCCAACCTCACGCGCTGCCAGCCGTCCCCTATACGTGATGACGTTCGCGGTCATCGCAGCGCCCAATTGCCCATAACGCTGATAGACATACTGGATCACTTTTTCCCGGTCGTCGCCGCTGGGCAGATCGAGATCGATGTCCGGCCACTCGCCACGCTCTTCCGATAGGAATCTTTCAAACAGCAAGTCCATGCGGATGGGATCGACCGCGGTAATTCCCAGGGAGTAACACACAGCACTGTTTGCCGCTGAGCCTCGACCTTGGACCAGAATGCCGTTCTGGTTGCAATACCGAACTAGGTCCCAGACGATCAGGAAATATCCGGCAAGGCCGAGCTTCTCGATCAGCTTCAGTTCGCGTTCAAGCTGGATTTGCACCTTGTCGGTAATCGGTTGGTATCGTCTATGTGCTCCTTCCCAAGTCCTGGCGTAGAGAAAGGAGTCCATCGTCTCGCCTGCTGGCACCAGATAGCGAGGGAACTCATAGCCCAGGTTCTCAAGGCTGAATCGAAGGCGCCCAGACAGTTCGACGGTGTTGCTGATGGCGTCGGGGATGTCGGCGAATGTTTGCGCCATCTGTGCAGCGGTACGTATATGACGCTCAGAGTTATTGCAGAGCAGCCGTCCGGCTGTCGCAAGCTGGCGCTTATTCTTGATACAGGTGAATACGTCGAGAATCTCGCGATCGGCAGCCGTGGCATAGCTGACCCCGTTGGTTGCAAGTAACGGGAGATTCAGTTCACCCGCCAAGTCGATTGCAATTCGATTTCGATACTCCTGCTCTCGCTGAAAGTACCTTTGCAACTCCACATACACATTATTCGATCCGAATATTCGTTTGAGCTTCTTCAACAGCACGCGGCCTGCATCAGTACCGCCTCGTGACAAAGCACTCGCAAGAGGGCCGTGCTCATCGCCAGTGAGGCAGATCACTCCGCTGGCGTGTTCCTCAAGCTCGTGTAACTGTGCTGAACTGTCAAAGTGCTTCGGTACACGCAACTTCGTTTTGCTGATAAGGCGGCTGAGGTTCTGATAGCCCTCCCGTGATTCGCAGAGCAGAGGATATTGG
>Ga0137403_10001430_pt1 | contig 29974 bp, 18 predicted proteins | sample CZOMad2_1_16fung_FD_122057 | JGI IMG/M metagenome (GOLD analysis project Ga0137403, IMG submission 122057) | Vadose zone soil fungal communities from Angelo Coast Range Reserve, California, USA - CZOMad2_1_16fungal (Hybrid Assembly) | ecosystem: Environmental > Terrestrial > Soil > Vadose zone... | reverse complement strand
GGAACGGACAAAACCGCCGCATGGCTGAAGAAAAGCTTCCTACCCGCGCACAAGATTTTTCCGAGTGGTACAACCAGCTGGTCCTGAAGGCGCAGCTCGCCGATTACGCGCCGGTGCGCGGCTGCATGATCGTGCGGCCCTACGGCTGGGCGCTCTGGGAAAACATCCAGCAGGCGCTGGACCGCCGGTTTAAAGCCACCGGCCATCAGAACGTGGCGTTTCCTCTGTTGATTCCTCGCAGTTTCATCGACAAGGAAAAGCATCACGTGGAGGGGTTTTCCCCCGAACTCGCAGTTGTCACGATTGGCGGCGGGGAAGAACTCGCCGAACCTCTCGTTCTCCGCCCCACTTCGGAGACCATCATCGGCCACATGTGGTCCAAGTGGATTCAGTCCTACCGTGACCTGCCTGTTTTGATGAATCAGTGGAACAGCGTGGTCCGCTGGGAATTGCGCACCAAACTTTTCCTTAGAACTCTCGAATTCTACTGGCAGGAAGGTCACACCGCGCACGCGACCCGCGAAGAGGCCGAAGCGGAAACGCTTCAGATGCTGAATACTTACGCGGATTTCGCCATCAACGACGCCGCCATTCCGGTGATTCCCGGCAAGAAGTCCGAAGCCGAGAAATTTGCCGGTGCCGACATCACCTATTCCATCGAAGCGATGATGGGCGACGGCAAAGCGCTGCAATCCGGCACTTCCCATTTTCTGGGCCAGAACTTCGCACAAGCCTTCGAGGTCAAATACCTCGATCAGAACGGCCAACAGCAGCATTGTTGGACCACGTCGTGGGGGCTCTCCACGCGCATGATCGGCGCCATTATCATGGTCCATGGCGATGATCAGGGTCTGGTCCTGCCACCCAAGCTTGCCCCTTATCAGGTTGTCATTGTCCCCATTTTCAAGACCGACGAAGAAAAAGCCTCCGTCCTCGGAACCGCGCGCAATTTGAAAGCCGAATTGGTCAAAGCCAATATCCGCGTCACTCTTGATGAGCGCGAGGGTCAGAGTCCCGGCTGGAAATTCAACGACTGGGAGATGCGCGGAGTGCCCCTGCGCGTGGAACTCGGTCCCAAAGACGTCGCCAAACAAGCCGCGGTTCTCGCCCGCCGTGACCGCCCCGGCCGGGAAGGGAAGATCAGCGCCTTCCTCGCCGATCTGCCCGCCACCATCGAAAAGTTGCTGGCGGAAATCCAGCAATCGTTGCACGACAAGGCTTTGGCCTTCCGCAAAAGCAACACCCACGACGCGAAAACTTACGACGAGTTGAAAAAGGCCGTCGAAAACGGCTTCGCGTTCTCGTTCTGGTGCGGCAGCGCCGACTGCGAAGCCAAAATCAAGGAAGAAACCCGCGCCACCATGCGCTGCATTCCCCTGGAGCAAGAGGCTGCCACTGGGAATTGTGTTTATTGCGCTCAGCCTGCCACCTCCCGCGCCATCTTTGCCCGGGCCTACTAGCCCCGTTTCTCTCCGGGAACATGGTCCGTGCCAATTTCTCGACACTCGTTCGCGCGGATGCTAGCGTTAGCAAGTAGGGAATCACGCATCGCCGTTCCCAGTCCATGACGCTGGGGCACGGACGGGCCGTGGGGGAGACGAATCCAGTGCATCTTGAAAATAGTCGAGTTTGCCGCGCGCTGGCGCACCGCCGCTCCGAAAGCGGGGCGGGTAAGCTCAAGTCTATCGTTTTCATCGCGATCTTGCTGCTCATCATTTATTCCGCGGTCAAAATCGTCCCGGCCTACGTAACGGACTATCAGCTCTCTGACAAAATGCAGGAGCAAGCGCGCTTTGCCGTTGTGAATCGCTATACCGAGGAGCAGATTCGCGACAATATCTTTAAAGTCGTCCAGGATTTGGAAGTTCCGGCCAAGCGCGAGGCCATCAAGGTGTCCGCAAACAATGCCGTCGTGAAAATTTCGCTGGAATACACCGTTCCGGTGGACTTGTTTTTCTACCACCTGGATCTCCATTTTGCCCCGTCCAGCGAGAATAAGGCGCTCATCTGAGGAATCTTTGCTGCACCCACGTGCACACGATTCCTCGTCGGCAGCCTGGCTTCGTGGAACACCGTCTTTCCCAGAGGGCGGTCTTGCGAGACAATAAGAGTTCAGCCCTTGGGAGCTAACGCTTGCGCATCCGTGTTCAAAAGGGATTCTTTACTTCAAAGACCGGCCTGACGATCCTGGGCACCATCTTCGCCCTCTTTCTGACTGCCGGTGGAATCTTCACCTACTACTACACCAAGTTCTCGCACATCATCGATCTGCGCCTCACCGGCGCCGTCCTGCAGAACACCACGCAGATCTTTTCCGCCCCGGAACATATTTCAGCCGGGCAAGCTTGGGGACCGGAAGATCTGACCGCCTATCTCACCCGCGTGGGATACCGCCCTCTTCAGGATGCCAGCGCTATCGGGCAGTTCACCGTACAGAACAACACCGTCGATATCCGCCCTTCAAAGTTTTCCTATTTCGCCGGCGGCAATGCGCTCGCGGTTCAATTCCGCGGCAAAAGCATTCGCTCCATCAAGCCGCTTGCCGGTGGCACTGAGCTGGATACCGCGGAGATCGAACCGGAACTCATCACCAATCTTTTCGACAGCGCTCGCGAGAAGCGCCGTCCCGTCCGCTATGAAGATTTGCCGGTAATGCTGGTGGACTCCATTCTTTCCGCTGAGGACAAGCGTTTCTTCGAGCATGGCGGCTTTGATTTCATCCGCATCGTGGGAGCGGCGTGGGCCGACCTACGGCATACCAGTGCGCACTACCAGGGCGCCAGCACCATCACCATGCAAGTGGCGCGCACCTTCTTCCTCTCGACCGATCGTACTTGGCGCCGCAAGCTGTCCGAAGCCATGATTTCCATCGAGCTCGAGCAACGCTTCAACAAGCAGCAAATCTTCGAGCTGTACGCCAATGAAGTCTACCTGGGCAACCGCGGAAGTTTTGGCATTCGCGGATTTTCCGAAGCCAGCGTGGCCTACTTCGGAAAAGATTTGAGGCAGTTGTCGCTCCCCGAGTGTGCTTACCTTGCCGGCATCATCCGCGCGCCGAATTATTACTCCTCCGCCGACCGCCATCCGGAGCGCGGTGTGCAGTCGCGCGACCGCGTCCTGACGCAGTTGCTCGACAACAAGTACATCAATGACCAGGACCTTCAGGATGCCAAGCGTGCGCCCCTGAAGATTATCCGCACTTCGATTTCGGGAAGTGAAGCTCCCTATTTCATCGACATGGTGAAAGACCACCTGCTCGACAAATATTCCGAGAACGAATTGCTGAGCGAGAATTTCCGCGTCTACACGACGCTGGACCCCGCTTTGCAGCGTGCCGCCGCCGCCGCTGTCGACGCCGGCATGAAGAATGTGGACTTGCTCTTGCAGAAGAAGTACGACAAGTGGAAGAAAGATCTGGCCAAGAAGGGAAGCAACGAGCCAGTTCCGCAGGCGCAAGTCGCGTTGGTCGCCTTGGATCCGCGAACCGGCGAGATCAAAGCCGTAATCGGCGGGCGCGACTACGGGCAGAGCCAGCTCAATCACGCCCTGGCCCACCGCCAGCCCGGTTCGGTCTTCAAACCGTTCGTCTATGCCGCGGCGCTCGACAACGCCGTTGATGGCGTGCAGCCTGTCATCACTCCAGCCACGACCATCGACGACGAGCCCACCACCTTCGAATTCGACGGCAAGGAATACACGCCGAATAACTACGGCGAAAGATTCATGGGTCGCGTCACCGTGCGCGACGCGCTCACCAATTCTCTCAACGTCGCCACCGTCAAGGTCGCCGAACTCATCGGCTACGGCCGCGTCGTGCAAGTCGCCCGCAAAATGGGCCTGGGCACCAACATCCAGCCTACCCCGGCGGTCGCTCTCGGCGCCTACGAGATGACCCCCATCGATGTCGCTGCCGGATACACCACCTTCGCCACTATGGGCACCCGCGCAGAGCCGCAGTTTCTGCGCACCGTCGTCAACGCAGACGGCACGCCGCTCGAAAAGTTCACGCCGCAAACCCGCCCAGCTCTCGATCCCCGGGTCGCTTTCCTGGTTGTCAGCTTGTTGAAAGATGTTCTCAACAAAGGCACCGGCGCGGGCGTTCGCGCCCGCGGGTTTACATTGCCCGCGGCTGGAAAAACTGGAACTTCCCGCGACGGCTGGTTCTCCGGCTTCACCTCCAATCTCCTCTGCGTGATCTGGGTCGGCTTCGATGACAATCGTGATATAGGAATGACCGGCGGCGCCGTGGCGGCACCCATCTGGGCAGACTTCATGAACCGCGCTACGACGCTCGCTCAATATCGCGACGTGAAAGACTTCACCATGCCGGATGGCGTGCAATCCGTGCTCATCGATCCGGATACTCTGCAGCTCGCCACCCCTAGCTGCCCCACGACCCGCGAAGAGGTCTACGTAACAGGTTCGGCGCCCACGATCTTTTGCGAGGTCCATGGCGGCCATACTTCCACTGGCTCTGTCCTCTCCCGCGTCTTTGGAGGCGGAGAACCCAAAGCGCCCCAGTTGGATGCCAATGGTCAGCCCGTTCCCGTCACGCCCTATGACCCCAACCGGCCTCCCAATGCCACCGGCCAGGGCCCAGTGGCTCCCTCGGCGGGGTCCGAAGATAAAAAAAAGAATCCTTTACAGAAGATTTTTGGTATCTTTGGGGGTAAGAAGAAGGAACCCGACCAGGCTAAGCCGCAGCAACAGCCTCCGCCGGAGAAGGGAGATTCGCCATGAATCGCATTCGATTGGCGTTTCCAGCAGTTGTCCTCCTCCTCGCTGTTTCCATTTCGTCCGCAGGTCAAAGTTTTGTTGAGACCCCAGGTGTTCCCGCAGTTCCTCGAGCGGTACAAGCTCCCGCGCAAGCTCCTGTACAATCGCCCGCGGAATCCTCGGTCATCGTCGTGAAGCCTGGACTGAGCGATGAACAGATGGCCGATCTTTACATGGCGCGCAAAGAGTTCCGTGAAGCCGCCGTCACTTTCAAGCGGCTCGCCGATCAGAGTCCCCAGAATCCCGTGTATCTGAATAAGCTTGGCATTGCGCTGCACCAGCAGGCAGCTCTTGGCGCGGCTCTGAAGTATTACGAACGGGCCTCGAAGGTCGATCCTACCTATGCCGACGCGCAAAACAACATCGGCACAATCTGGTACCAGCGGAAAAAATACGGACGGGCCATCAAAGCCTATCAAAAAGCAATCAACATTCGCGCTGACATGGCCGTCCTACACAGCAATCTGGCGTATGCCTATTTCGGCGACAAGAAATACCTGGAAGCCATCTCCTCTTTCCGGCAGGCTCTGGCGATTGACCCGCAACTCTTCGAGCACAGCAGCTCACGAAGCGGTTCGATTCTTCAGGATCGCTCCGTCGGTGACCGTGGGCGGTTTTATTTTCTCCTCGCGAAATCTTTCGCGGAGGCCGGTAACCTGGAGCGTTGCCTGATTTATCTGCGTAAAGCCAAGGACGAAGGCTACAAAGAACTATCGGAAGTCAAAACCGATCCCGCGTTCGCCGCGGTCTTAAAGGATCCTGGGATCCAAGAGGTTTTGGCTCCCAAACCTCCCGACACGCCGCAACCCTGAAGCAGGTTCGTTTCGCCAATTTGGGCTCAGCCCGCATGTCCGCCGCGAAAGGTGTCCTTGTGTCTGTTACAATGCAATAGACATGGGGCGACCTTTCCGCAGCCCGCGAATTCTATCCTTCCTCATCGTCATCCTGATTTTTGGAACTATTCCGCTTTCCGCGCAGCAATCTCCCGCCTCTCCCAGCGCTCCTTCGGCGGCTGCCTACCAGCAGGGAATCTATCTTGTTTTTCCTTTTGAGAATGCCAGCGCCTCTCCCCGCTTGGATTGGCTGAGCGAAGGCCTCGAGGAGCTGACCATTCAGCGCTTGTCGGCCGCCAGGGAGCAGGTGTATTCGCATGAAGGTCGCGTTGTCGAACTGGAACGTTCCGGTCTGCCGCGCTCCTCAAAACTCAGCCGCGCGACGATGCTTCATGTTGCCGAAGACCTCGACGCCGATTTTGTCATCTTTGGCAAGTTCTCGGCGAACGGCACGTCCCTCACCATCGAGTCACAAATTCTGAAGGTGAATCCGGCGCGAATGCAGTTGGCGCTGCGCGAAACCGGCACCTTGGATTCCCTCATGGACCTGCACGCCCGCCTGATTTGGCGTATGCTCTCCGCTAACGACCGCAACTATGGCCTCAGCCTTGCCCAGTTCACCAAGCTCCAGCGTCCGCTCCGCCTCGACGCTTTTGAACATTACATTCGAGGATTGCTGGCCAGTGAAGACGATGCTCGCCTGCGCGAACTTCGAGAAGCGGCGCGTCTCGAACCGGAATGGCCGGAGCCTGACTTTGCTCTCGGCGAAGTCTACTTCGCTCGGCGCGACTGCGATTCCGCGCTGCCTTGGTACGCCCGAGTGCCAAAAACGCACGACCGCTTTGTAGAGGCTGTTTTCTCCACGGCTGTTTGCCAGCTTCTTCTCGGCCACCCGGACCACGCGGAGGAATTGTTCACTTCGTTGCAAGAGACCTTGAAAAACAATCGGGTCTTTGGGGCCGACCTGCCGGAGATTTTGAATGACCTGGCGATTGCGCGCGCGCGCCAGGGCAAGACGGCCCCCGCGCAAATTGATTTTCGCCGCGCCACCGATTTGGATCCCGGGGAAGACGATTATCCATTCAACCTCGGCCTGCTGGCGCTTCAAACCAACGATCCTGGCGCGGCGGCTGGCTATTTTGGCGAAGCCTCGGAACGCGAGCCGGACAATGCCGAAGATCGCGCGTTGCTGATCCTCTCTTTGGAAAAGGCCGGCAAGAAGGCGGAGGCCGACCAGGAGCGCGAGTCGGCTATCGAATCCTTTGGGCCAAACGGCCTCCCCGCGATTCATCTGGACGCCAAGAACGAAACATTGGCTCGTCTGAATCGCATCAAGACCGAGCTCGACGTCACGGAACTTCGTGCGGAAATTACATCGGCAGCTTCGGCTGCCAGCGAGACCGCCTCCGGTACTTCGGACGATTCCTCCGTTGCACGCCTCCGCCGCGCCCGCCAGGAACTCTCCGCCGGCCACGTCGACGCCGCGGAAAAAGAATTTCGCGCGGTGCTTGGCGCCGATCCGAAAAACCCCGCTGCACACCACTGGCTCGCCGAAATTGACCGCCGCCAGGGCAAGATGGATGATGCCGTGAAGGAATTGCAGGCTTCGCTGGCAGCGCGTGATTCCGCGGTGGTTCGAACCATGCTGGCTAAAATCTACCTCGAGCAAAAGAAACCGGACCTCGCGCGAGCGGAAGTCGAGAAAGCGTTGAAGCTGGCTCCGAACTATGCCGAGGCCAAGCAGCTGCTCGAACATCTGCAAAGTTCGAAGCCCGCTGAGAAAAAACCGGGAGGAGGTGCGCCATGAGCGATCGGCTCAACGAAGGGAAGCGCCCCTTTTGTCTCATGCAAACCAAGTTTGTTGCTGCCTATTTGCTTCTTTGCGGTCTGTGTGCCGCCGCGATTTTCTTTCTCTCGCCTGCCGTCGTGGCGGACGAGCACTCCGCCAGTCCGCTCGTGCTTGAGCTCAGGCTTGACGGCGTGGTCGATCCCATCCTGGCCACCTATATCGATGAAGGTCTTGCTGACGCGGCGAACCGTCATGCAGCTCTTGTTTTGATCACCATGGACACCCCCGGCGGGCTCAGTACTTCGATGCAGGACATGATTCAGCATATCCTCGCATCACCAGTGCCGGTTGCCGTTTATGTTTCTCCGACCGGTGGCCGCGGAGCCTCTGCCGGCTTTTACATCCTGCTCTCTGCCGACATCGCCGCGATGGCGCCTGGAACGCATACCGGTTCCGCGACCCCGGTCATGGCCATTGGCGGTTTTCTGCCGATGCAAATCGACGATGCCTTCCGAAAGAAGATCAATGCCGATGCCACTGCTTTTCTGCGAAGTTTCACGGAGAAGCGCGGCCGCAACCCGGTGCTGGCGGAAAAGGCCATCACCGACGGCAGCGCTTTCACCGACAAGGAAGCCTTGGAAGGGAAGATGATCGATCTGATCGTGAGTTCGCCCGATGAACTGGTGCGCCAACTCGATGGCCGTTCGATTACCCGCTTCGACGGGACTCAGACGAAGCTTTCGCTCAAGAATGCCGAGCGCAGGCCTTTTGAACTATCGGCGCGGCAGAAATTTCTTGCCCGCATTGTCGAGCCCGATATTTTCTTCGTGCTGCTCATTCTAGGCGTTCTCGGCGTCTACACTGAATTCACTCATCCCGGCGTAATCGCCCCCGGCGTCATCGGCGGCATCTGCCTGATTCTCGCGCTCTACGCCATGAATTTCTTGCCCATCAATCTCGCTGGTGTGTTCCTGATTTTGCTCGCGCTCGCATTTTTCATTCTCGAAGCCAAAGCTCCGAGCCACGGAATCCTGGCCCTCGGCGGAGTTGTGTCCATGTTTCTCGGCGCGATTTTCCTGATTCGTTCGCCGCTCACTCCCGGAGGTGTAAGCGTAGGCGTAGCCCTGGCAGGGACGATCCCATTCGCGGTCCTGGCCGTAGTCCTTATGCGGCTCGTATTGAAGTCGCGGCAATGGAAAAGTGTCACGGGAAAGGAAGAATTGATCGGAGAAAACGGTATCGCGATGGCGCAGCTCGCTGCGGGCGCTGTGGGCCTGGTTCGCGTGCATGGCGAGTTGTGGCGCGCCGAATCTTCGCAGCCCGTGCGGGAGGGCGAGACCGTCCGTATCTTGCGCATCGAAGGACTAAAGCTTTACGTTGAGCCGGCCGAAGCGGCTGTCTCAGCGGCGAAATAAGCATTTTCAGGAGGAAAAGATGGAAATTGGTGTTGTTGGGACCGCCTTGGTCGTCGGCCTGATACTCATCTGGTTCTGGAATTCGATTTACATCATCAAGGAATGGGAGCGGGGTGTCGTCCTTCGTTTGGGACGTTTGATACCTGACGCCAAGACTGCCGGAATAAATTTGGTTCTCTGGCCCATCGAAACTCTCTACCGTATCAATATGCGGATTGAAACGCTCGACGTTCCGCCGCAGGACATCATTACCCGCGACAACGTCTCCGTGAAGGTCAACGCCGTTTGCTATTTCCGCGTCGTCGACGCCAACCAGGCCCTCTCGCAGGTCCAGAACTACACCTACGCAACTTCGCAGCTCGCACAAACTACCATCCGCAGTGTCGTCGGCCAGTTCGAACTCGATGAAATCCTTTCCCAGCGCGACAAGGTCAACGCCAAGCTCCAGATCATTCTCGACACCGACACCGAACCTTGGGGCATCAAAGTTTCCAAAGTCGAGGTCAAGCAGGTCGACATCCCCGAACAAATGCAGCGCGCCATCGCCAAGCAAGCCGAAGCCGAACGCGAACGCCGCGCGAAAATTATTCACGCCGAAGGTGAGTTCGAAGCCTCGCAAAAACTCGCCGACGCTGCCAAAGTTCTCGAGACTCAGCCTTCCGCCATCCAACTCCGCTATTTGCAGACTTTGACCGAGATAGGTGTCGAGAAGAACACAACGATTGTGTTTCCGCTGCCTATCGATATCATTAATCAGTGGACTAAGAATTTAGGAGGGCCGCAAAGGTAAGAATGGCTTCTGGTGGAAAACGAGGAAGCGCTGGTGAGCGTGTGCTTGAGAGCCGGCACGTCATCGGCTTGTTCATGCTGATGCTGCTGTTCTCAGGCGTATTTTTCACGCTCGGTTACGTCATGGGACGCAACCAGATTGACGGCCCCGTTAGTGCCGCCACTGATTTTTTCCGCAAGCCCGAAAAGATCGTTTTACCAAAGCCGGACGCGAATTCGAAGCGCGCTAATAATCCTGTTGCTGCCAATCCCCCCGCTGACACCGCCGCCCCGCCGAATTCCGATTGGGAGTTTTATCACGCCGGAGACAGCAAGAAGCCTGAAGATCATCTGAAGCCCGTAGCCTCTACGCCTGCCCCGGCGCTCGCGCGAAAAAACGCCCCTGTGTTTGTGAAGACCACCGCGCCGCCGAGGACCGCCACTACCCCGGCAAAGACTCAGAATGCTCCGCCCATTCCAGGCGGCGCCTACACCTTGCAAGTGGCGGCGTTGACCAAAGAGGCGGATGCTCTCGAACTCGCCGCACGCTTGCAAAAGAAAAAATTCCCCGCTTTCGTTGTGTCTCCCCAAGCGGACAAATATTACCGCGTGCAAGTCGGCCCTTACGTTGATCCCAAGGCCGCCGACGCGGCTAGGAAAGGCCTCGAGGGCGCAGGCTTCAAAGCCATCGTGAAACACTGATGCCTCCGGGCAGTTGGCTCTCCTATTTTCGTCCTCAGTCCAGCGCAGATATACCTGCTGGCCTCCGCCTCTTTGCCGGCGCCGTGTCTGGCGCCGCTCTCTCACTCTCTTACATCGGTCTCCACCTGGGCATTTATTCCTGGGTCTGCGTCGCGATCCTCCTCCTCTCTGTATTTGGCGCGCGCCCTCGCGTGGCGTTTGCGTCCGGTTTTCTTCACGCTTTACTTTTCGTTTTTACGTCCGTGCCGTGGATCGCCACGGTTCTTACCGTTCACGGCGGCCTCTCCGTAGCCGGCGGATGGGGCGTCTTGCTCCTGATCGCCATGGCCTGGGGAATTCTTATCGGCACTTTTGCTTGGGCCGTTCAGCGGCTTGCCCTTCGAAGCATCGGCTTGGCCTGCCTCGGTGCGCCCTTCATCTGGATCACCTTTGAGTTTGTCCGCGAACATTTGCCCGAAATTAGTTTTCCATGGAACTTGCTCGGCTATCCCGCCGCTGAGAATCTCGCTTTTGTCCAGCTCACCACCATCACTGGAATCTACGGCCTTTCTTTTCTCGTCGCCAGTTTCAATTCACTTCTCGCCTGGGCAATCGCATCAAATTCTTTGCCGCCGCGCAAACAGTTTGGCTCCGCAGCCGCGGCAACAGCAATTCTCCTGATCGTAGCCTCCGCTGCTCCCCGCTTGGTTCCGCAAGATCAGCCGCACCATTTCGCGCGCGCCGCGCAGCTCAATTTTCCTGAAGTCGAATCCTATCCTCCGAATTGGTTTCAAGTGCATGCCGCCGAGCTCGACGAGATCGCCCGGATCAGCCTGGCCCCTTCCGCCGAAAAGCCCGACCTCCTCGTCTGGCCGGAAGCCCCCGCTCCTTTCTCCTTTCAGGATTCTCAATTCGCGAAGATCGCCTCCGCCCTGGCAATTCGCTTCGGCCAGCCGTTCCTCGTGGGATCCATCGAATGGAAACCGCCAGTGGACCCCTCCGACGTTGTCCCCGCGGGCACTCTCCTGCCGTACAACAGCGCCCTGCTCTTTGACTCTCAAGGCCAGCGCATCTTCGTCTACGACAAAGTTCATCTCGTTCCTTTCGGCGAATACGAGCCATTTCCGCTGATCCATCGCGTCGTTACCAGCGTCTCCAGCGACGTGGGCGGTTTCCACAAAGGGAACAAGTACGTGGTGGGCCAGCTTCCAGGCGGGAAAACTTTCGGCGTCTTTATCTGCTACGAAGCCATCTATCCCGGCGAAGTCCGCCGCTTCGCCGCCGGTGGCGCGCAACTCCTCATCAACATTTCAAATGATGGCTGGTTCGGCCGTTCCGCCGCCGCCGAACAGCATCTGCGAATGGTCCGCGTTCGCGCCGTGGAAAACCGGCGCTGGATTGTGCGCACCACGAACAACGGCTTCACCGTTTCCATCGACCCTTACGGCCGCATCTTCCAGCCGCTTCTCCCGGATGTCCGCGCCGCCGTCGATCTTCCGTACGACTTTCGCACCGACCAGACCATTTACACTCGCTTCGGCGACTGGTTCGCTTGGCTCTGCGTCCTCATTTCCGTTATTCTAGTAGCCACAACTTTTCGAAAGGCAAACTGACGCCCGTTTTCCAACGGGCGATTTACCAGTAAAAAGTATGATTCTCGAAGATCTCCAGCATCGCTACGAAGGGCTCAAGCAGCGCATCTCGCTCGTGCGGAGCTATCTTTGACGCGCCTCAGTACCGCGAGCGCCTGAAAGCCCTCGAAGCCCGCGCCGCCGACCCCAATTTTTGGAGCAACCAGGAAGCCGCTCAGGCTGTTCTCCGCGATCGCAAGCGCGCCGAAGAACAAATTGCCGCCGACGAAAAACTCACCTCCACCTCCAGCGATATCGAAACCTACATCGATCTCGCCAAGCAAGAAACCAACGTCGAGCAAAAAAACGATCTGCTCAAGGAACTCGACAAAGAACTCACCGCCGCCGATACTTACATCTCCGAGCTCGAAACCAAGACGCTTCTCTCCGGCGAAACCGACCACCTCAACGCCATCATGACCATCAAGCCCGGCGCCGGCGGCACCGAATCGCAGGATTGGGCCTCTATCCTGCTCCGCATGTATCTTCGCTGGGCCGAACGCAAGGGCATGGGCGCCGAACTTCTCGACGAAACACCCGGCGAAGAAGCAGGCATCAAATCGGCCACCGTCCAATTCTCCGGAGAAAATGCCTACGGCCTTCTGGCGGGAGAAACCGGCGTTCACCGCCTCGTTCGAATCTCTCCCTTCGATCAAGCCGCGCGCCGCCACACTTCCTTCGCCTCCGTCTTCGTAATTCCCGAAATTGACGATCGCATCGAAATCAATATTCGTCCCGAAGACTTGCGCGTCGACACCTTCCGTTCCGGCGGCAAAGGCGGCCAAAACGTCAACAAAGTGGAGACCGCCGTCCGCATCACGCACATTCCCACCAACATCGTCGTGGCCTGCCAGGCCCAGCGCAGCCAGGGCAAAAATCGCGAAATGGCCATGAAGATGCTCCGCTCGCGCCTATATGATGAAGAAGTCAAAAAGCGCCAGGCGCACACCGACAAGCTCGACGAAACCAAGCTGGACATCTCCTTCGGCAGCCAAATCCGTTCCTACGTTATGCAGCCTTATCGCCTGATCAAGGACCACCGCACCAAATTTGAAGTCGGCGATGTGGATCGCGTCATGGACGGCGATCTCGATCCTTTCATCCGCTCCTACTTGATGGCCAAAAAAACCAAAGGCAAGCTCGACATTCAGCCAGAAGACGAAACCGACTTGTCATAATCAATCCAGAGGAGTCCTCGAATGCGCCGCACAAAACAATTTCGCTCCTTGAACTTTGCAATTAAGCTTGCGCTTTTCTCATTCCTCCTCGTTGCCTCCGCTTTGGCCGCGGAAAAATCCACGGCACCGCAACTCATCGAACTTGCCAAGTCCAACAGTCCAGCCCTGCACGATGCCATCACCGCTACTTTCGAAGCCAAGGATCTCAAGGAAGGAACCGCCTGGGCCGGCCGTGGCCCTGAATTTTTCTTCGCCGTCGATTCCTCGTCGCAACCTTCCCTCCAAATTGACGGCGCTCCCGGCCCGAAATTGCGTCAGCTTGCCAGTTCTTCTCTCTGGTATGCCCCCGCCCGCGTCGAGCCAGTCGGCCGCCTGCACTCCTTCCATTACCTCATCGACGGAAAAAAGTTCGGCGGCCGGCTGGACCTACCCGCGTTCAGTCCACTTTCCTATCTGCAATCCGGCGTCCCCTCCGGCACCCTCTCTGCGAAAATTACCCACACCAGCAAAATCTACGACGGCATGAAAGCCGACTACTGGATCTACGTTCCCGCCCAATATGACAAAGACACCCCCGCCGCTCTCATGGTCTTCCAGGACGGCGGCTGGTATACCGATCGCAACGGCAACAATCCCGCCCTGAACGTGATCGACAACCTGATCGCTCAAAAAAAGATCCCCGTCATGATCTGCGTCTTTATCAATCCCGGCGACATCAGCGATTCCCCGGACACTCCCACCTACCGCTCCGTGAAAGCCTATTCCGATAAATGGCAGCGCACCCTCAAGGACTCCATGCGCAGCACTCTCTACGACACTGTAAGCGACCGCTACGTTCGCTATCTTCGCAACGAAGTCCTCGCTGACGTGGCCGCCAAATACAACATCCGCACTGACGCCTACAGCCGCGCCATCACCGGCCTCTCCTCCGGCGCCATCTGCGCTTTCAATGCCGCATGGCAGATGCCCGATCAGTTCGGTCGCGTGATTTCCTGGATTGGCAGTTTCTCCAGCATCCAGTGGCGCGAGGATCCCAACATTCCCGACGGCGGCCAGGACTTTCCCGACAAAGTCCTCCATGAAAGCAAACGCAATATTCGCGTCTGGCTCCAGGACGGCTCTGAAGACTTGGACCTTCGCTACGGCAATTGGCCCCTCGCCAACCTTCGCCTAGCCAACGCCCTCAAGCTCAAGGACTACGACTTCCATTTCAGCTTTGGCAAAGGCACCCACAACTCCGCTCATGGCGCCGCCGAGTTCCCCGCCGAAATGATCTGGCTCTGGCGCGACTACGACCCCGCCAAAACCGCCCAAACCTTCGAGATAGAACCCTCTGAAAAAGCCAAGCCCGTCTTCCGGGTTTCAGTCGCAAATCGTGATGCTGAATAGGTTAGGGCTCGGCATCCCTGCCATTCGACCCCCGTTTTCGACCGTTCAACCCCCTATTAACGCATTTGGCTGCATTAAATTGATTCTCACGCTACCGGATGGTACCTTTGAAAGGTTCCGGCCACCCTGTTTTTGGCCCATTCTGGGGTAAACCCCGAAGCTCCCAATGAAGGAGAGTCTGTTTTGAGCGAAGCCCTACGCAACTTCCTGTTTACGTCCGAGTCCGTTACCGAAGGCCATCCGGACAAAATTGCCGACCAGATTTCTGATGCCGTCCTCGATGAGGTCATGAAGCACGACCCCAAGGGCCGCGTCGCCTGCGAAACGCTTGTCACCACCGGCTTGGCAGTCGTCGCCGGCGAAATCACCACCAGCGCGCACGTGGACTATGACGAGCTTGTACGCGAGACGATTCGCAACGTTGGCTATAACGACGCGACGTACGGTTACGACGGCTGCACCTGCGCGGTCATGTGCACCGTCAAGCGCCAGTCGCCGGACATCGCCATGGGCGTGGACACCGGCGGCGCCGGCGACCAGGGCCTCATGTTTGGTTTCGCTTGCGATGAAACCGAAGAATTGATGCCCATGCCCATCCAGCTCGCCCACCGCCTCACGCAACGCCTCGCCGAGATTCGCAAAGCCAATAAAGTCGATTTTCTGCGGCCCGATGGTAAGTCGCAGGTCACCATCGAGTATCGCAACGGCCGGCCCGCGCGCGTCGATTGCGTGGTCATCTCCACGCAGCACAGCGAAAAAGTTTCAAACGCGGATCTTCGCGACGCCATCACCGAGCACGTCATCAAGCCGATTATTCCCGCCTCCATGCTGGACGCCAAGACGAAATATCACATCAATCCCACTGGCCGCTTCGTCATTGGCGGGCCCATGGGCGATGCCGGTTTGACCGGCCGCAAAATTATCGTCGACACCTACGGCGGTTACAGCCGCCACGGCGGCGGCGCGTTCTCCGGCAAAGATCCCTCGAAAGTTGATCGTTCGGCTTGCTACATGGCGCGCTACATCGCCAAGAACGTTGTCGCCGCCGGCCTCGCGCGCAAGACCGAAGTCCAATTGGCTTACGCCATCGGCGTAGCCGAGCCCGTCTCCGTTATGGCCGAAACTTTCGGCACTGCCGCGATTCCCGAAGAAAAAATCACCGAGCTCATTCGTGAATATTTCAAGCTGACTCCCAAAGCCATCATCGAAGCGCTGGACCTGCGCCGCCCCATCTACAAAGCCACCGCCGCCTACGGCCACTTCGGCCGCAGCGGCCCCGGATTCAGCTGGGAGCGCACCGACCGCGCCGATGCTCTCCGCAAAGCCGCTGGTCTCGGTGCCGCCGCGGCTGCCGAAGTGGGAGCAAGGCGCTAACCTTTGAACCTGATTTTTATCGGCCTGCATTTTTGAAGGCCGCCCAGGGGGTGTTACTCACTCCCTTCCGAAACGAAATCCAAATCGAGGAGCGACACTTTGGCTACCGCTGAACTGAAAAAGGGCGACGTAAAAGATATCGGGCTGGCCGACGCCGGTAAGCGCAAGATCGAATGGGCCGGGCAGCAGATGCCCGTCCTCGAATCCATTCGCAAGCGCTTCATCAAGGAACAACCTCTAAAGGGCCTGCGTGTTTCCGCCTGCTTGCATGTCACCAGCGAAACCGCAAATCTCATGATCGCCCTGCGTGACGGCGGCGCCGACGCCGTTCTCTGCGCCTCCAATCCGCTTTCCACGCAGGATGAAGTCGCCGCCTCATTGAATCGCGATTACAACATTCCCACTTTCGCGATCAAGGGCGAGGACAACGACACCTATTATTCCCACTTGAGCGCTGCCCTCGAGCACAAGCCGCAATTCACCATGGACGACGGCGCCGACCTCGTCACCATGCTGCTAACCAAGCGCACCGATCTCGTCCCCAACGTCATCGCCGGAACCGAAGAAACCACCACTGGCGTCATCCGACTCCGCGCCATGGCCAAGGACGGCACGCTCAAATATCCAATCATCGCCGTCAACGATGCGATGACCAAGCACTTCTTCGACAACCGCTACGGCACCGGCCAGTCCACCATTGACGGCGTGATTCGCGCCACCAACGTTTTGCTCGCCGGCCTCAAAGTTGTCGTCGCTGGTTACGGCTGGTGCGGCCGCGGCGTCGCCATGCGCGCCAAGGGCCTCGGCGCCGACGTCATCGTCACCGAAATCGATCCAGTGAAGGGCATCGAAGCCGCCATGGACGGTTTCCGCGTCATGCCCATGGCCGAAGCAGTTAAAGAGGGCGACGTTTACATCACCGTGACCGGCAACAAGAGCGTCATCCGCAGCGAGCACTTCGAACATATGAAGGGTGGGGCCATCGTCTGCAACTCCGGCCACTTCAACGTCGAGATCGATATCCCCGCACTCGAAAAATTGTCCAGCGGCAAGCGCGAAGTCCGCCCCATGGTCGACGAATTCAAGATGAAAGACGGCCGCAAAATCTATCTCCTCGCCGAAGGCCGCCTCGTCAATCTCTCCACCGCCGAAGGCCACCCCGCCTCGGTAATGGACATGAGTTTCGCCAACCAGTCCCTCTCCGCCGAATACCTCCGCGCGAATTACAAAACTCTGAAGCCGCAGGTATACGTCGTCCCCGAGCATCTGGACAAGGAAATCGCCCGCCTCAAACTCGATTCCATGGGCCACCGCCTCGACAAGCTAACGCCAGAGCAAGAACACTATCTCGCCTCCTGGCAAGAAGGCACGTAAACTCAGCGGTCAAGGTCGACCGTAAAATCGTGTTATCTTCATAGGGGCGCTCCGACCGAGTCGGAGCGCCCTTGACTTTTTCTATTTTCAATTTTCCAGGTGAGTGCTTCTGATGTGGGATCTCTGCACCAACGCCCTTGATACCGCCCGCTTGCGCGGCGCCGCTTACGGCGACGTCCGCGTCATGCATCTCCGTCAGCGCGACCTCACCACAAAAAACGGCCAGGTCGGCACGCTCTCCCAAAGCGAATCCATCGGCCTCGGCATTCGTGTTCTCGCCAACGGCGCTTGGGGCTTCTCCTCCACCGATCGCTTGACGCGCGAAGGCGTAGCCGCTTGCGCCGCCCAAGCCGTTTCCATCGCCAAAGCCTCCGCACTCGCGAAGCGCGGCGAAGTTGTTCTCGCCCCCGAACAATCTTACATCGACAGTTGGCAGAGCCCCTTTTGCAAAGACCCCTTCGAAATTCCTCTCGAAACACAATTAGCGCTGTTGCTCGCTGCCGACGCCGAAATGCGCCGCGTCAAAGGCGTCACCCTCACCGAAACCGGCATGCAATTCCGCAAAATAGATTCCTGGTTCGCTTCCAGCATCGGTTCGCGCATCCATCAGCGCAAATTGATTTCCGGCTGCGGCATCGCCGCCACATCCTTCCAGGGCGAAGAAATTCAAAAGCGTTCCTATCCCAATAGTTTTGGCGGCCAACACGCCCTGCAAGGCTACGAACTCGTCCAATCCCTCGATCTTTTGAAAAACGCCCCCATCGTCGCCGAAGAAGCCGCCGCTCTCCACTCTGCCTCCCAATGCCCGGAAAAAATCGGCACCCTAATCCTCGGCGCCAGCCAACTCGGTCTTCAAATTCATGAATCGATCGGCCACCCCATCGAACTCGATCGCGTCCTCGGCGAAGAAGCAAATTTTGCCGGCACCAGTTTTCTCACCCTCGATCAATTGAACAAACTGAAGTACGGCTCCAGCATCGTCAACGTCGTCGCCGACGCCCGCCTCGACCACGGCCAGGGGCTCGGCACCTTCGCTTACGATGACGAAGGCGTCCCCGCCCAGTGCACCGACATCATCAAAAACGGCCAATTCTGCGGCTATCTTTCCAATCGTGAAACCGCTCACCTCGTCGGCCTCAACCGCTCTTCCGGCACCATGCGCACTGAAAGCTGGAACCGCCTTCCCATCATTCGCATGACCAACGTGAGCCTGCTTCCCGGTACCTGGGACTACGACGACCTCATCGCCGACACCCACGACGGCATCCTCATGGAAACCAATCGCTCCTGGTCCATCGACGACCGCCGCTACCAGTTCCAGTTTTCCACCGAAATCGGCTGGGAAATTAAAGGCGGAAAAAAAGTCCGCATGCTCAAAAATCCCAGTTACAGCGGCATCACCACCGAATTCTGGAATTCCTGTGACGCCATTAGCAAGCTCAGCCACTGGACGCTCTGGGGCACCCCCAATTGCGGAAAGGGCCAGCCCATGCAAACCATGGGCACCGGCCACGGAGCGTCGCCGTCGCGTTTCCGCGACGTGCGCATAGGGACGGCCTTCGCAAACCAATGAAACCCGCCCCCAAGTCAAGGAACTCCTCGAACCAAGCGAGCGCAAAAGCTGCGGAACTTTTCCCCGAGCGCGAACTTCGCCGCATCGTCGCCACCGTTCTTCGCCTCGCAAAATCCACTGCCGCCGAAGAAACCGAAGTCCACGTCGACGAAGTCGCCGACGCCCTCACCCGTTTCGCCAACAACGCCATTCATCAAAACGTCGCCGAGCAAGGCCTGACCGTTTCCATTCGCACCGTCGCCGACGGCCGCACCGCTCGCGCCACCACTAATCGCATCGACGAAGATTCTCTCCGCGCCGCCATCGAAGCTTCTCTCTCCCTCGCGCACAGCCAGCCAAAAGATCCGCGCCTTCTCTCCATGCCCGCCAAGCAGCGCTATCGCCGCGTCAATCGTTTCGTCAAACCTACTGCCGCTCTCTCCGCCGAAGAGCGCGCCCGCGCCGTCCGCCGCGCCTGCGACTTAGCCGTCAAGAACGGTCAGGTTGCCGCCGGAATTTATTCAACCGGCCAGAGTCAGTCCGCCATGGGAAATTCTCGCGGACTCTTCGCCTCCTATCGCGAAACGCACTCCGAATTTTCCATCACCGTTCAAGAAGGCCCCGCCGCCAGCTGGGCCAAGGCCAACTCCGCCGATGTCCGTGCCTTCGACCCGCAGAAGCTCGCCGTGCGCGCTAGCGAGAAGGCCCATCTCGCTGTTGATTCTCGCGAACTCGCCCCCGGCCCTTACACCGTAATCCTCGAACCCTCTGCCGTCCTCGATCTCGTCGGTTTCCTCTTCTACGATTTCGCCGCCACCGCCCTCGAGGACAAACGCTCCTGCCTCAACGACCGCATGGGCAAGCAACTCTTCGGGCAAAACATCACTATCACCGACGACGCCTACCACGCGCTCCAACAAGGCGCCCCCTTCGACGGTGAAGGACTGCCGCGCCAAAAGGTCTTGCTCGTAGACCGCGGCATCCCCCGCAATCTCGTCTATTCCCGCGCCGCCGCCAAAGCCGCCGGCAAACAGCCCACCGGCCACGGTTTCGCACTCCCCAACGAATACGGCGAAGCTCCCATGAATCTCGTCTTTACCGGCGGCGATTCCTCCGTCGATAAAATGGTCGCTTCCACTGATCGCGGCCTGCTCGTCACCCGTCTCTGGTACATTCGCGAAGTCGATCCCTACGAAAAGGTCATGACCGGCATGACCCGCGACGGCCTCTTCCTCGTCGAGAACGGGCGGGTTACCGGCGCCGTCCGCAACTTCCGCTTCAACCAGTCCCTCATCGAAATGCTCAACAACGTCGAATTGCTCGGCCCCGCCGTCCGCGCCACCGGCGAAGAAGCCTTTGAGATGGTCGTTCCCGCCATGAAAGTCCACAATTTCCACTTCTCCGAAGTCACCAAGTTCTAGCCCGCTTTCTCACCTCGGCTTTTCAGCGAATGGGCCATGTCTCTATCTTGCTACTAGCCTGCACAGGGCGAGGAACGTAAACTAGAGACATCGTGCTCGAGCAGAAAATTAATGAATTCTTTGGCGATGCCGAGTCTACTGGCTTTGGAACCGGCTGGTGGAGCGGTATATTGTCAGCCTTTTTTGGATTTCTTTCCTTCGGTGCAGTTTTGTGCCTGCATTTTCCTCAGCTACTAAGCTCTTCGGAACTTCGTCCCCATTATCCAATGCACACCATGCGCGTCTTGATCCAATGCCTCATAGTGGGGGCAATTTTATTTGGAGTTATTTCTTCAATTCTGCGCAAGAAAAAGATTTTGGCATTGACGGGAATATTGCTGGCCATCGCGGCGACGGCTTTGGGCGGATCAAGCGTACGGATTAACGATAATTTGCAAGGTGGGCTCGGAATCGGCCTGGACTGGTTTTTGCTTGATATGCTTTTGATGGCAATCATCTACGTGCCGCTCGAAAGACTCTGGCCGCAGTATCCAAAGCAAGGAACATTCCGGAACGAGTGGACTTTGGATGTGGTTTATTTCATGTCCACACATCTCCCTATACAGATTCTATCTTTCCTCGTTTTATTGCCCTCCATCCAAGCCACTAAGTATTTGGGTGTTCCTGCACTTCAAGGGTTTATCGCTCGAATCCCCTGGCTTTTGCAATTTTTCCTGGCCATCGTGGTTGCGGACGTTACCGAGTATTTTGTTCATTTGGCGTTCCACAAAGTGCCTTTTTTGTGGCGTTTTCATGCCGTTCACCATTCTTCGAAGGCGCTGGATTGGATCGCCGGCTCACGCTCCCACTTTGTGGACGACACACTGGTCCGCGGATTTGTCCTTGCTCCTCTCACGCTTGGATTTTCGCAATCGATCATCCTGGCGTATTTGATCTTTGTCACTCTTCACGCCACTTGGGTTCATTGCAATTTCGGTCCCAACGCGAAATGGCTCGAAAAGTTTTTGGTTATGCCCAGATATCATCATTGGCACCATACTTCTCAAAAAGAGGGCATCGACAAGAACTTTGCTATTCATTTTCCGTGGATTGATAAGCTTTTTGGAACTTACTACTATCCCGCTGAATGGCCGGCGCATTACGGTCTAGACGGCGAAGAAATCGCGCCTGACTTTTTTAGGCAGACTATCGATCCATTTACAGGAAGAAAAAGAACGCTTTAAAAATCCAGCGCTGCTAATGGAACGTCCTTGGGTATCTCTTCACCCGTTTTTGTTGCCTTCACCAAGCCAAGATATTTCATCAGTTTGACGGTTACAAATCCAAAGTCGTATTCCGATTTTTCGTGGCTTAGCCGCAAAAGACCCGGATAGTGGTGATGATTATTTTGCAAGCAAGCGCTGAAGGTTGCCGTTACCGGCAGCCACTCGCCGATGTTCATGGCGTTGTCTTCTTCATCGTGATACCGCCGGTATCCAAAATCTCGCGTGTGGGTCCAATAGTTTTGAATCATATTCACCCACAGTGCAAAAATTCGAATTCCCACCCACATCACCAGCACGAACTTCAGGTCTCCAACTAGCTTCCAGAAAAGATAAAAACTAAAGGCTTGTGCAAGGATTGCAAAAACAGGATTCGCAACGACGCGAAAAGTCCGGGACTTCAGAATCTCGTCGCTGGCCAAATTCTCGTTGCATTCGTACGGCATCATGCAGCGATACATAGTTCGCCAAAAACCATCGCCGGAAAGTTTGTTGGGATCTCCATCATGGTCGGAATTCTTATGATGCAATCGATGGCGGTTCACCCAGGCGATCGGATCTACATAGAGCCCGAAGAAGTTATTCACGACCGTGACGGCTTTCATGAACCATTCTTTGTAGTCCAGTGAACGATGAGCGATTCCCAAATGAAGAACGTCGGCCAGATACAACCCGCCAAAAAACCAGCAAAAGACAAAATATGCTCCGCCAATCAACATTCCGATCCAAGGTCCCAAATGAGCTGGGGCGAAATACAAACAACCCAGCATGTAGCAAACAATAATCAAATAGCCTATGAGATTGTATATTTTCATGAGGGCTCCCGTGGGGTTATTCAAACAGAAATCGGGGCTCCTTTCAAATAACAAGTTAAAGTGGCGGGAATTATACCTTTGGCGTGGATCGTGCCACTGCCATCCTTCACGCAATAGCTGATCGTCCTCTTGTGTACATCCAGCCCGATGTACTACGTAGTTTGCATGCGGGAGCCTCCTTACTATCTCTGAATCAGCGCCCGCGGAGTTCACCTCTTCTACACCAAGAGCTCCTCCTTCGACCTATACATTCAAACTAATCGAGAGATGACGGCTTCACGAGCAGAACGGCAACAGCCGGGTTGACCAGGCCTTACCTCGCGGCTATGCTCTGACGCGCCGATTGAGGAAGTCCGTTTTCACACTCGTAATTGTAGGTCGAGTCGCGCTCCTCTCGGAAGGAGGATGGGATGCCTTTTCCAAGACGCCAACTGCTTCGAACTCTGTCACTTGCTTTCGGGTCGAGCTTCATCGTGGGACGGAACCAACTCGGCATAGCCGCGCAGGCAGCCGTACCGCCAAAGCTCTCTCCTCCCCCTTTGGGCGTCGCTGTTCGCGATGGGATCGCTGGAGGAACGGAAATGGAAAAAGTGACCGGAATCGGAGGATTCTTCTTCCGAGCCAAAGATCCGAAAGCGCTGGGGCGTTGGTACCAGCAACACCTGGGAGTCTCGCTCATACCTACGAGCTACGAAGAATCCCCTTGGCAGCAAGAGGCCGGACCCACCGCTTTCGCTCCATTCAAGGAGACGAGCGACTATTTCGGGGATACCCAGAAGGTCTGGATGCTGAACTTTCGAGTCCGGGATCTCGACAAAATGGCCGCCCAGCTACAAGCTGCGGGAATCGCGGTCAAGATTGACCCGCAATCTTATCCCAACGGCCGGTTCGCCCGCCTGCATGACCCTGAGGGAAATCCGATCGAATTGTGGCAACCGACAAAGCCCGACGCCCCACGCTAACTTCACGCAGCCCTCCGGCATCTCGCGCACCCCTTCCGCACGTCGCACGTTCGGTTCAAGAAGCCATACTCTCTCCAAGTCGGGTCCAGGCGAAAAGGAACTCCTGTTGAAGAGGTTTTCTGACTTGTTAAGTTCTGCTCCAAAGACGGACCAAGTACTGACCAGATCAGAATTTTAACTTGCTTTCAACTCTTCCTTCCGTTAGAAATTTGGAATGCTTCTGCGCTTTTTCCGTCTCCCGCTGGTGTGGTTCGCGGTCTCCTCGCTTTTTCTCGGACCAAGTATTCACGCTCAGCAAGCACGAGAGCTCGAAACTCCTCCAGCAAATGCCATAGATCCCTACCCGAATAGCACGGTCGGCTTGAGCGATCTTCTCAACGATATGTTGACGGCCGCCCGGAGCGGCGACCGTGACGCACTCAGGTTGCAAATTGAAAATACTAAAATTCCGGATTACAAGAACTGGTTCGTTAGGGTTTACGGCGAGAAGCTAGGCTACAGTTTTGCTGACACTTATGGAGAGTGGTGCGAGAGGCGTGAACAGGTCTTCATCGAACTGTTCCTGCAGCTCGCCCATCAAGAAGGAAGAATTGTGGTTCAGCCGTTTAACTTCAACGAGATCCACCCCTACCCTCAGCTGTCGTTCGATGCCTATTTGGCCGACTGGGAAAAGCCAGGAGCCACGAGTGCAAACATGGTCGGTCAGATCGGATACTACTTCATTTTTGTTGATGGAAGATTTCGTTGGGACTGCACCTCGCAAAGACATTCAGACCTAGTCGAGCACCCTAGATGCCAGCACATGCCTTCTCCTCCATATCCGCGGGAAGCAAGCGGATTGCAAGGCGTCGTGCTGCTCGATGCCGTGGTGAATAAAGATGGCTCGGTTACGGTTCAGAATGTCAAGCAGGGCGATCCGATCCTTGCCAAGGCGGCCATCGAATCCGTTCGGGAATGGCGCTGCGAACCTGCCTTGGTCGACGGCTGGCGGCCCATCGCCCAGCACGTCGTGCTCGAGATTAACTTTAAGCTCTCAAGCCCCCTGCATTAGGCTGTCGCTGCTCTTCGTCCCTCTCGTACTACAACAGGTGCACGTTCTTTAATGCACTGGCGGGCCAGTGCTCAGGCGAGGGACAGACTCGTAAGTCCCGATTAACGCTGCCAGCTCAACCGGAAACTGATCCGCTGTAGGGGAGCCCGCCGCGGCGGACGCCCCAGCTTGGCAACACTGTGCCACCTTGGCCGTCCTCCCGCTCTTATGCCCGAGTTCCAAGCAAAAGAACGGACCTCAATTCCCCCAAACCTTCCTTATCAAGAAATCAATTCAGAGAATCAAAATTCTGCGTTGTACAACCAACCCCCTCCCGTTCGATAAACTGGTATGTACTTCCGTGACGGTCGAGGCCAGAACGGTCTTCACGATGCTCGGCCCCTGTCTCCTCAGGGCCGTCATCCCAATTGGGGCCATCCCGATCACGACGCCTGCGGCACCGGTTTCATTGCCCGCCTGGGCGGCGCTCCCAACTACGACATTGTTCAGCATGCTTTAAACGCCTTAGAGCGCCTCACCCACCGCGGTGGTGTTGACGCCGATGGAGCGAGCGGCGACGGCGCCGGTCTCCTCACTTCGCTCCCTCAGCCTTTCTTTCGCGCCCGCGCACAAGAGCAGGGAATTGAACTGCCCGAAATGTTCGCCGTCGGCTTCGCCTTTGTCCCGTCCTCCGTTCTCGACGAAGCCCGCGCCGCCATCGAATCCGCCGCCGACACCGAGCGCCTCCGCGTCATCGGCTGGCGCCGCGTTCCCACCAACACCAATTCTCTCGGCCGCCGCGCACTCGAGACGATGCCAGAAATCTGGCAATTTTTCGTCGAGCCCTTCCACCCCGCCCGTGCCGCCGCCCGTTTCGAGTGGCGTCTCTCTCTCCTCCGCAAGCGCGCCGAATCTCTTTTGCCACCGCGCTGTTATATCTGTTCTCTTTCTTCGCAGACTATCGTCTACAAAGGACTCCTCACGCCCTGGCAGTTCCCTCAATTTTATGAAGACTTGCGCGATCCTTCTTTCGCCATTACCTTCGCCGTTTTTCACCAGCGCTATTCAACGAACACCCAGCCTTCCTGGCATCTCGCGCAGCCTTTCCGCTACGTCGCCCACAACGGCGAAATCAACACCATCGTCTCCAACCGCCGCTGGCTCCGCGCCAAAGCCTCCGAGTTTCGCTCGCGCCTCACCGTCGGCTCGTGGTTTCCTCTTCTCGAAGAAAACGTCAGCGATTCCGCCAGTTTCGACAACGCCTTCGAGCTCCGCCTCCTCGAAGGCCTCTCTTCCGAAGAAGCCATGCTCGCCATGGTTCCTCCCGCCTTCGAGAAAGACCCTCTCCTTTCGCGCGATGTCCGCAGTGCGCTCACCGCCCTCTCGCAACAAAGCGAACCTTGGGACGGCCCCGCCGCCCTCGTTTTTTCCGACGGCCAATTCGTCGGCGCCAAGCTCGATCGCAACGGCCTGCGCCCCCTGCGCTACACGCTCACCCACGACGGCCTCCTCATCGCCGGCTCCGAAACCGGCCTCGTCGATCTCGACGAATCCCGCATCGCCGAACGCCAGCGCCTCGGCCCCGGTGAAATGATTCTCGCCAATCCCGCCACCGGCCTATTTTTACGTTGGCGCGACATCCTCAAGCGCCTCGCCATTCAGCAGTCCCGCAATGCTATTCCGCAGCGAATGCTTAGCGCGACCGCCGTTTCCCCATCCGTCCCCGTCCATGACCCCAAGCGCGTCGCCGGCGCCTCCGGCTGGACCGAAGACCAATTCAAAATTCTTTTTTCCGCGCTCATCCACGGCAAGGAAGCCGACTGGAGCATGGGCGACGACGCCCCTCCCGCCTTTCTCTCCGCGCTCCCCAGAACCTTGTGGGATTATTGCAAGCAACGCTTCGCGCAAGTCACCAACCCGCCCATCGATCCTTTGCGCGAAACCCACGTCATGTCTCTCGATGTCCACTTGAAAGACGGAATCACTCTCCCGAGTCCCGTGATTTCCGCCGGACAGCTTTCGCAGCTCGCCGCTATTTTTGGCCAAGAGCAACGCATCGACATCACTTTTCCTGCCAGTACCGGAGTCTCGGGAGCGCGCTGCAGTTTTGCTCAGCTTTCTACTACCCCTCTGAGCAGCAGCGGGCGCCCGGGGCTCCTCCTCCTTTCTGATCGCGCCATCAGCGCCGACCGCGCGCCCCTTCCCGCGCTCCTTGCCACCGCCGCCGTCTGGAAGGCCATGGTTCGCGAAGGTCTCTGGGACGTTCCTCTGATCGTCGAATCCGCGCAGGTTTTTGACACCCACCACGTCGCGCTCCTCGTCGCCGCAGGCGCCAGCGCCGTCGTGCCCTATCTCGCCGATGAATTTTCCGAGTCTCTCGAACCCGGCGGCATCGAAAAAGCCCGCGCCGCCATCAACGCCGGCCTGCGAAAAGTTCTCGCCCGCATGGGCGTCTCCACCCTGGCCAGCTATCGCAACAGCCATCTCTTTGAAATCGTTGGTCTCTCCGAACATCTCTGCGCGGAAGTCTTCGAAGACGCCGCCGATTTTCCCGGCCAGAAATCGCTTGACGATCTCCTCTCCGATTATCTCCGCATGCACAAAGCCGCGTTCTCCAGCGACTCCGATGACCTGCCCGATTCCGGCCTCTTCCGTTTCCGCAAAGGCGCTGAACTTCACGCCAGTTCGCCCGAAGTGGTTCGGCGTCTCCACGCCCACGTCCGCGCGCCCGGCGCGAAAACCTATTCCGCCTTCGAAGAGTTGGCCGAGCACCAAGGCCCCGTCTTCCTGCGCGATTTGCTCGACACTGTCCCCGACGTTGCCATCCCTCTAGACGAAGTCGAGCCCCTCGCCTCCATCGTCAAGCGTTTCAGCACGCAAGCCATGTCTCTCGGCTCCCTGAGTCCCGAAGCACATCGCACTCTCGCGCTCGCCATGAACGAGCTCGGCGGCCGTAGCAACACCGGCGAAGGTGGCGAAGATCCCCAGACCTATCGTTTCGAGCCCGCTGCCGCCAACAAAATCAAGCAAGTCGCCTCCGGCCGTTTCGGCGTCACCGCCGACTATCTCGTCCATGCCGAAGAAATCGAAATCAAAATGGCGCAAGGCTCCAAGCCCGGTGAAGGCGGCCAGCTCCCCGCCAAAAAAGTCAGCGAATACATCGCGCGCATCCGCCACGCCACTCCCGGCACGCCGCTCATTTCGCCGCCGCCGCATCACGACATTTACAGCATCGAGGACCTCGCGCAGTTGATCCACGACTTGCGCGCCGTCAATCCTCGCGCACGCATCGGCGTCAAGCTCGTTTCCGGCGCCGGAGTCGGCATCATCGCCGCCGGCGTCGCCAAGGCTGGCGCCGACGTCATCACCATCAGCGGCCACAACGGCGGCACCGGCTCTTCGCCATTAACCTCCATCAAGAACACCGGCCTCCCTTGGGAAATTGGTTTGCGCGAAACGCACGACACCCTGGTTCGCGCTGGCCTCCGTTCGCGCCTCTCTCTCCGCGTGGACGGAGGGCTGAAATTTGCCCGCGATATCGTCCTTGCCGCCATTCTCGGCGCCGACGAATTTGGCTTCGGCACCGCCTCTCTCCTCGCCATCGGTTGTGTTATGGCGCGCCAATGCCATCTCAACACCTGTCCGGTCGGCATCGCCACCCAGGACGAAAAGCTCCGCACCAAGTTTCAAGGCAAGCCCGAGATGGTCATCGCTTACTTCAGCTACTTAGCCGAAGAAGTGCGCAATCGCCTTGCGCAGCTCGGTGTTCGCTCCCTCAGCGAACTCACCGGCTGGTACGACCGCCTCAGCGCCCGCTCGGGAATGGATCCGCTCTTGATCGTTCCCATTTCTTCCTCCAATCGCGTTGCGCCCCAGCAAGAGCCGGCCCTCCACGTCGGCGCTCTTGAAGAATCCCTCCATTTCCACACCGCGCTCCGGCTCCAGAACGAGTCTCAGCCCATCCAAAATTCCGATCGCAGCGTTGGCACTGGACTCAGCGGCGAACTCATGCGCCGCCGCAAAAACTGCCTCCCTAGCGACGACGAGATCCGCCAGAATTTTCATGGCTCGGCAGGCCAAAGCTTCGGCGCTTTTCTTGCCGAAGGCGTCACCCTCCGCCTCAAAGGCGAAGCCAACGATTACGTCGGCAAAGGTCTCTCCGGCGGCACCATCGCCATCTCTGCGGGACTTGCCGCTTCCCGCCGCGGCGACGTTCTCGCTGGCAATACCGTTCTCTACGGCGCCACTTCCGGCCAGCTTTTCATCGCCGGACGCGGTGGCGAACGCTTCGCCGTCCGCAACAGCGGCGCTCTCGCCGTTGTCGAAGGCGTCGGCCAGCACGGTTGCGAGTACATGACCGGTGGCGTCGCCCTCATCCTCGGTCCTCTCGGCCTGAATTTCGGTTCCGGCATGACCGGTGGCCTCGCTTACGTCTTGCGCGCCGAAGCCGAGGATGTCCTGCATCGTGATTTCGTCACCCTCGCCGAACTCGATTCCGACGAAGAAAATTGGTTGCGCCGCACATTAGAAGAACACGTTTACTTCACCGCCAGTCCTCGCGCCTCGCGCTTGCTCTCTCGCCGCGGCGCATTGCCGCTAGTCCGCGTGCAGCCCGTTCATTTTCAGGGCACCATCGAGGCTACCTGGGCCCCTATTCTCGCCCAGCTCCAGCGTCGTCACACCATTTTGCCGGCGCCCGTTGCCGCGCCGCTTTCGCAAGCCGCGATTCACGCATGAAAGGGCCCATCAGAGAGGCCCCAGAGAGGAAGGACATTAACCATGCATCCGGCAAGCAGAATCCGTTATAATCCCTTGCCGAGCGCTTCTTAATTATGGACTTCGATCAACTTGCCACTTTCGTTTTCGTCGCTAAACTGAAGAGCTTTTCTCGCGCGGGCCAGAAAGTCTTCCGCTCGCAGTCCGCCGTCAGCGCCCAGATTCGCCAGCTTGAACAAGCCTACAAAGCCCGCCTCCTCGACCGTTCCGCCAAGTCCGTCGAGCTCACTCCCGCCGGTGAAGTTCTTTACGAGTACGCCGAAAAGCTCCTCCGCATGCGCGATGAATCCATCCAGGTCGTCGCCGATCGCGGTAACGTCGTCCAGGGCCCCGTCGTCTTCGGCGCCAATGAAGCCACTTGCCTCTATCTGCTTCCCGATATTTTTGCCGAATTTCAGCGCCGCTACCCGCTCGTGCACATCAGCATCTACCGCAACTTCAGCCACAAAATCCTCCAGCGCATCGAGGACGGCTCCGCCGACGTCGGCATCGTTACCCTCCCCATCAAGTCGCCCAACTTGAAGATGCACCATATTTACAAAGACCGCCTGCGCTTCATGGTCAGCACAAAAAACGCCCTGGCCCATCGCACCAAAATCACCCTCGCCGAACTCGCCGAGCAGCCCCTCATTTTCCCCCGCACCGGCTTCACTCGCCAGGTGCTCGACAAGCTCTTCCGCCCCTATCGCGCTCGCATCCACGTCGCCATGGAACTCCCCAGCATCGGCATGATCAAGCGTTTCGTCGCCGCCGACGCCGGCCTCTCCATCATCAGCGAAAGTTTTGCCAAGGACTACGTCAAAGCCGGTGAAGTGAAGCTCCTCACCGTCGAAGGTGTCGACCTCTGGCGCGAACTCGGCCTCGTCTACCGCCGCGACCGCAGCCTCCCGCGCGCCGCCCAGGCCCTCATCGGCATGATCCGCGAACACCGCAAAGTCGCCGACTCCG
>Ga0137403_10001429_pt1 | contig 29987 bp, 29 predicted proteins | sample CZOMad2_1_16fung_FD_122057 | JGI IMG/M metagenome (GOLD analysis project Ga0137403, IMG submission 122057) | Vadose zone soil fungal communities from Angelo Coast Range Reserve, California, USA - CZOMad2_1_16fungal (Hybrid Assembly) | ecosystem: Environmental > Terrestrial > Soil > Vadose zone... | reverse complement strand
ACACTGGGAAAGGAGGGGATCCAATAATGGCAAAAGATTGCAGTCATAGTTGTAGATTCAGTGAGGTGGCTGAGGCTTAGGGCAGATTTCAAAACCTAAGACCTGGCAATTTGTAGGACTGTGCGGGGCCGTTTTGAAGCGAGCCCTCAGCCAATCCCAACAGCTATACCGACCGGCCCGCGAAAGATCGCGGGCCGTTTCATTTTTGTATTCACCGCCGAGACGCAGAGAACGCAGAGCAACAATTTCATTTGGTTCTTGCGGAAAGAGCTTTTCTCAAGACCCGGTCAGTTACGCCGGCGAGCGGCATGCGCAACGCATTCTTGACTGGAACCCACGCGACCTCGGAGACATCGTCTCCCGGTCGCGGTGAGCCAGAGATATAACGGCAGATGACGTCGACGATGGAGTAATGGAACCGCAGGCGGCCGCCGCTTCCCTTCACTAGCGTATCCACCACTTCTAAAACTTCGCCGGCGCGGATGCGGATGCCGGTCTCCTCGTAAGTCTCGCGCTCGGCGGCCTGACGCAGCGTCTCGCCTAGTTCGACGAGGCCGCCGGGGAAGGTCCATTCGCCTTTGCAGGGCTCTTGCGCGCGGCAGACCAGCAGCACTTTATCGCCGCGCAGAATTACTGCGCCCACGCCGAGCAGCGGACGCTTGGGATATTCGCGTCTCATGATCTATTCAGTAGCAATCAAGAAGTTCGCCGGCGAGAAGGAGACCACGCGCCAGCCGTTCGTTGTGCGCGCAGCGGTGAGCGTGAGTTCCGATTCGCGGCGGAAGGGTATTGTGCCTTCGGCGGCGGGCTGCTGCTCGATCTGAAAGTTGCCGCGGATGGTCGCGGTGCCGTCAGGATTCAGAGACGATGAGCCAACGCGATAAAAGACCTTGAAGGCACGATACGCCTCCATGATGGCGTTGACCTGCTCTTTGATGGCGGCGTAGTCCTCGGGATCACTCTTGTCGAACGCGGAGAGCAGAGCCTTGCGATTATGTCCCGCGAATCCTTCGCCGATGCGAGCGACGAGGACGTCGGCAACTGCGGGCGAGAAAGTCTCCTGTTGCAGTATCTTCTCATCCTCTTTCCGCGTCGGATGCGGCGACGGGCCAGCTACGGTCTGCGCCGCGGCAAGACTCGCAGTCGCAAACACAATGAGAAAAAGAATTCGTTTCACAGCTTCATTCCCTTTCCCCACTCCTCGGTAAAGCAGAGGCGTTCGGTGGCGAAGCGTCCGCCGTAGGGTTTAGCCGGACCCTGGCGATAACCGACAGCGAGGAGTGCAATCACACGAACATGGTTGGGAATGTTCAGCACCTCGCGAACCTGCTTCTCTTCAAATCCCTCGATGGGAGCGGTGTTGTAGCCAAGCGCTTCGGCCATGAGCATCATCTGCGTGAATGCAAGCATGACGTTGCGCGAGAGCCAGATGTCGCTGTCGGGGCCGGAGAGAAATTCTTCCGCAGTGGCACGGGCTTTGGCACGGCGGCTGGGGTCGCCGTAACCGTGTTCGTCGGCCAGGCGAAGCATCTCGTCGAGATCGCCGGTGCGCCAACCCTCAGGATCGCCACAGGCGACGATGACAACCGGCGCCTGTTCGATCTTCAACTGATTGTGAACTGCCGGCCGCAGACGCTTGCGGCGCTCGGCATCTCGCACTACGATGAATCGCCAAGGCTGCAGGTTATAACCGCTGGGAGCTTCCAGTCCGGCGTGCAGGATCTTGTGCAGGTCGGCCTCATGCACCGGGGCCTGCTCAAAGGCCGGGGTAGAGCGGCGCTCGCGCAGGATCTCGCTCAGGGGCTTTTCAGTGGCGGTCTTGGCCATGTGCGTTACCGAATCGGCAGTCTACACCAGTGTAGATTTAGAGCATCCAAACTGCTATGGCACTCGAGGAATATCAGCGCAAACGGCGATTCACGGAGACGCCGGAGCCGCCTCCCAAGGTCGGCAAGCGAGACCAGCACCGCTTCGTGGTGCAGAAGCACAAAGCCACGCGTCTGCATTTCGATTTTCGCCTGGAGATGGATGGCGTCCTGAAGTCGTGGGCGGTTCCGAAAGGGCCATCTCTCGATCCCAATGACAAGCGCCTGGCGATGATGGTGGAAGACCATCCGGTCTCATATTTCGATTTCGAAGGCATTATCCCGCCGGGCAACTACGGCGCAGGCACGGTGCAGGTGTGGGATGTCGGAACCTGGGAACCCTTAGGTGATCCCCACCAAATGATGAGTAAGGGCGATTTCAAATTTCGCCTGCTGGGGAAGAAACTGAAGGGTGAATTTGTGCTGGCGCGGATGCGCTCGCGCCGTCCCGGAAGTAAGGGTACGGAATGGCTGCTGATCAAGAAGCGCGACCAATACGTTCAAGAGGGCTTCGACGCGAACAGTCCAAAGCTCGACTGGTCGGCGCTGACCAAGCGGTCGCTGGAAAAGATCGCGAAGGATGCGGGCTCGGCCGAGTGGGAAAGCAGTCGCAAAGCAGCTCCCGCTCGTGGCAGCAAGGTGGATTGGCTGAAGGAGAGCATTGCCATCGCCGACAAAAGACGAATGAAAACCGCAGAGGACGCAGAGGATAAGAAATCAACAAGATCAAAGACAAAGATCAAGAAGTCAGCTTCACAATTAGAATCGCAACCCGTCAGTAAAAAAAAAGCAGACCCCGCAAGTCGCTTGCTCCCAGAAAAAGAGACGCGAAGGGGAAGAAACAAAAATAGTACCTCAGCGTCCTCCGCGTCCCCTGCGGTTTTGGGTTCGTCCGATCTAGAGACGCTCCCCGGCGCGCGCAAGGCAGAGATGCCGCGTGTGATCCATCCCATGCTGGCTACGCTGGTCGACGAGCCCTTCAGCAGCGACGAATGGCTATTCGAGATCAAGTGGGACGGTTACCGCGCGGTCGCCTTTGTCGAGAAAGGCAAAGTGCGGCTGGTCTCGCGCAATCAGAACGAGTTCACGCCCGAATTTCCCGAGCTACAAGAGATCGCGTCGCGCGTGAACGCGAAGCAGGCGGTCCTCGATGGCGAGATCGTTGCTTTGGACGAGCAGGGACGGCCTTCCTTCAGCATGATGCAGCAACGCTCCGGACTGAAGACGGGAACAGAGCGGCGAGCTAGAGACAAATCTGTTCCCATCGTCTACTACGCATTCGACCTGCTGTATGCCGATGGCTACGACGTGATGCGCGGGGACCTGGAAAACCGCAAGGACGCACTGAAAGCGCTGCTGAACACGAGCGAGCTAGTGCGGTATTCCGACCATGTATTGGGTCAAGGCGAGGAGCTTTATCGCGCCGCGCGCGAGCAGAAGCTGGAAGGCATTGTCGCCAAAAAGCGGAACAGCTGTTACATCCAGAAGCGCAGCCGCGAGTGGCTGAAGATGAAAGTCACGATGCAGCAGGAATGCGTGATCGGGGGCTACACCGATCCGCGGGGTTCACGAGAGCACTTTGGGTCGGTCGTGCTCGGGCTATATGATGATAAGGACAGATTGATCCCCGTGGGCCAGGCCGGCAGCGGCTTCACGCAGCAGACCCACGAGGCTCTTTGGAAGCGGCTCAAGCCATTGGAGACACCGAAGAGCCCATTCGCATTCAAACCGGAGAGCCCGCGCAAGGTCCATTACGTCCAGCCGAAGCTGGTGGCACAGATCAAGTTCACCGAGTGGACACATGAAGGCCAAAGCGGTGCTGTAAAGATGCGCGCACCTGTCTTTATGGGGCTGCGCGAAGACAAAGACCCGCGGGAGTGCCGGTTCGAGATGCCCGTGAGTACGAAAGAAGAAGCCACCGGTGTTGTACGAAAGTCACGTAAGAAAAATGTTGCATAGCCACCGATGCGACGTAGAATCACATCGCCCTCCCCCTAAATCTTTTAGTAGAGTTGCGCCACCAGGAGCTTCGCCATTAAATCCCGTCGCCGAGAAAAGCGCACCCGCGCGGTCATGAGGGTCAAGGTATCCGCGCCGGACAAGCCAGAGAGCATTGTGAGCCAAGCCGCCTGCACTCTCGACGTGGCTGGCCGCGGTGCGCGCATCAGCGGCATTAAGTACGTGGGAACTCCAGGCGATATTGTGGTGGTAGAACGCGCCAATGTCCGCGCAAGATTCAAAGTCGCCTGGATCGGCGAGCCTGGCACAGTCCGCGACGGGCAGTTAGGGCTCCAATCCACTGAACCGGTTCTCGGACTATGGGGCATCGAGACCTCTCCGCCCGACGATTTTGGCGGCATCGAGCCGGATGGGGCTGTGCGCCCACTTGCCGCCGTGGCTGCCGCGGCCGGTACTCCCGGCGCTCCCAAGGCTCCTGCCAGCACACGGGGTTCCGGATTGATGCGTTACACCTGCCGTGGCGAGGTCGCGTTCCGCAAAGATGCCCAATTTTCCTTGACTCATAAGGCCGCACTGCGAGACATCGGCACGCGCGGCTGTTTCGTGATGACCAAAGAGAAATTTCCTATCAATGCTCGCATGGTCCTAGGACTGAAGATCGGCCTGCTCGAAATGCAGGTGCGCGCCTCGGTAAAAACGGCGGAGCCGCTGGGGATGTGGATGGAGTGGATCGATCTGCCGCAGGCCGAGCGCGAACAGATCAACGAACTGGTGGAGCGGCTAGCAGTTTAAGAGATCGGAACTACTTCTTGGCAGTGCCGGCGTCATCCTTCAACGAGATCAGAGTCCCGAAGTCCTGCCCGTTGGGCGCCACCGCCCGCGCGACAATGGCGTTGAACGCGCTCTTATATTCCGGATATCGCGCCAGGAATGCGTTCACCAGCGCTTTGTTGTCCTTGTCGATCTGCATGGTGTTGGAGACGTCTGCAACCTGGTATCTCAAGATCAGATCAAGGTCGTCCTTATCGGCGAACGGCGCAAGCGTGGTGATCTTGTAGGTCTTGCCATCGGCGGAAAAGTCGATCGGCTTCTCGGCGGTCGGCAGATCTGCTGGCTGCGCCTGCGAGATCTCTTGGCGGGTGGCCTCCAAGGCCTTGTTGTACATGAATTGCAGAGGCGCGATGCGCTCCCAGGCCATCAAGTAATAGAACCAGGCGTTATGCGCCTGGCCTTGGGACTTGTAGGTGCGCGCCTGCTGCAGCAGCGCATTGCCATCTTTTCCGCCAACCGCCGGCGGCTGCGGATAATAGCCAGCCAGCTTCCACGCAGCGCCCTGTTGCTGAAGGATCATGGACAAGGTCGAAGGGCTCTGTCCCGCGAGATCGCTGATCACAACGGCATATTTGCCGGGAGGAAGGTTGGGAAGAACGAAAGTGGTGAAGTCGGGCTGCCCCCAAACTCCGCACAGAAACTCGGCGCGGGCAACGGGCGCGGTTCCGGGAGCGTCGAGCAGGTATGCGTTGCGCATGGTCATGCTCGAAGCGGCGTAGCGCGGCTTGTTGTTGACGACGGTCTGCTCGATCGAGCCAAAATTCGAAGCCAGTGACGGGATGGAATTCTGCTTGAGCGAAAAGACGTCGCCTTGCTGCATCTGGCCGAACATCTGGCGAGCGGCGGAGTCGATGGATGATTTAGTGGGAGCGTCCATCTCGGAGGCGGCGGTGCAAGTCTCGGCGCCGGCGAGCGTCGCGAAGGAAAAAATGAATGATCCGCACAATGCAGCGAATAGGGTTAAGGGAAGTTTTGCACGCATATGAGTCAAGCGGAGCTACTCTGCCTAAGATGCTAGTCCGACCGGGTTAGATGTCAAATTCCTGAAGGCACTGGGACGAAGGGTCCCTGCTGACTTGCTTCCGGAGCGGCAAAGCTGCATCCTATAAGGAGATGCCTTCGCTGAAAGCCTTCCTGGTCCTGATCTCCGCGGCCTTTTCCCTGCCCTCGTTGGCGCAAGCGCCTGGGGCGAACAATGTCCCAGCCTCGGCAGCGCCCAACAAGGCCCCTGTTGTAGCCGCAAAGACCACAACGGTCACGACCAGCAAGGCGCCGACGAAAGTTGCTCCTATCGCCAAGGTAACTCAGAGCTCGCCCGCGAAGACCAAAAAAACAGCTGGAAAGAGAGCTGCGGAGCCGCAGCCACAGGTGCAGCTACCGCCACCTCCGCCACCCACTCCGGCGCAGCTCCCGCCGAATCCGGCGCGCGTGACCATGCGCAACGGCTTGCTCACCATTGACGCCAATAATTCCACGCTGGCCGATGTGTTGACAGGAGTGCGCCGCGAAACCAAAGCCGCGATTGACCTGCCAGCGGGAGCGAGCGGGGAGCGCGTGGTAGCAAGCATTGGCCCGGGCACGCCGCAGAACGTTTTGACGGCGCTGCTCAACGGCTCGCGATTCGACTACATCATCCTCGGCTCGCAGGACCAGCCGGACATAGTGCAGCGGGTTATTTTGCGGGCAAAGTCGGGGCCCGAACCGGCGACCAGCGGCGGTGGACCAGTAGTTGCGCAACGCGGGCCGAATCCGGGCGGAGTGAACGTTCAGCCTGCGCAACCTGAAGAGAGCGATGAGGGAACGCCGGCAGAAGAGATCCCTGACGAGAACAATCCGCAGCCTCAGCAGCAGGAGATCGATGGCGAGCAACAACAAGGCCAGCAGCAGCAACAGGAACAGCAGCAGCAGCAACAACAGCAGCAACAGCAAGGAGTGAAGACTCCAGAGCAGCTACTGGAAGAACTGCGGCAGATGCAGCAACAACAGCAACAGCAGCAGCAACAGAACCAACCACAACAGGCGCAGCCGCAGTTGTATCAGCAGCAGCAACCGCAGCAACCGTCGCCGGACGAGCAATGAGGCAGTACGCAGTATCTGGTACTTAGTACTTAGAAAAAATCAAAAGCAAGGTGGAATCAGTCGCCGCTGGCGTGTGCGGCCGTGGAAAGCAGCGCCGGTTTGGCGGGAGTGGCAGGCTTACGTCCAAATAATTTTAGGATGGCGATGATGATGGCATAACCGGCGACGACCCCCATGCTGAGCGATAGCGCCACCGTCATGACAAAAGTTGTTGAAGCGAAGATCGTACGCACTCGTACCTGCCTGAAGCTCAGATGTACTGCTGCCTGACCAAGTTGTTCCCTGGTGCCTGCATTCTAGAGCGTTAGACGCCACGCACCATCAGAGAAAACGCTTAGCCGCTAATCGAAGGTGCATGGCCTTTCACGCCATCGCGCAACTCAGCGCGAAAAGAGACTCTACCCTCGTTTGACCAGCATGGATATTGACGATTAAGATACGGGAGTACCGCTGCGCTCATTCGCTTCCGGACGATTCTGTAGGTCCTGCCTCGAAATTGCAGCAGTAATCCGCACATGGCCATCAAATACATCTCTGTCCGGGGGGCGCGCCAGCACAACCTGAAGAACATCAGCGTGGAGATCCCGCGGAACACGCTGACGGTGATCACCGGGCTGAGCGGCTCGGGAAAATCTTCGCTGGCCTTCGACACCATCTACGCCGAGGGCCAACGGCGCTATGTGGAAACGCTCTCCGCGTATGCGCGCCAATTCCTCGACCAGATGGAGCGGCCGGATGTGGATTCGATCGACGGCTTGTCGCCTGCCATCTCCATCGAACAGAAGACCACCAGCCGCAGCCCGCGCTCCACGGTGGGCACCATCACCGAGATCTACGACTACCTTCGCCTTCTCTATTCCTCGATCGGGACGCCGCATTGCCATCAATGCGGCCGCGAGATCTCAAGGCAATCAGCCGAGCAGATCGTGAGCAGCGTGATGGGGATGCGTCCGGAAGAACGTGTGATGGTGATGGCACCCATCGTTCGCGGACGCAAGGGAGAATTCAAGAAGGAACTCGAGAAGCTGGCGCAGCACGGCTTCACACGCGCGCGTATCGATGGCGAGATCAGAGAACTGCAATTCGAGGCGGATGAGGAATTTCCCATCCAACTCGACAAGCGCAAGAACCATACGATCGAGGTCATCGTTGACCGGCTGCTGGTGAAACCCGGCATCGAGAAGCGGCTGGAGAATTCAGTCTCACTCGCCATGAAGCTGGCCGCCGGGCTGGTGCTGGTGGCAGTAGTGGGTGGAGAGGAATATCTCTACTCGGCCACGTTGGCGTGTCCGGAATGCGGTATCAACGTGCCGCAACTGGAGCCGCGATCGTTCTCCTTCAACTCGATGTATGGCGCCTGCAAAGAATGCAATGGCTTGGGCAGTAAGTACGATTTCGATCCCGGCAAGGTCATCGTGGACTGGTCAAAGCCTCTGCTCGACGGCGGGCTTGGGCCAGGCTCGGCTTCGGGAAACCTGCAGCATATGTTGCAGCTAGCCGCGACAGCGCACGGATTCGACCTGAACATGCCTTTCGAAAAATTTCCGGCAAAGATTCAGAACCTGATCCTGAACGGGCCGGACGGTAATGGCACGCAGAGGAAGTCGCGGCTCGGATTCCGCGGGATCCTCGCCTACCTCAAGCAGAATCTCGAAGAGTCTTCTTCAGAGAGCTACCGCGAATGGCTGCTGAACTACATGTCTGCAACAAAGTGTCCGGCGTGCAATGGTAGGCGGCTGCGTCCGGAGAGCCTGGCCGTCAAGGTCAGCGGCATGTCCATCTCAGACTTTACCGCGCTCCCGGTGGCCCGGGCGCTTGAAGCCGCCAAGAAGATCCGGCTTGATGCGCGGCAGGAAAAGATCGCAGGGCGGATCGTGCGTGAGGTCGTCGAACGCCTGCAATTTCTGGAGACCGTGGGGCTGGGATACATCTCGCTCGACCGCTCGGCAGCGACGCTCTCGGGCGGCGAGGGACAACGCATCCGGCTGGCTACGCAGATCGGCTCGCGACTGCGCGGAGTGCTTTACGTGCTCGACGAGCCCTCAATAGGTTTGCATCACCGCGACAATGCGCGCCTGCTGCAATCGTTGGCATCGCTGCGCGATCTGGGAAACACGGTGCTCGTGGTGGAGCACGACGAAGAGACCATTCGCCGCGCCGACTACGTCATCGACCTCGGCCCTGGTGCGGGACGACACGGCGGCGAGTTGGTCGCCTCCGGAACTCCGAAGGAGATCATGCGCGCACCCGCATCCTTGACCGGCAAATATATCTCGGGCGAGATGCAGATCGAGCATCGCGAAAAACGCCGCGAGGCCAACGGGAACGCGATCACGGTGCTGGGTGCGAAGGAAAACAATCTGCACAACCTCGACGTCGCGTTTCCTCTGGGCGTTTTAACCGTGGTGACCGGCGTTTCAGGCAGCGGCAAATCCACCCTGGTGAACGACATCTTGTATCGCGCTCTGGCGAAGCAGCTTTATCGCTCGCGCGAAGAACCCGGAGCGCACAAGGCGATCAACGGCGCGGAGAAAATCGATAAGGTCATCCAGATCGACCAGTCGCCCATCGGGCGCACGCCGCGCTCGAATCCGGCAACGTATACCGGAGTGTTCACCCACATCCGCGATATCTTTGCCATGCTGCCGGAAGCGCGGGAGCGCGGTTACAAGGCCGGGCGCTTCTCCTTCAACGTGAGCGGCGGACGATGCGAAGCATGCCAAGGCGAGGGTCAGCGCCGGATCGAGATGAACTTTCTGCCCGACGTCTACGTCCTGTGCGAAGTCTGTGGCGGCAAGCGCTACAACCATGAGACCTTGGGGGTGAGATTCAAAGGTCACTCCATCGCCGACATCCTGGAGATGCCGGTAGCGGATGCTCTGCCGGTGATGGAAGACATTCCGCAAATCCGGCAGAAGCTGCAAACTCTGGTGGATGTCGGGCTCGGCTACATTCACCTGGGTCAATCGGCGGTCACGCTCTCGGGCGGAGAAGCGCAACGCATCAAGCTGGCGAAGGAGCTGAGCAAGCGACAGACTGGCAAGACTCTTTATCTTCTGGACGAGCCAACGACCGGACTCCACTTCGATGACGTGAAGAAGTTACTCGATGTGCTGCACCGGCTGACCGACCTGGGGAATTCCGTCATCATCATCGAGCACAATATGGACGTGATCCGCAGCGCCGACTGGCTGATCGACCTTGGACCCGAAGGTGGCGAGCATGGTGGCCGCATAGTGGCGCAGGGCACGCCCGAACAGGTTGCAAGAGTGAAAAAGTCGTACACGGGACAGGCGCTTAACGAGGCGTTCGCCAGGGTTTGAGCCATAAGGTGAGCTCCCGACAGACTACATGTTCAGAGTTGCGGTACAATCCCCCTTCTCAGGAGCCTTGGCCGTGGCGAAAAAAATCCTGGTGGTTGATGACGAACGACTCATTGCAGACACTCTGACAAGCATTCTCACCGACAGCGGATTTGAGGCGAGCGCGGTCTACAGTGCGACCGAGGCGCTAGCTTGGATCAAGCGCTCCGGTTGTCCTGACATCTTGCTGTCGGATGTCGTGATGCCAGACCTGAATGGGATCGAGTTGGCGAAGAAGATCAGCGATTTGTGCACGCTTACCGACGTTACGCTGATCACGGGAAATTCGTATACGCCGGAGCTATTGCGGAAGGCGGAAAACGAAGGTTACAGATTCAAGATGTTGCCCAAGCCTATCCACCCCCGAACCTTACTTGCCCACCTGCACGCTTAGGGTCTCGGAAACGGCGACCGCGGGCAACCTGACTTCGAAGCAGGCGCCACCCTTGTCACCACGGGTCACTTGAATCTTGCCTCCATGCTTCACGGCCAGATCTTTGGCGACCCACAGGCCGAGGCCGGTACCCACATCCTTCTTGGTTGTAAAAAACGGCTCAAATATCTTTTCAAGGTCTTGATCGGGCACGCCGGCGCCCTCGTCGACAAACTGGATCAGAGCATCGTCCCCGTCACTGGCCACATGGATCTGCAGCGTCCCTTCATGAGGGGAAGCGTCGATGGCGTTGACCAGCAGGTTGGCAAAGATCTGCCGTATCTCGCCGCGAACCGCCGTCACTGAAACATTACCGTCGTAGATGCGTTCGACAGCCAGCCCCTTGCTCTTGAAGCGCCCGTCGAACAAAGTCATAAGCTCGTCCAGCAGTTCGCGCAAAGAAAATTGAGTCGGTGCGGTAGCTTCGCGATAAAAGCCCAAGGTCTGCTTGGTCATGTGCGCCACCCGCTCCAGCTCCTTGTCGGCCAGATCCAGATACTTCAGCACCCCGGCTGAAGCTCCCCCGTCGCGCGACGCGAGATAGATCAGATTGGTGACGGCTTCGAGAGGGTTGTTGATCTCGTGCGCGACGGTCGCGGCAAAGCGTCCTGCCACGGCCAGCTGTTCCGCCTTGCGCAAAGCCATCTCACTTTGCTTGCGCAGGGAAACATCGAGCAAAAAGATCGAGATGCCGGCTGGAGAAGGGTGGGTGTGTACCTCGAGCCAGATGCCCAGCGCAGGATAGAACTCCTCGAAAACCTCTTCTTCGGGGCTGGCGACGGCTTTGCGGAGCTGAAGTTGGAAGCGCTCGCCTTTCATCTCCGGAAAGACGCTCCAGATCTGCTTTCCTGGCAGAACATCATGATGCTTGCGCAACAACGAACCCGCAGCCTCATTGATGTATCTGATCTTACCTTCGTGATCTAGAACAATGAATCCCGCGGCCACGCTTTTGAGTATCTGATCCAGAGATTCGTAGGAACGCTGCAGATCGTCGCGCAGGGTCTTTTCTGCGTTCCTGGCACGCGTGGTTAAGGCCAAGGCGCGGGAGAGCAAACCCAGCAGGACTAGTATCAAAACGCTGGTGAATGCCATGGTCACGTAAAGCCATATCGCGCTGCCACGGACTTTAGTCTGCTGATCGCGCAAGGCCACCGACTGTTCGGTGTGCAGCTTTCCGACTGCGTTGCGCAGTTGCTGCATCAGTTCGAAGCCCGCGTTGGTCTCGACCAGGGCTCTCGCCTTGGCTATATCGCCCGACTTTTGATAACCGACCGTCTCGACCATCTCGTTCAGTTTCTTATCGAGGAGCACGCGGATCTCGCCCAATTCATCGCGTTGGCGCGGATCGCTCTTCGTAAGATCGACTAGGCGGACAAAAGTAAAGCCTATCGCGGCGCGAGCGTCGTTGTAGGGCTGAAGGTACTCAGGATTGTTGGTGTAGAGATATCCGCGCTGGCCGGTCTCAGCGTCTTTCAATTCGGAAAGCAGAGTCTGCAATTGCTGTTGAATGTCGTAGCTGTGCGAAACCACCGCATTGTCGTTGCGAAGAACGGTGAGCTCGTGAAAAGACAGCGCCCCGGAGAGAATAATGGCAACAAAAACGGCCGCGATAGGAAGGTAGGTCTTCATCGGCTCAACTGGTCAGGGCCCACGGCGGCCAGGTGACTATCGTATACGGTTCAGTACCACCTGGACTAGAACTCGAATTTTATTTGACGCAAAACGGCGCACCCTGAGTTGCACGCTTGCCTTCCCGGAAGCGCGTCGCCAAGTGTGTTAAAACTTGAGCTTGGTCACCCCGTCCATCCCGCAGCCCAGCCAAGAGGACGCGCACCCGGCAGCGGTCCTTCTGCCTGAAGCTCCCACCCGCGATCCGGGTTTGGGAATCTTGGAGGTACTTGGTCTGGTGCCAGCGTTCTTCGCGCTGAGCATCCTGCTCAGCCTGATTTTCCTGGTGCCCCTCATGGTTTGGATGGTCGCGCAGGGAACCTTGAGTCCGGGTGAGCAGCCTTCCCTGACGATCTTTGTAAGAGCAGCGCTTCCCGCTCAGGCATTGGCCTACCTGCTGCTCATCGTCGCGGTGAAAGTGGTGTTGGCTAAACGGGGAAAACACGATCTGTTGGCAGCGGTCCATTGGAACTGGCCTTCGCGGCTGTCGGTTGTGGGTCTATTCGGTCTGGGAATCGGGGTCGCCCTGATAGCGAGTGCGGTTTCGGTGCACATGCGTGTTCCGCCGAATGCACCCATTTTCGAAATGTTGAAGGATAAAGTGGTTGCGGAGATGTTTGTGGTCTTCGGAATCGCAATAGCGCCGTTCACCGAAGAATTTTATTTTCGCGGGCTGCTCTATCCTGTTCTGCGACGCCACACTGGGACGACAGCGGCCGTGTTGATCACTTCCGTATTTTTTGCGCTCATTCACGCCTCGCAGCTCGCAAACTCGCTAGGGCCTGTCTTTCTCTTGTTGATGGTTGGGCTGCTACTCACGATCATCAGGGCACGAACGGACTCGCTGGCGGCGTCGGTGATCCTCCATGTAGCCTATAACACTACTTTGTTCGTGGTAGGCGCTTTCTTGTAACGGCGGATCACAGCCGCCGACGAATACGCGTGTTACCTTATACACGCACGAACATGTCCACCCCTCGCGAACAACTGCTGCAGGTCCTGGCCGAGAAGTCATTCAAGCTGGGCGAGTTCAAGCTTTCTTCCGGCGGCACCAGCGACTACTACATTGACTGTCGCACCACCACACTCGACGCGGAGGGCGCGCGCCTGACTGCCCGCGTTTTTCTGGACGCGATCATGGAACGCGGCTGGCGACCGCAGGCGATCGGCGGCATGACCATGGGCGCGGACCCGATCGTGGTGGGAGTCGCCATGCTGAGCGCGCAGCAGATTCACGGCCGCGCCAACGACAAACCCGGTGACCGTCCCTCGCGCTGGTACATCGATGGCTTCCTGGTCCGCAAGGCGGAAAAGACGCACGGTACCGCAAAACGCATCGAAGGTTTCCACCAGAAGGGCGCGCGGGTGGTCATTGTGGACGACGTGTGCACCACCGGCGCCTCCACCATCCAGGCGATCGAGGCGGCGCGCGAAGCCGGCTTCGAAATCGTTGGCGTGATGTGCCTAGTGGAACGCACGGAAGCCAACGGTCGCGTCCATGTGGAGAAGGCAGCCGGGAATGTTCCCTTCATTGCTATCTTCGACGACGCCGATGTCCGCCAGGAACACTTGAAAGCCAAGGCTGCCGACCCGCTGGGGTAACGGCTTCTCCTTCCTATAAAATCAGAGTGTGATCAAGACATTGGAATGGACCGAGCAGGGCGTCCGCTTCATCGACCAGACGAAGCTGCCCACGGAAGAGGTCTACCTGCTCTGCAAGACGCATGAAGAGGTCGCGGACGCCATCCGCAACATGGTGGTGCGTGGCGCGCCGGCCATCGGCGTGGCGGCTGCCATGGGGATTGCACTTGGAGCGCGCGACAGCAAAGCTAAAGATCTCGTCGAATTCCGCAAAGACTTCGACATCTTCTGCGAGACGCAGCGGGTTACGCGCCCCACGGCTGTGAATCTGTTCTGGGCCATCCAACGCATGCGCGAGAAGTTTGAATCGCTGGCTCATCTTCCCTTGCATGAAATCAAAGAAGGTCTGGTAAAAGAAGCGCAAACCGTTTACCTGGAAGACATCGCGGCAAATCAAGCCATGGGCAAGAACGGAGCGGTACTGATGCCGGCGAGCGGCGGGGTGCTCACCCACTGCAACGCGGGCGCACTGGCAACGGCGGGATACGGGACTGCGCTGGGCGTGATCCGCGCAGCGGTGGAAGCGGGCAAGAAAATCTCAGTGTACGTTGATGAAACCCGCCCATTCCTGCAAGGCTCGCGACTCACGGCATGGGAGCTGATGCACGACGGCATCTCGACAACGCTCATCTCCGACAATATGGCCGGGCACATGATGAAGCTAGGGAAGATCCAAGCGGTGGTAGTCGGTGCGGATCGAATCGCGGCCAACGGCGATACCGCCAACAAGATCGGTACGTACACGGTCGCGATCCTGGCGAAGGAGCACGGCATCCCGTTCTACGTGGCGGCGCCGTGGTCCACCGTGGACATGAAGACCAAGCACGGCGACGACATTCCCATCGAAGAGCGCTCGTCGCGCGAAGTCACCCACATCCACGGGAAAGCCATCGCTCCTAACGGAGTAACAGTCGCGCATCCCGCGTTCGACGTGACCCCGCACAAGTACATCACGGCCATCATCACCGAGCGCGGTGTGGCTAAAGCGCCGTTCGAGAAATCGCTCAGCGAACTTTCGCAGAAGGCGCTGGCCGCGGTCTAGTCGCGATCGACGTTGGCTTCCAGGATCCTATCGCCGCTTGGAGTGGTCACTTTGGGACCATCCTCAGCAGTGACATAGACCTTGAACTTCTTGAACGGAGTTCGGGTGGAGAACTCGCTCTCCAGATTGTCGTTGACCCTGATCACGCCCATGTTCTGCGGCGGCTCCCCATTAGGCTCGATCCAGACAACATATGCCTCCCGCGCCGGAGTCAGCGCATCCGGCTTCGCAAGATGATAGACGTGTATCTTCAGCTTGGTGTTCCCGTTGTCGTCCTTCTGGTGCGTGAGCTGCGCGTCGGCGGCGGGCTGCAGGGTGGAGACGTTTTTCATCTTCGTGTCCTCGCCCCAGCCGAGCGCAGCCAGGCCGAGAAGCAGCAGCATGGCAAAAACCAATTTCTTCATACATTCTTCCCCTAGCTGTGTAGATGAACCTTGCGAGCTCCCATGTTGCAAGATGGCGCTCGCAAATCGAAAGCTGCTGCTGGAGATTCTGCTAATCTGCTGCTTGGTGCCGCGCTGTTTCCGGGAGGCACGATGAACCGCCGCGACTTTCTCACCTTGACGGCCCTTGCCGCACTCGCATCCAAATTCTCACTGTCATCCGCAGCCGAAGGGAAGGGCAATATGCAGTACCGTTCGTTGGGCAGCACCGGAGAGAAGGTCTCGATCGTCGGACTGGGCGGCTACCATCTCGGAATGCAGTCGGACGAGAAGGAGAGCATTGCCATCATCCGCAAAGCGCTCGACAGCGGCGTGAACTTCCTCGACAACTGTTGGGACTACAACGGCGGTGTGAGCGAAGTCCGCATGGGAAAGGCGCTGCGCGACGGCTATCGCGCCAAAGCTTTTCTGATGACGAAGATCGATGGGCGCGATGGTAAGACGGCCGCGCAGCAGATCGATCAGTCATTGAAACGTCTGCAAACCGATCGCATTGACCTGATGCAATTCCACGAGATCATCCGGTTGGGAGATCCTGACCGCGTCTTCGCGCCCAAAGGCGCTCTCGAAGCGGTGCAGGCGGCGAAGAAAGCAGGCAAGATCCGCTACATCGGATTCACCGGGCACAAGAATCCCGAAGTCCATCTGAAGATGTTCGCCACCGCAAAGGCGCATAACTTTCACTTCGACACCGTGCAAATGCCACTCAACGTGATGGACGCGCACTATGAGAGCTTTGGAAAGAAAGTGGTTCCGGTGGCGATGGAGAACAAGACCGGCATCCTGGGGATGAAGTCCATGGGTGATCCGTTCATCTTGAAGAGCAAGGCGGTCACGCCGATGGAGTGCTTGCATTACGCGATGAATCTGCCGACCAGCGTGGTCATCACCGGCTGCGACTCCATGCAGATACTCGATCAGGCGATACAGGCTGCGCAGACGTTTCGTCCGCTCGACAAAAAGGAGTTGGCAGCACTGCTGGCCAAGACCGAGCCGCTGGCGCGCAAGGGCGAGTTCGAGCTATACAAGACGTCGCATCATTTCGACGGCACCTACCAGCATCCCGAGTGGCTCGGGCCAGGGGTGAATAAAGAGACCTTCCCCGCTGCGTAGCTGACTAAGGTTGCTGCGCCAGCAGCATTGAATTCCTCTCCCGGTGGGACTACTATTCCTTCCTCTGCTCTCGTCGTAGACCATCTCTAACCGCAATCCTTAGGAGGCATTATGGGTATCGCAACTTCCCCCACTCTGGACGCCCGCGTCATCAATTTTATCGGCAGGACGGGCAAGATCCTGATCGACGGAAAATGGAGCGACGCCGCCAGCGGAAAAACCTTTGACACTTACAATCCGGCGACCGGAGAGATACTGGCGCGCGTTGCCGCAGGCGACCGCACCGACATCGACCGCGCGGTAAAGGCTGCGCGCAAGGCGTTCGAAGGACCTTGGGGCCGCATGACCTCGAGCGACCGCGGCAAGCTGATCTGGAAGCTCGCTGACCTGCTGGAACAACACTTAGAAGAGTTCGCTACGCTGGAGACGTTGGATAACGGCAAGCCTCTGACCATCTCGCGCGTTGCCGACGTGCCCCTCGCGGTCGACCTGTTCCGCTACATGGCGGGCTGGGCGACGAAGATCGAAGGCACAACTATTCCCATTTCAGTTCCCTACGCCCCCGGTGCGAAATTTTTGGCTTACACCAAGCGGGAGCCGATCGGCGTTGTCGGACAGATCATCCCGTGGAACTTCCCGCTGCTGATGGCGGCGTGGAAGCTCGGTCCCGCGCTTGCGACCGGCAATACTGTGGTCTTGAAGCCGGCCGAGCAAACACCGCTTTCCGCGATCCGTTTGGGAGAGTTGATCACCGAAGCCGGATTCCCTGAGGGCGTCGTGAACATCGTGCCGGGATTGGGCGAGACCGCAGGCGCCGCGCTCTCAGCACATCCCGACGTCGACAAGATCGCTTTCACGGGATCGACCGAGGTCGGCAGACTCATCCTGCAAGCCGCGGCGGGCAATCTGAAAAAGGTCTCGCTGGAGCTGGGCGGAAAGTCCCCCAACATCGTCTTCGCAGATTCCGACATGAAGGCGGCGATCGGCGGCGCGGCCAGCGCGATCTTCTTCAACCACGGCCAGTGCTGCTGCGCCGGATCGCGGCTGTACATTGAGCAATCCATCTTCGACCAGGTCGTCGAAGGCGTCTCCAACCAGGCCAAGAAGATCAAAGTCGGACCGGGTCTCGAGCCGGATACGCAGATGGGGCCGCTGGTCTCGAAGGAGCAGCTCGATCGCGTGTGCGGATTTCTCGAATCCGGATTCAGCGAAGGCGCCAAGGCGACCGCCGGTGGCAAGAAGATCGGCAACCAAGGCTACTTCGTGGAGCCGACTGTGCTGGTGAACACCGACCACAAGATGAAAGTGGTGCAGGAAGAGATCTTTGGGCCGGTGGTCACTGCCATCCCGTTCAAAGATGCCGACTCGGTGTTGCCGATCGCGAACGACAACATCTATGGCCTGGCTGCCGGGATCTGGACTAAGGACATCAGCAAAGCCCACCGCGTGGCCGAAAAGCTGCGCGCTGGTACAGTGTGGATCAACTGCTACAACATCTTCGACGCCGCGCTTCCCTTCGGCGGATACAAACAATCCGGTTGGGGACGCGAGATGGGCAAAGACTCGCTCGAGCTTTACACCGAAGTAAAAGCAGTCTGCACCATGTTGTAAGTCTTGAAGTTTTGCAGAATGGGCGGCCGGTGGCCGCTCATTTTTTTATTTCAAGATCGCGAACAGGTTGCTGTATTCGTCGGTCCACATTGGCACCCGCCGAGCGCCCAATGGCGTCGAGGCCGCGCGCAATTCGGGAGCTGCAAGTGCCTGTGGGGAAGCCGAGAGCAGGACCCAATCGCTCCTCGCCATGGCACCATCAGAGCTTTCAGTCTTGATCTCGATCGCGTTCAAGCGGAAGTGGTCGGCGGCTTGGGCCAGCACCGGTGCGAGGTCCACGGTCATGTTGGTGATGTGAAAGGCCAGCACTGCGTCCGGACCGCTTCGATGCTGCAAATAAACGCGCATCGCCTCTTCCGTGAGAAGGTGAACGGGTATGGCGTCGCCGTTGAATGCATCGATCACCAAAACATCGAAACCGTTCGACTTGCCGCCTTCGCCTTCGCGTTCCAGGACCAGTCGTGCATCGCCCTGTGCCACACTCACATCGGCAGCAGAATCCTGCAACATGGAAAAGTGTCCAGTGTCGCCGCGCGCAACCCGGATCACTTGCGGGTTGATCTCATAAAAGCGATATGTATCCCCTGGCCTTCCATATGTGGCAAGTGTGCCGATACCTAGTCCCACCACCCCCACTCGCAACGGAACAGGCTTTCCGCGCAGGCTCACCAGCAGCCTCCCAATGCCGCTGTTGGTTCCGTAATAGGTAGTCGGGACCCGGCGGAGCGATGGCTGGTCGAATTCCAGCCCGTGCACGGTTCGTCCGTGCATCAGCAGCTTGCCGCTTTGCGAAGGATCTGCCTCCACATGATTGCGGACGCTCAAGATGCCGAAGAAGTTTCGCTCCATCCACAGAGGACCGCGAACCCGCAGCGTCCCTTGCCAAAGCAACGTCGCTGCGCAAGAAAAGAGCAGCACAACGGCCACAAAGCGGGTACTTCTCGTCGCCAAGGCATTCGCTGGAGCGCTGGCCTCCGGACGCTTCCACACAGCTAACAGAAACAATGCGATTGTGAGCGAAGGCACGATCCAACCAGGAATCCACAACTTGCCCTTCAAGGACCAGATGAACAAGGTGACGGAGCCCGCACCCGAGAGCAAGGCCAGCCGCAACCATATCGACGAGCGGTAGACCCAGGAGTTGGGGTCGTCGAAAGCCACGATCACCAGCAAAACTGCGCAAGCGATAAATGCGCCCGGCAATTCCCAGAACCAACGGAACGAATGCGGCGCGATCAGGCTCACGAACACTCCGCCCGCCACTCCACCCAAGGAAACCAGCAAGTAAAAAAGTGTGAGGTATTTCGGCCCCGGACGGCTCCTATACAGTTCACCGTGACACAACATACAGCAGGCGAACAGGATGAATAGGAACCCGGCTACTACTCCCCCTACTCCCCACTTGAAACTCGTGAAATTGAAACAGACCAGCAAGAGCGCTGCCGTACCAAACACAAAGTGAAACAAGCCTGGCTTGTACCAGCGTGGATACTCGAAGCAGATGATGAACGAAAGCAGATACACCGCAAGCGGCAAGACCCACAACAGCGGGACCACAGCCACTTCCTGACAAATGAAATTCGTGATGGCCAATAACATCGTCGAAGCCGACGCCGCCAGTGCAAACCACATCAGTCGCCGTCGCAACGGAGGACGCGCTTCATCTTCGACGGCACCATTCAGTGCCGAATTACTGGTCTTGCTCCCGATGGATCGCACTCCCAAGCTACAGACCGACACCATGGCCACAAAGCAAACGAATGCCACCGACCACAGCCAGGCCTGACTTGGCAGGCGAAATGTGCGCTCGAACCAAAACGGATAGCTCAACAGACCTAATAGCGAGCCAGCATTCGATAGCGCATACAGGCGGTAGGGCGACGATCCCTCAAAAAGCTGGCTGTACCAGCGCTGCAACAACGGCCCTGTGGTCGCCAGCAAGATGAATGGCACCCCCACCGCTGCCACCAGCAATCGCACGATCAGAAACTCAGGCGCTCGTTGCGGGTCGGGGTGCCACGACGCCCCCGGTAGGACCGGAGCGGGCCAGTGCAGAGCTGCGATCACCAGTCCCAGCAACGAAACCAATAAGAAGGCCAGATGCACATACGCTTGGCGCCCTGCGCCGACGCGGCTGGTCAGCCAATGGGAATATCCATAGCCGACGAGCAGCAACGCCTGAAAGACGAGCATGCAAGCGGTCCAAACTCCGGGAGTCCCGCCGAACCACGGCAGCAGGAACTTGCCCATGACAAGCTGAATCTGGAAAAGCAGAAAGGCACTCAGAAAGATGGTGGCCGCGAAGAGAAAACGGAATCGTGACGGCGCGGCTACGCTGAGGGGACCTGTTAAGGTTTGTGATGTCGCCATGCCAGATTCATTGTAAGGGCAACCATCAAATCGGCATTGGCTTTAACTTCGGGCTCACGATCAATTTTGCCGCAGTCGCCTTTTGCACGTCTTCGGCCGCCAGGCCGGGAGCTACTTCTTCGAGAACGAGCCCTTGCGAAGTCACTTGCATGTAGGCCATCTCGGTGACGATGGTGTTCACAACCTTTACACCGGTGAGCGGCAGAGTGCATTTCTTCAGGATCTTCGGCTCGCCTTCGCGGGTGGTGTGCTCCATCGCGATCACAACGCGGCGAGCGCCCGCAACCAGATCCATGGCGCCGCCCATTCCCTTTACCATTTTTCCCGGGATCATCCAATTGGCGAGATTTCCTTCTTCGTCCACTTCCATCGCTCCCAGCACACTGAAATCTATGTGGCCGCCGCGGATCATGGCAAAGGAATCGGCACTGGAAAAGTATGCAGTGCCGGGGATCTCGGTAACGGTTTCTTTGCCGGCATTGATCAAATCAGCATCTTCGGTGCCCGCAATCGGATAGGGGCCGACCCCGAGCATGCCGTTCTCACTCTGCAGCACGACTTCCATTCCCGGCGGCACGTAGTTCGCCACCAGAGTGGGCATGCCGATGCCGAGATTCACATAGTAGCCGTCGCGAAGCTCGAGCGCGATGCGCTTCACGATTCGTTCGCGCTTCTCAATATCTTTCTGTTTGTCTGGCTTGGAGGGAGTGGCCATTGGGATTTGGCGAGACTTACATCGCAGGAATGGTCTTCTCCCATTCGCGAAATTTTTCCAGGTCGGAGTGGATCACTTTTGCCACGAAGGCGAGCACCACACCATCGTCGAGATATCCGAGCACCGGGATAAAATCAGGAACGATGTCAATGGGATCGAGAAAATAAAACAGTCCGGCTACGGCGATCACGATCGATTTCCACGGGACATTCCGGTAAACGCCATCGCGCCAGGCGCGAACGAAGCGCCAAACCGTCCAGAAATCGGTCCACAGCGCACGCAGCATTCCGGCGTGCTTCTCGGATTTTGCGCGAGACTCCTCCAGCAGGCGATCGGTGCGGCTGCGGTCCGCGGCAATACGCTCCGCCGTTCCCTGGCTGGCTCGAAGACTTTGAATCGCTCTCTCATCCGTCATAGCTGAATCATACTCCGCAGGTAGTACTGAGATGCGTCCTATCGCTCACACTTTGCGCATCGTTCTTTTTTCGATGCGCTTCTCGAACATCTCGCCTTGAAAGATCCTCTTCACGTAGACGCTTGGTGTCATCACTTTGTCAGGGTCAAGCTCGCCGACTTCCACCAGCTCTTCAACCTCAGCGATGGTCACCTTTGCCGCAGTCGCCATCATGGGATTGAAGTTGCGTGCGGTCTTGCGGTAAACCAGATTGCCCCACTTATCGCCCTTCCACGCTTTGACGAACGCAAAGTCAGCACGGAGCGCACGCTCCATGATGTGAGGACGGCCGTTGAATTCGCGGACCTCTTTGCCTTCTCCGATCACGGTCCCGTAACCAGTCGGGGTGAAGAAGGCGGGAATACCGGCACCTCCGGCGCGGATGCGTTCAGAAAATGTTCCTTGAGGATTCAACTCCAGCTCGACCGTGCCCTTGAGCACCATCTCTTCCAGCAATCTATTTTCGCCGACGTAGGTTCCGATGTGTTTGCGGATCTGTCCGTTGCCGAGCAACAATCCAAGACCGAATCCATCCACACCCACGTTGTTGGAGATGGTGGTGAGATTCTTCGTGCCCTTCTTCATCAATGCGCGGATAAGGTTCTCTGGAATGCCACACAGACCGAAGCCACCGATCATGATGGAGGCGCCGTCGTCAATATCGCGGATGGCCTCGTCGGCCGATGTGACGACCTTTTTCATCGCCCAGCCCTCTCGCGGCGGTCACTCATCAACTCTCCGAGCAGCATCTCTCCCATGGGCCACGGACCGAAGCCTGAGTCTGCATTGATGTGTCCGGCGGGACCGGCATTCTCGAAACGGCTTCCCCATGCGTAGGCGATCTCACGCGCACGCTTTACGCTGAGCCAGGGATCCGAAGTGCTGGCAACAAGGATCGACGGAAACGGAAGCTTTTTCATCGGTATCGGACGGAAACTGTGCAGCTCGTCGGGTACCTCCGGACGAGAGAGATCGGTCGGGGTTACCAGCAACGCCCCGTGGACCGCGCGGACATGCTTTTCAGCCCAGTGCGCGATGGTGGTGCATCCCAGTGAATGCGCCACCAAAACCGGCGGCGCGGCGGAATGAAGCACGGCGTCGTCCAAGCGTGCGACCCAGTCTTCTCTCAGCGGAATGTCCCAGTCCTTCTGCTGGACGCGGCGATATTCCGGATGATCACGCTCCCACAGCGACTGCCAATGCTGCGGGCCGGAGTTCTTCCATCCGGGCAGAATGAGAACGGGGGCTTTCATCTCGAACACAGATTGTAATGCAGGAGAGCTGAGCTTATACCTTGGCGGAGCTTTGAATAGCAGACGGCTGGCGCTTCAGCCCGCGAATGAAATTCGCTACCGCAAGGGGTTCGTGCCCTGGATTGCGCTCGATGGTTTCGACTATCGCACTGCCAACCACAACCCCATCAGCGAATTTTGAAGCTGCTGTGAATTGATCGGCCGTGGAAATACCGAAACCAACCGCAATAGGAAGCTTGGTATGTTTTCGAAGGCGCCTGACCAGATCCTTCGCGTCACCGCTCATCTCTTTGCGCGCGCCCGTGACCCCCAAACGCGAAACCGCATAGATGAATCCCGAAGAATTCTTTGCGATGGCCTTTAGCCGCGCATCGGTGCTGGTGGGAGCGGCCAGAAAAATTGTTGCAAGCCCATGCTGTCGCATCTTCCACAGATAATCGTCGGCCTCTTCCAAGGTGAGGTCGGTGACGAGCGCGCCGTCCATGCCCGCGGCAGACAAAGCCGTACAAAAGCGATCTATCCCCATGCGCAGGATGGGATTGAGATACGAAAAAATGATCAAGCCGGCATTAGGTCGCTGTCGCCGGATTTCCGAACCGAGATCGATGACCTGCCGCAACGTAGTGCCGCCGTTTAATGCGCGTTCGCTGGCTCGCTGAATCACCGGCCCGTCGGCGAGCGGGTCGGAGAACGGCACGCCTAGCTCGATGATGTTGGCGCCTGCGTCAATGGCCGCGATAATGACATCGCGCGTGATCGAGATGTCGGGGTCACCGACGGTCACGTAGACGACCAGCGCGTTGTTGTCAAAGTTCAACATAGGATTTCACCACGGAGACACTGAGATTGCTTTTTCATTTTTCTCCGTGACTCCGTGTCTCCGTGGTGAGCAAGCTCAGTTTGGCACTCCACAGTGCGACGGCGTTCACCGCGATTACCCCATCGCTAGGCTCTCACGCAAAATACCCATATCTTTATCGCCGCGGCCGCTGACGTTCACGATCACCACCTCGCTCTTCTTCATCTTCGGTGCGCGCTTGATGACTTCTGCAATGGCATGGGCCGATTCGAGCGCGGGAATGATGCCCTCGAGTCGCGCCAGATTTTGGCATGCCGAGAGCGCCTCTTCATCGGATGCGGAGACATATTCGGCGCGGCCGGAATCTTTCAGAGCGGCGTGCTCGGGACCTATTGAGGGATAGTCGAGTCCGGCTGAGATGGAGTGGGTCAAGGCGATCTGTCCGGCGTCGTCTTGGAGTACGTACGAGAAAGTTCCCTGCAGGACTCCTGGTTTGCCGCCTTCGAAGGCGAAGCGTGCGGCGTGGTCGCCGAGCGCAGGGCCGCGTCCGCCGGCTTCGACGCCGACGAGCTGCACCTTCTTATCCCCGATGAATTCGTAGAACGCTCCGATAGCGTTTGACCCGCCCCCGACGCAAGCAATAACAGCGTTCGGCAATTTGCCTTCAGCTTTCAGGATCTGCGCCTTGGCCTCGCGCGAGATGACGCGATGAAAATCGCGCACCATGGTCGGATAGGGATGCGCTCCGAGCACGCTGCCCAGCAGATAATGGGTGGTACGGACGTTGGTGACCCAGTCGCGCATGGCTTCGTTGATCGCGTCCTTCAATGTGCGTGAGCCGGATGAGACGCCGCGCACTTCGGCGCCCAACAGGCGCATGCGGAAGACGTTGAGTTCCTGGCGGCGCATGTCTTCGGTGCCCATGTAGACGACGCACTCCAGGCCCATCAGCGCGCAGACCGTGGCGGTGGCGACGCCGTGCTGGCCGGCTCCGGTCTCAGCAATGATGCGTCGCTTGCCCATGCGGATCGCCAGCAGGGCCTGGCCAATGCAGTTGTTGATCTTGTGTGCGCCGGTATGAAGAAGGTCCTCGCGCTTCAAGTAGATCTTTGCGCCGCCAAGCTCCTTCGTCAGCCGCCCGGCAAAGGTAAGCGGCGTGGGACGACCGCAATAATCTTTGAGCAGGCGTGCGAACTCTGCCTGAAACTTCTTGTCGCGCTTGGCTTTTTCGTAGGCGGATTCCAGCTCCTCGAGTGCCGCCATCAAAGTCTCGGGCACATAGCGGCCGCCGTAGGCGCCGAAGCGTCCGGGGACGGTTGCTGATCTTTTTGCGGCAGCAGATCTCGGCATCAGGAAACGTTCCTGTCGGTCTGGCGGACGGCCTGAATGAAAGCTTTCACTTTTGCGTGGTCCTTCTTCCCCTTTTCCTTTTCAACACCCGAAGCCACATCGACGCCCCAGGGCTTCAGCACCTGGATAGTTTCCGATACGTTCTCCGGACGCAATCCGCCAGCGACGATGAAGCGCACCGGCATCTTCTTTAATCCTGCGAGCGCGGTTTTGGGATCGAAGCTCTGACCGGTGCCACCAGCTCCCGAATCGAGCAAGAAAAGATCCAGCGACCTGGAAAGCGCGCGCAGCGTGTTTTCAAATCCAGGACGAACCGGAACCGCTTTGATCACGCGCACCTGGTGCTTGCGCATCTTGGCGTCATTCCAGCCGCGGCACAGCTCCTCCACGTATTGCTCGTTCTCGGTACCGTGCAGCTGGACCCCGGTGAGCCCGACTTTGGCAACGATGCTGTGCACGCGCTCGCGCGAGGCGTTCACAAAGACCCCGATCTTCTGCACCGAGTCCGGCAGGTTGGCAACAATCTCTCGCGCCGCTTCCGGCGTGATCCGTCGCGGGCTGTCGGTGAAGATGAAGCCGAGCGCGTCGGCGCCCGCCTCCACCGCCGCCAGCGCGTCGTCGAGATTGGTGGTGCCGCAGATCTTGATCCAAGTCATTGTGAGTACCGGGTACCCAGTTGCGAGTACCGAGTCACTGCAAAAATTCCTTCAACTTCTCGCCGGGGCGTTCGGCCTTCATCAGCGATTCGCCGATCAGGAATGCGTGATAGCCGGCGTCGCGCAGGCGACGGACGTCTTCCGCGCTCGAGATCCCGCTCTCGGCCACGCGCACAACGCCATTCGAGATCATCGGCGCAAGACGCAATGAAGTCTCGAGCTTCACTTCGAACGTCTTCAGATCGCGGTTATTCACTCCGATCAGATCGAAACCAAGATCGAGGGCACGACCAAGCTCGGCCTCATCGTGGACTTCGCACAAGACATCCAGCTTTTCTGCCATCGCGGCTGTCTTCAGCTCGCGAAGCTCGGAGTCGCTGAGCGCGGCGACGATCAGCAGGATGGCGTCGGCGCGATAGGCACGTGATTCCAGTACCTGCGAAGGATGTACGATGAAATCTTTCCGCAGGCACGGAATGCGCACCGCCTGCGACGCCGCATCCAGATTACCCAGCGAACCTTGGAAGAAATCCACGTCCGTAAGCACGGAAAGCGCAGCGGCTCCAGCAGATTCCAATTCTCTCGCTAGAGCGCCGGGAGAAAAATCCGACCGGATCAGGCCCTTGGATGGCGATGCCTTTTTCAACTCCGCTATCACCGCAGCTCCGCGTTCGGCCACGCGAGCCAGGGCTGCGCGAAACCCTCGTGGCGCATGCGCCTGCGCCCGCGCCCGCAGACCATTCTGGTCTGGGCTGTTCTTCACGCGCTCGCGCGCAGCCTGCACGATGCTCTGGAGTGTGGCAGTCATTGGCCGGTGCTTCGAGTATAAATTGCCGGGCTGTACCAAGAATCGGGTAGCCCGCCGTATGCCCTTGAATCTTATTCCCTTCAGCTCCGGCTGCCGAACGAGTACGGCATTACGAAAGGGCTGGATACCGGTTCCCTGAACGCAGAAAACCCGGCCGCCTGCCGGCCGGGTCTCCTGATATCAGCGGATGCGGTGGATTGCCTCCGCGGAACTTGCTAGGCTGCGGGCGCGAGCGAGCGCTGCGCCGCCTGCTGGATAAACTTCTTCATCACCGTGGCCCACATCACTTTCTTGCGCACCGCGCTTTCTTTCACGTTGACGGTGCGGCCGCGGGCGAACATGCTCAGCAAGGCCTTCATCTTCAGCACGCGGAGCACGCTCATCTCCGACGGCGAAACTTTGTAGGCATTCAGGAACTCTTCCTGGATCTGGCTGGTGATGACGCGGTTGCAGAAGGGATACTTCTCCAGCGCTTCCACCGACGCAAGAAAGATAGCCACGTCGTGGAACGAGTGTCCGCGCTCATTCATGCGGGCGTAATCGCAGACGCCAACCCCTTTTTCGCCGACGGTCACGTCGAGCGGGGTGAAATCGTTCATCACCGCAGACGAAGGCAGTGCCTTCTTGGTGCGGCTCAGCAACTGGCGCGCGCCGGTGAGTATGTTGCCGATAGCGGCGTCATCGAGCCCTTCTTTGCGGCAGCTGATGCAGACCTTCTGCAAGCCGTCCATCAATGCGTCGGAATCGAAGGGGACCGGCATGTCGGCGGTGACCTTGTGGAAGGTGCGCAGCCATTCGCCGGCGAGGCGCGAGGCGACCAGCAACGTGCCATTGTCGGCATAGCCGGGGAGCAAGGCCGCCTTCATGATGATGGATTGCAGCGGCACGCCCGTAAATTTCTCGGTGACGACCGCGCCCAGATCGGTGAATTCGCCAAGCGGCCGCGGCACGCCGGCGAGCTTTCGCTTCTCAAAGGTCTTGTAGATGGCACGAAGATTACGGTCCTCGGCCCTGGCTTTCGCCTTAGCGTCCTGGCCGCTCTTGCCGTTGCGATAGACTTTGGCGGCCACGCGTTCGCTGCCGTCGGCAAAATCAATCACCACATCATAGATATAGTGCTCAGGTTTGGGGGTATGGCCAACCAGACGGACATTCTTTAGCTCACCGTGGTTCGGATACAGCTCCGCCGCCGTGCGGCGAAGTTCGCTGCTGATCTGCTCAATCACATTTTCAGGCATTCCAACTCCAGGGTCAGGGGGTACAAGCTAAATATTCGAATTCTTCTAAGTGGCGTCGTCAGTTTGCGGGACGCTTCCGCAGACACATCGAGGACTAACGCCTTAACCTAGTGCAGTTAAGGTTCCATTGAAGAAGGCTGGAGAGCCTCGATTTTCTTGCGATTAAGAGAGTTCCGCGGTTTCTGCGTGGCGGGTGTGGGTCGGCTCAGTCAGTCAGTGAGAACAATAGTGCCAACTGTTCGGAGCGCGAGTCACAGTGCCGTCCTCTGTAGAGAGACGGAAATGGCACCTTAGAAAAAACTTCCCGGTCACCCCTGCTCAGTGTGTTGCGAGCGCAACTTCAGCTTCCTCGCCCAGGTACTGCACCGCAAGCATGGTCTCCCGAACCATGCAGGTGCAGGCTATGACCACGCCGGTAACCGCAAAAGTTCCGGTCGCCACCGCAACCACAGCTGCTATGCCTGCGGCGATCTGCCACTCGAAGTATTTCATTGCGGCGCCAAGGATGGTGATCAAGGCCGATGCGGCAAATGATCCCAACGAGGCATAAAGAAACTTCAGAGACTTCAGCAGGAGCTGGATCCGGCGCTGAAGACTTTTCAATTGCAAGATCTGCTGCTGGTGGATGCTGCTACCGACCTTCAAATTTGGGATCTGCGCAGCCACCACACGAGTGCGGTCGACTGCGCGCGCCAAGCGGTTGCTCGTACCGAGACAAAGCACCGAGCATGCGTTGGTGAGTATGGCAGGTGCGACGACGGCTGTCGCTACTGCAAATGGGTTATCTGGCAGCAGCATCCGTCAGCCGTCAGTAGAAGAGGTACTTGCGCCACTTGGAGTCGGAGTGTCCCATCAGGCGCATGATGTGGCGGCTGGTATGGAGATTGAACGGACGCGGCTCGCGCAGCAGCTTCATGTTGGTCTCGTGCGCCAACTGGTTCCCTTTGCGACGGTTGCAGTCGTGGCAACAGGCGACTAGATTCTCCCAGGTCGAGAGTCCGCCGCGTGAACGGGGCATCACGTGGTCGAGCGTGAGCTCGCCGGACGACATCACTTTGCAGCAGTATTGGCAGGTGTTGCGATCGCGCAGCAGGATGTTCTTGCGCGAGAGAGCGCGGGTCTGGTGCGGGATGCGGCGGTACTCGAGCAGACGGATCACCGAGGGCACGCGGATGGTGAAGCGCGTGGAATGCAGGAAGTGGCCGTTCTCTTCCTCGGCGCGAGCCACGCCCTTGAGCACCAGCACGATAGCGCGGCGCGCGGCACACACGTTGATGGGCTCATACGACGCATTGAGCACCAGCACTGGCGCCAGCATGGGCGCGCGCGAGTTGGTCTCGACGGCTACGACAATCGGCTCAGGCGCCGCGTGTCTGGATGCGTGCGATGGATGTGGACTCGACCCGTGTCTCCCCATATTTTTCCCTATGCCTCCGCAGACCGTGCCAGTTCTACAGAAACTTGTTCGCCCTTCATGACGCGTGCCACCGTGGCGACGTAAATCTTTTTCGCTCCCGCGCGGCGCAGCACCCGCGCGCACTCGGCGGCGGTGGTGCCGGTGGTGAGCACGTCATCCACCACGATGACGTCGCGACCCGAGACTTTGTGCGCATCGCCAACGCTGAAAGCTCCGCGCATGTTCTCGCGGCGTTGATGTCGGGTGAGTCCGGTCTGCGAACGCGTATCGCGCTGGCGGATTAGAACGGAATCGGTAAATTCGAGCTTGGCGCGGATCACTTCCGGCAATTTCTTCAGTGCGGCACGAGCGAGCAGTTCAGACTGATTGAACTCGCGCTGTCGCTGCTTGCTCTTGAACAGCGGAACGGGGATTAGCAGAGCCTGTCCGTCGCACTTCTCAGCTAGGGTTTGAACAACAGGAACGAGCAAACCGGCGAGAGAATCCGCCGCCGGCAACATAGCTTCATATTTCAGCAGATGGATCATGCCGCGAAGAGCGCCGTCATACGAACCGTAGGCCGCGGCTTTCGCGAATGGAAGCCGCGCGCGCCGGCAGAGCATGCACTTGGTCTCAGAGACCGCATGTGCGGCGTCGGGGACGTGCTCACCGCAAACTTCGCAAAGGCTGCCTTCAATGGCTTTGATCGAATGGGTGCAATCGCCGCAAACCGGAAGACGAGAAACGTTGGTGAGAGGCTCGCCGCAGATGCGGCAGTCAGAAGGAAAGACTGTATTGAATACGCTGGCGAAGGCTGAGGAAACGGCGTTGCGGAGGGAAAAAACGGGTGGAAGCGCTTGGGGCACAAGCTGTCCACCAACCGCCGGTGAAACGCGGA
>Ga0137403_10001428_pt1 | contig 29999 bp, 26 predicted proteins | sample CZOMad2_1_16fung_FD_122057 | JGI IMG/M metagenome (GOLD analysis project Ga0137403, IMG submission 122057) | Vadose zone soil fungal communities from Angelo Coast Range Reserve, California, USA - CZOMad2_1_16fungal (Hybrid Assembly) | ecosystem: Environmental > Terrestrial > Soil > Vadose zone... | reverse complement strand
AAAATCTTTGTCAACGAAGGCGAGCGGGTGCGCAAGGGACAACCGATCGCGGCGGTGGGTAATACAGGAAAGAGCACCGGTCCGCATCTCCACTATGAAGTCAGGGTGGCTGGTGTTGCCGTTGACCCGCGCCAAAGTTTAATCAGCAATACGCGGGCGGAGTAGCGATTGTTCACTGCCAAGGCGACGAGTTAACTGCCGTTCGAACGAACGAATTTCAAGTTTAGCGTTTGTAGTTCTCGCTCCCCCAGATCTCTTTCAAAAAACCGCTCTTTTCTAGATTACTCACGAAGCTGTTGTCGTAAATTTCTTCTGGTTTTCTTCTGACGGGAGTGCCGCTTTCACGGGCGAGCTCGACGGCTTCGGCGACCGCTTTGCCGGGGACAACCATGGTGCGGTCGAGGATTTCTCGAGCGTAGACGTTGTAGGCGGATTGCAACGCTTCTTGATCGTTGGTGCGCATGGCTTTGGCTACCGACGCTTTGGCTTTGTCGGGATTTTTCTCGACGAAGTAGACGATGTCGGCCAAAGCCGCAACGGCCCGCTGCACGATGTCGGGGCGCTCGCGCAACATTTTGTAGCTGGTATGAAGCGAGCTGTAGATAAACGGCAGATTGAGATCGATCAAGCGATAGACCACGTTGTAGCCTTCGTTTTTCGCCCGCACGTCGAGCGGCGGCGTGATGATAACCCCATGGACGATACCGGCCGCCATCGCCTGGTAACGCTCTCCCTGGCTACCGCCGATGGGCCGAATCGTGACCGACTCAGCAGGCAGACCGAGTTTTTTCACGACTGCGCGAGAAAGCCGGTCGCTCAAGTCTCCGGCCCGCGCGATACCCAGAGTCTTTCCTTTGAGGTCTTCCGGCCGCCTGATTTCTTTCCGCGTTATCAACACATAAGGTAGCTTCACCAGGGGAGAGGCGACGATTTTTGCATCGATGCCCGCGGCCATTCCAGGGATAATTGCATCGGAAGCGCAGTAAGTGAACTGGACTTCGTCGCCGGCAAGAGCGGAGAGATTGGGACCGCTGCCGCGGATAAAAATATTCTCGAATTTCATGCCGTACTTATCGAATAGGCCATTATCGAGCGCCGTATAAAGATGGATGAAACCGCCGGAAACTGCGCAGGTCGAAATTCTAAAGCTAAGAGTCTTCTCACCGGGTTTGGGCAGGTAGGGATTGGCGAATGAAACCGAGGCAACCAGAGAAAGAAAGAATGCGATAATTGCTGGCTTCATGGGCGCGACTCTATGCCAACGGCGGCGGCCTTGTAAATAGGATGTCATCCGCAGAATTTTTGAAGAGCAACGGAAGAGAGGTTTATCGCCGGTAATTTTCGCTACCCCAAAGCTCTTTGAGAAAGCCGCTTTTCTCCAGGTTATTTACGAAACTGTTGTCGTAAAGTTCTTCCGGTTTTCTTCTGATCAGGGTTCCCGTTTCGCGGGCGATATCTACGGCTTCGCTGACGGATTTACCCGGCACAACCATGGTGCGGTCAACGATTTCTTTGGCGTACACATTGTAAGACGATTGGAGCGCCTCTTCATCTTTCACGCGCATCGCTTTGGCAATGGCCGCTTTGGCTTTGTCGGGATTCTTCTCGACGAAGTGCACCGTCTCGGCGAGCGCGGCGACCATGCGCTGCACGGTTTCGGGGCGCTCGCGCAGCATTTTGTAGTTAGTGAGCAAGGAGCTGTAGATGAAGGGAATTTCGAGATCGACCAGCCGGTAGATAACATTAAAGCCGTCGTGTTTGGCGCGGACATCCAACGGCGGCGTCACGAGGATCGCTTGAACGACGTTAGCGACCATGGCTTGATAGCGCTCCGATTGGCTGCCGCCGATGGGATGTATGGTAACTTCATCGGTCGTTAGACCGAATTTTCTCACGACCTGCCGTGACAGGCGCGCGCTCAAGTCACCCGGCCGTGTCACGCCGATGGATTTTCCTTTGAGGTCTTCGGGCCGGCGAACGTCTCTCCGCGCGACCATGACGTAAGGGAGCTTGACGAGAGGAGAAGCAACGACCTTGGCTTCGACACCGGCCGCCAGACCGGGGAGGCTGCCATCAGCCGCCCCATAGGTGAATTGGAGTTGGTCGCCGGCCAGCGCGGCGAGGGCCGGCGATTGGCCGCGGATGTAGATGTGTTCGCATTTAAGGCCATACTTTTCAAAAATTCCGTAATCGAGCCCGGCGTAGAAATGCACAAAGCCCCCGGTGACGGCGGAAGTCGCTACTCGAAGCGTCGTCGTCCGTTCGCCGGCTCTCGGTAGGTAAGGATTGGCAAAGGCATTGGCGCCGTCGAAGAGGAAAAGTACGAACGCAACGATTGCCAATTTCTTCATGTCGCCCGGACTCTATTCCAAATGGCGCCACTGTGTAAATAGTAAACCGCGCGCCGAATCTGCTTGACGCTCAACGACGCGCTGACCTATTTTTAGCCGGACGCGAGGTACAGTCATGAGTTCGATGCGATTCCACGTGCGTTGTTTGATAACGCTGGCTACTCTTCTAACTATTCTCTGCATTGATGACGGCATCAACGCGCAAACGCAAAAAATTCGCATCTCGTTGTCGAGCCGCAGCAACACCAACACATCGTATTACGTCGCTCAAGCCAGAGGCTTCTTCAAAGACGAAGGATTGGAGGTCGAGTTCATCCAGATCAATCCAAGGCTCGGCGCGATGGCAGTGTTGAACGGCGACGTGACGTTCACGACATCATTCGTCAGCACCTTTCGCGGCGTGGTTCAGGGGCTGCCGATGAAAACGGTTTTTATTCTGCTCAAAAAGGGCATTTACTATTTGATGGTTCGCCCCGAAATCATCAAAGACATCCAGGATTTGAAAGGCAAGAAACTTGGCGTTACCGCGGTCAACGGCGGAGACCATATTATTGGCAGGGAGCTGCTTCGCATGAAGGGCTTGGATCCAAATCTTGTACAAGCCATTGCGGTAGGTGAACCATCATTGCGCGCCCAAGCGGTTCTTTCCAACGCCGTGCAGGCGGTTTCGGTATCCCCGCCGCACGATCTTTTGCTGCAGCAGATGGGTCTCAAGGCCATTTCAGGGCCGCCGGAGATCGGCGTGCCGTCTTCGGGATTGTTTGCCGCGGATCGTTTGATCAAAGAAAGCCCGCAAGCCTTAAGACGCACGATACGGGCGCTACTGAAGGCGAACCGTTTCATCGAAGACAATCGCGAAGAAACGGTCCGCATCATGACTCGCGCAGTGCCGCAGACGCCTGAGGGCGCCGCGCGGTCCTACGACGTGGAGCTCAAAGCTCTCGCCAAGGACGGTCAGATGACCGATGCCGAGGTCGAGTTTCAGATGGATCGTTTGGCCGAAAAAAAACGACCGCTCGATGAGATCCGCGATTTTTCATTCGCGCGTCAGGCGCTGAAGGAGCTGGAAGCGGGGAAGTGAAGGGAAGGGAGAATCGAGATTTGAAAATTGACGTTCGAGGATGGAGGATCGAAGATGGAGGATAGCGGACATGAGATTGATTCAAGTGTCATCATTAGTGTCACTTAGCCTCATCTTGACCGTTACCGTAAGGCCGAGCGGTGTCGACGGGCAAACGCAGAAAGTCCGCATCTCGATCTCCAGCCGAAGCAACACGAGCGTTCCCTATTACGTGGCGGTAAGTAAGGGCTTCTTTCGCGAAGAAGGCATGGACGTGGAAATCATCCAAGCCAACCCGCGGCTCGGCGTGATGGCGCTGATAAATGGCGATGTTGCTTTCACTGGCACGTTCGTCAGCACGGTGCGCGGGATTCTTTCCGGCTTTCCGCTCAAGATCATTCTGGTGTCGTTAAAGAAAGGCGTTTATTACTTGATTGCGCATCCCAGCATTCAAGACATCCAAGATTTGAAGGGCAAAAAACTAGGCGTATCGAGCATCCGCGGTTCGGATCATTTGGTTGCTGAAGAGTTGCTCAAGTCCAAGGGCTTCAACCCGGCGCAACTTCAGCCGGTGGTACTCGGCGATACTTCGGTGCGCTTGCAATCGGTGATCACCGGCGCGGTGGAAGTGACGACGCTGTCGCCGCCGCATGATCTGATGGCGCAGAGATCCGGCGCGAAAGTGCTCGCCGGCCCGCCGGAGATCGGGATGCCGGCTTCGGGGATGATTACTTCGGATCGCGTAATCAAGGAGAATCCGCAATTCGTGAGACGCGGCGTACGCGCGATGCTCAGAGCGAACCGTATGATCGAGGAGAATCGCCAGGAGACGATTCGAATTCTCTTACATTGGGTCAAGCAGACGCCGGAGATCGCCGCGCGCTCCTACGACTCCGAGCTCAAGACGATTCAGCGCGACGGCATCATGAGCGACGCGGACATGGAGAATTTTTTAGACCGGTTGTCGGACAAGAAGCGGCCGCTGGATGAAGTGCGGGATTTCTCCTTCGCGCGCCAGGCATGGAAGGAGCTAGATCAGAACAGGTAAGGGCGGTCATGCGGTCAGGGTGGTGGCATCGATAATGGCAATCACACTGGTGCGCGACCGGGGAAAGTGATTTACGGTCCGGAAAAGAACGGTGCCATTAAGCAGAACAGGGGAAGCGTGTCTTAAGGCGGCTTTCAGAATGAGCGCCTGAGCTGACCAAAAGTTCTGGGGGCGATCTAGTGTGTCGTGTCCCGTGTTTGCCGTCATGCCGGTGAAAAACTGGTATCCAGAAAGCTTTAAATTTCTGGACTCAGCGTGCGCCGGCTAGCGGAATTCATAAAACACGCAGCGAGGTTACCCCGAAGGTTTTCTTTCCGTAGTTGTTCCTGATGCTGCCGTTCGTTCTCTGCGCCGGCGCCAACCGCGCATTCCAAGTGCGAGCAACATGAGTCCTGTCATCAGCCATCCGCTGGCGATTTTCAACTCCGGGTTTGTGAGAACGTTTTCGTGAGTCAAAACGTCGAACCAAGCAAAGCCGGCGGCCGAAAGAAATAGCGTTCCCAACACGAGAGCCGTGTATGTAACAAATGATGTCATCGAAACGTTTCCAAGCAGGACGGGATCCCCGTCAAATCCGCGTATTGCAGAGATCGTTTTTGTGGGAGTGCATTGTCGACGCGCTCCTACACAGTAGCTTGTGAGACGCGAGAGTTATTCTGATAGCTTCTTTACCCGCTCGACAACTTCCTTTGGTTGATTCATGACTTCGCGGATCTGCGCCTCGACCTCGGCGCCGCCGAGCACTTCGAGGTCGAGCTTGGTTTTCTTGGCTTCTTCTACGACCTCTGGTTCCTTGAAGGCTTTCGAGTAGGCATCGCGCAGGATCTTGATCCGGTCCGCGGGCATGCCGGGCGTCGCGATCATGGGTCTTCCTAAGGTCGCGGATACCAGCATGACCTTGGCGACGCTGCGGCTGAAAGCGGACGTCTTTTTTTTGTCCATGAGCTCAACCAACGTCGGTGCATCCGCCAGACGAGGATCTTTTTTGTTTCCGGTCTGCACGAGATGCCGGTCGAAACCATTTTTGTGCCAGGTGAAATACGGCTCGCGCGCAAAGTGCGTCGTAATTCCGGTGCCGCGGCAGTGAATCTCGCCTTTCTCCAAAGCCAAGTCGATCTCGACACCACCCGGATAGCCGCGCACTTCTTGGAACTTTACTCCCACGGTTTCTTCCAAGACATTGTTCACGATGGTGGTCAAATCCGAAGTTCCGGTGGAGCCGCATTTGGGCATTTCCTTCGAATTCATAACATCTTCGATGGATTTCCACCGCGCGTCGGCTCTCATGTAAAGCAACAAGTCCCGCTGGTCGACACTGCCGATCCAAGATAGTTTGCGCACGTCGAAGGTGGCTTCTTTGCGCCCAAGCAGTTGATCAAGATAAATCCCGCTTCCCGGCATGCCCAGCGTCAAGCCATCAGGTTTGGCTACGCCGTAGACATAATTGGTTGCGCTCAGAGACCCGGCGCCGGGCATGTTTTGAACGATGATGTTTGGATTGCCCGGAATATGTTTGCCCATGTGCCGCGCGAGAATGCGGGCGTATTGGTCGTAGAGACCGCCGGATGTGAAGCCGACGATGATCCGAATCGTCTTATCTTTGTAGAACGGCGCCGATTGCGCATGAGCCGGGGCGCTGACGATCGATCCCAAACTCAGCAGCGCCGCAGCAGCAATCACCGCCGGATGGCGGATGATGTTAATCATGGAGCGAATGGTCATTGTTACCTCCGTCGTTTTCACGGGACATCCGCTTATACGGCAATTCCTTGATCTTCCGCAATCGTTGGCTTGACTGTTTCTTCGTCGCGGCATTAAGTTCTTACAGTGATGAATTCGGCAATCACAACAGACATTGTCGTCATCCCCAGTGGATCGTTTTTCATGGGTTGCGAGTGCGGCCAAGAGAACGAGCGGCCGTGCCATCGCGTCTGGGTCGATGGTTTCGGTCTCGGCCGATTTCCGGTAACCAACCGCGAGTACAAAACCTTTGTCGAGGAGAACAAAGCGCTGGCGCCGCCCTTTGTTTCAGACCCGATCTTCGCAAATGCCGAGCAGCCGGTGGTTGGCGTCAGTTGGGACGACGCGATCGCGTACTGTCGTTGGCTGAGCGATCGTATAGGCGAGGAGTTTCGACTGCCAACCGAAGCCGAGTGGGAGCGCGCGGCGCGCGGCGGGCGCGAAGGTGCGCTTTACCCCTGGGGGGACGAGGCGCCATGGGAAAAGCATTTAGCCGGCTGCGACCCCGAAACCGGCGGACCGGCGCGGGTCGGCATCAATGAGCCGAACGGCTTTGGTATCTACGATATGAGCGAGAACGTGCACGAGTGGTGCAGCGATTACTATGATTACAGTTATTATCGCTACTCGCCGGAGCGAAATCCGCAAGGAGCACCGATGGGAAAGCGGCGCGCCTCGCGCGGCGGTTCATGGCGGCATCGAATAAAATTCAGCCGCTGCAGCGCGCGCAGTTCGCTGCCGCCGAGCTTCAAGTACGCCGACTATGGATTCAGGCTGGCAATGACTCTCGGATAAGTCGGTTCAAACCGTTCAAGCGGTTCAAGTCGTTCCAATCACAATCGATCGCTTTAGCATCATCGTCGTGGCCGGCGTATGGGTGCGGGTTTAAAAGCTGCTATACCCTTAAGCATTATTTCGTTTGACCGAAAAATGATCGCGAGATAAAAGGCGGCAAGTTAACGCGCCGAGGGGCCGTGAGTGCGGCAGGCGATTCAGCGGAGGAAAGGAGCTTAATCATGAATTGTCAGATGTTAACTCGTTCAGTGTTGATCTGCGCATTATTTTTGTTTTTCACCGTCAAGCGGTCATCGGCCATCGATAATCTCCGCGTCGCCTATCCTTCGATGAACACTTCCGTATTCGCCCTCGTCATTGCTCAGAAGGAAGGTTACTTTAAAGAAGAAGGGCTCAACGTGGAGTTGCTCAGCATCCGCGGCGAGATCGCGATCCGGACAACTTTGGCGGGGGAAGTTGACTTTTTCACCAACGCCGGCAGCGCGCTGGCGGCCGCGGTCAGAAACGTTCCGGTCAAGCTCATCACGGTTTTTCAGGACAAGCCCAGCTGGGATCTGATCGCTCAGCCCGAGATTAAGTCGGTTGCCCAGTTGCGCGGTAAGAATATCGCGGTGATGTCTCCGGAAGGGTCGCTTGCCGTGGTCGCGCGCGAAATGTTGCGAAAAAATGGTTTGGACCCCACGAAGGATGTCAATTTGGTGACAATGGGAGGCGACGAGGTGCGCTTTCCGGCGCTGCAGACCAAGTCCATACAAGCGACGCTGTTCAACACGGCTATGAGCATCAAGGCGCAAAAGGAGGGCTTTAGCAAGCTCGGAAACGCGAGCGAATATGCCAACCTGATCGAGGGAGGGTTGGCGACTACGCATGATAAGATCAAGCAAAACCCGGAAAAAATCTTTCGCTTCGTCCGCGGCGCTCTGAAAGGGCTGAATTACTACGTCACCAAGCGGGAACCGGCAATCAAATACATGATGGACGGTTTGCGCATGAAAGACCGAGAGTTGGTGAGTTTGATCTATGATATCCAAATCCCGCTGGTGCTCCGGGAAGGATTTAGCGACGACAAAGTGCTGCAATCGATGATCGACGACATGAAAAAGACCACTAAAGTGCAGCGCGAGATCAAAGTCGCCGATATTTTCGATCTGACCTTCGTGAAGAAAGCCAACGAAGAGCTCAAATCAAGCGGCTGGAAACCGTAGGAATTCTCTTCGACAGGGGAGCGGCATTTCGGTTGAAAGCGTCGGCGTTGTCTGGGACCGAGCTACTTCGCCGCCGGCATAAAAGCGGGATCGACGAAAGTCTCCCAGGGTTCGCGCTTGGGAATCATGTTGTCCGACGCGAGCAAGCGGATCATCTCCGCCAGGCCGGGGCCGTCGACAGCGGCTTCGTTGCGAAAGGCGTTGTTCTCGGGAACCATGAATTTATACGTCCGCGCTGCGGTCGATTCATCGACCTTTAACCGCTGCGCCACGATTTCGGTTACCGCCTTCTCGTTGGCTGGATCGTTTATCCAGTGCATCGCTTGTCCCATTGCCCTGATGAATCGGGTGAACAGCGGCCGGTTTTGTGACAGCGATTTACTTGACGCGAAGTAGGAAGTGTATTGCAAGTTCTTGATCTCGTCGGAATAGTTGAGCAGAACCTTTCTACCGGCATCGATGGACCGAAAATTGAAAGGCGGCGCTTCAGCCAGGGAAGCGGCAACTTGGCCTGAACCCACGGCTTGAAATCTTTCAGGACTTCCGCCAACAAAGAGCAGAGTATAAGCCGTCGGCGCGACACCTTGGCGCTGCATGACATCTTTAAAAATCGTCGTGGTAATGCTCGCCAAGCTGGCACCGGCGATCTTTTGCCCTTTGAGGTCGGCGAGCGATTTGAATTGAGGCTGGCTAATCACTTGATAGGGATAACCGTAGGTCGACCCGCCGATGATTTTCACGTCGGCGCCGCGCGCCGACGGGATTACGCCGAAATGAGTTCCCGATCTCGCTAGGTCAACCGTCCCGGCGATCAGTGCTTTGATGACGAGGTCGGGCTGCATGTAGGTGACATCCAGGTCAATATTCTCCCGCGCGAAGAATCCCTTGTCTCGGGCGACCATTTGATCGATCTCCAACGCCGTGGGGTTCGTCGAGCTCATCGTGATCTTGTCCGCGGCGCCGGCGCGCGGCGATAGGCCCAAGACGACGAATAGGACAAATAATGCGCATGTTGAAATGGATCGTGTCACTGGACTGCCTCCGTAACGTCTTCGGGATCTAAAATGATTTCTTACTGTTACCTAGTTCACTTCTCTTCAAACTCTTTGAGCGCGTCGAAGCGCGGCTCGAGTCCCAAACCGGATGTTTCCGAGAGCGTCACCCAGCCATTCACCGGCGCGGGTGGTTCCTGGTAAATCTGATCGCCGACGCCCCACATCTCGAAATGAAACTCGACGCGCCAGCCGTTGGCCATCGCGGCGTGCAGGTGCATGTTGTGGTGCGGCCAGCCGCCGCCGTTGGCGATCGGCAGATTGAACGCTTGCGCCAGTGCGGCCACTTTGACCGCTTCGGTGTAGCCTCCGACCGAGCAAACATTGGGTTGGGCGATATCGACCGCGTGGTTGGCGATCAGCTCGCGGTGGCGAAAACGGTGACCTTCGTTTTGTCCCGCAGCGATCGGGATACAAGTGTGTCGACGCAAGTCGGCGAGCAGCGCTGCGTCGTTTTGATACACCGGCTCTTCGAACCACGTGATGCGATAGGGTTCGACGAGCTTGCACAGCTCCAGCGCGCGATTGAACGAGAAAAGATAGTTGGCATCGATCATCAGCTCGACATCGTCGCCGACGCCTTCACGCACCGCGCGGACGCGCTCCGCGTCAACATTTGGATCCTCGGGATCCACGGCGACAACCATCTTGAGCCGTTTTTCGCCTTGCGCAACCAGTTGCTTGGCAACTTCGACCAGTTGCTCTTTAGTGTATTGTTTGAGGCCGAAGGTGACATAGGCTTGCACCGGGTTCTGCGCGCCGCCGAGCAATCGCCAGACCGGCTCCTGATAGTGTTTTCCTTTGATATCCCAAAGCGCGATGTCGATGGCGCTCACCGCCGAGCTCCACATTCCTGTCTGGGCGCGCGGGTTGAACTGCTTGTAGAGCTGGTGCCAAATGCGCTCGGTTTCAAGCGGGTTTTTGTCGCGCAGGAACGGCGCTACTTCGCGATTGATGAATTCCCGCAAGCCGTAGCGTTGCGAGCCGCGAGTAAGGCCATAGCCGGTTATGCCCGCATCAGTTTCTACGGCGGCGAAGAGCACATTCGTGACGATCTTTTCTTTGAGCAGCGGCGCAGTGACCGGAACGCGGTGCAGTGTCGCCTTAACGTCGGTGATCTTCAGAAGACTTTACCTCCCCTCGCTGGCGATGACAGTTAGCCTAGATCGAAGGAGCAAGTCAAACTGCACTCGCCATTCTACGTGCCAATTATCCCTTGATCTCAGTGCGCAGCCGTTTTATGGGAGCAGTATTGGCGGTGATTTAAAAAGGAGAATATCATGTGGCAAACCGTTCTCATCTCGCTGTGCTGTCTTCTCCTCTGCATTGACAGGGCGCCAGCCCAGTCGGTGCGCGGCGCGTTTCCTTCGCCGAGCATACAAATTCTCCCGATGATGGTCGCCTCGGAGAGAGGATTTTACAAGCGAGAAGGCTTGGACCTGGAGTTGGTCTTTGTCCGGGGCGCGTCAACGGCGGTGCAAGCGCTACTCGCCAATCAGATTCATTTCATTTTTTCCGTCGGGCCGCAGATGCCCGCAGTTTGGGAAGGCAACGACATTATGTTGTTAGCACAGCAAGTCGGACGTCCGACTTTTTCTCTCGTGGTAACGCCGGATATCCAGAAGATCGCGGATCTCAAAGGAAAGAAAATCGGCGTGACTTTCGGCGGTTCGACGGCAGCCGGTACCAAAGCATTATTGGATCTCAACAAGCTAAATCCGGATAAAGATGTCGAATACATCAATTTCCCGGGCAACGAGCCCAAGATCGCTGCGATGAAACAAGGAATCATCTCGGCGGCGTTGCTGGCACCGCCGGCAGATTATCTGGCGATGAGGTCGGGGATGAAGCGGCTGGTGAGCCTCGCGGATGTTTTCAAGGATACGGCTTTTACCGGACTCGCCGCGACCAGCAAGACCATAAAAGAAAATCCGCAGATGGTGAAAAGGATGGTGCGAGCCATCATCAGATCGGTGATTTACACTCGTGACAATCCCGAAGACGCTTTACAAGTTACCATGAAGCGCCTCAAATTAGAGCGCGACGCCGCCCAAGATGCGTATCAAATGATCCGCGAGGCTCTGGTGCCAGTCCCCACGGAAAAAGGCGTGGAGCTGATGGCCCAGTGGCAAGCGATCGCCTTGAACGCCAAACCAAAGCGCAAGCCCAGCGAGTACATGGATTTGCGCTTCGCTAACGAGGTGATGGCCGAGTTGGGACAAAAGTAGTCTTTATTGCTTCGATCGAACCTCAGGATTCAACTCTCCCTTTTTGGGAGGGAAGGATGAGGGTCCCGATTGACATCACTCCCGCCGAGTCCTATATGGCTACGATGAGTCGCGTCCCTGCGTTTATTCTGATTTTGCTTCTGGCCGCGTGCGCCGCATATAACGTCGGGGGACAGTTTGTCGCGGGCCGACAGGCACTCCTGAGGAACGACCTTCAGACCGCGCTGGGATATTTTCTCGCCGCGGCGCAAAGCGATCCGAATTACGTTTTTCGTGCCGTTTATTTTCACGAAGGCATTTGGACCTACGTCGGGCGCGCGCAGTACGCGACGAAAAGGTATCAGGAAGCGCGACAGTCCCTTGAGCGCGCTCTATCGATGGACAAAGACGACCACTTGGCGAGGCTCTATCTGGGTCTAACGCTGGCGCGCACCGGAGATTTATCCGGAGGTATAAAAGAAATCGAGAGCGCGATGAGAGGCATTTATGATTGGCTTGAATATATCAATCGCACGCGGCCCTTCGAGGCCTACTGGGACCCATCACGTGATATCCGCAAGGCCATCGAAAAGGATCTCGACTATATCTCGTCCAAAGATTTCAACCCCGAACGGCTGATCGCTGACGCCGAGTGGTTGGGAAAAAGGATGGAAGAGGAAATCGACTACGTGCGCCGGGACGAGCGCCGGCAGTACGACCGGGATTTCGACCGGCGGCGCGGCGTGTCGCTTGGCGTCGGAATCGGCTTCTAAAACCTATCAGCGGCTTTGCGTGACCCGTAATTCGCTCTCGAAATCCATAATCCTTCAAGCTTTCTGTGAGTTGACCGTCGCCACTGTCTTATAGGGCAACCAGACCGCTTGCCCGGCATTGGATCGGAAATTCTGCTGGACCTATCTCCTTTCTCGGTGGTAAGAAACCTTGCATTCGATCGATAAAGAGGAAATCCGATGCCCTGCTGACGTAGGGGTGATCGAGCGGTCGCCTCTACCGCCAAATCGAGACAGGAGGGACTAAAAAATGGCAATGACTTACGAAGTGCGGTTCCAAACCGTTCCGCCGGAGCGGCGCAGCGAATACGTCAAAATGTACAAACAGGCGATCCAGGAAATAAAACTGGCCGGCTGCAAAGGCGGGCTGATTCTCTGCAGCGAGGATGATCCGACCAGCGTGCTCGTGGTGCTCGGATGGGAGAGCAAGGAACATCATCAACGCTGGCGCGGCACGCCGCCGCACACGCGCTTTCGCAGCGCCGTCGAAGGCTGGCAGTCCAAGAGTAGCACCGGCGGTTATTATCTGGCCGACACGATTTAGGCGCCGCCGTTGAGCTGGGCAGATATCTTGAAGCGCAAAGTGAGCTTGTTCAAAGCGCTGACTGTAATTTCCTGCGCTGGAACTATAGCGTCTAGCAGTCAGTATTTGTACAATCGCCATGGTCATTCATGTCTTGTTGCTGCACGGAACAGGATTTTACCCGTCGGTGGTTTTCACCAAAGCGACGGAAAAGTTCCTGAAAATCGTCGCTTGTGGGAACACGAGCGCAGTATTTGGGTAACATCTGTCGCCACGCTCGCAAAGTAAACTGATCGTGCAATTATGGCATTGGCTTTGCGTACTTTTTCGTCGGTTTTTTCTTCATTAGACTCACCCATCAAATCAATTGTCCGTTGATCTAAAATTGTAAAGGAGGTTCTTATGGCAGTGTGGAATCAGACGACACCGGAGGAAAGCAAAGACAAATCGCCTGCGACCCCGGCGTCGCCAGCGCAGTCAACTCCCATTTTGACACCGACCGCGGCGAAGAATCGCGGTGAATCGATATTCGGCGCCGGAGTTACAATTGAAGGGAAAATCGAAGGCGACGCCGATGTGCGCATCGCCGGAAAGTTCAAAGGCGAGATTCAAGTCAAGGGAGATTTGAATATTGAAAAGGGCGCTCACCTTACGGCAAAGGTCAGCGCGGCTAACGTTACCATCGGCGGCGAACTGGACGGAAATGTCGTCGCCAGTGGTCAAGTCAAGCTCTTGGAGTCCGGGCAGCTTCTCGGCGATCTAAAAGCAAGTACGCTGACAGTGGCCGCCGGGTCGCGCATGCGCGGCCACGTGGAGTTCGGCTGGAACGCGTCCGATGTCGCGAAATTCGTCAATGGTCAAGCCCACGATAATGACAAGAGCCGGACCGGCGGATGAAAATCGGCCGGGCATCGACCGCGGGTGAATCCCGCAGCTGTTGGCATTGCCGCGCGACGATCCTAAAAGCGCCACGTCTTGCCCTATCTGCAGGCACATGTTGCGGGCTAGTTCCGTTGTCTTCGAACCGCGATCCAAACCGACGACATGTCCACTTTTGGTGGAGGGTACCCTTGAATATCCCGGCGCCGGGGACCCCTTAGAATATCAAGTCCTAATGGAAGTCCGAGACGATGCCGGAAAGCTCCTGTCTCGTCAAGTTATCGGTATCGGCGCTCTCCACCCGGCGGAAAAGCGCATTTTCTCTCTACGCGTCGAGATGACGCCAGCGACGTCTTCCAACTGAAGAGGAAGCCGGACCTTATGTCGGGCCCTGTTTGCCGAGCGGAATTTCGCCGCCTTGTTGCCCGACGCGGCTAGCGGTCAGCGTTAGCCAGCAGCCGTCCCCATCCTTGCACCGGCGGGATAATGCCGGGCCGAATGAGGTCGTTCCAAACTTCGGCGCTCATGTTGGTGAACGCTGGTTTGCCGAATTCTTCTTCCAAGGCCGGTATGACGTGCAGAGCCATGGCGGCGCCGCCCGGCACGGAGATGGCTTCGGCCTGCGGCCAGGTGTTTGCAGCTTCCCGGCCAACTTCGAGCGCCATTTCTAACCCTTGCTCTAGAGTCATGGCGAAAGAATCCGACGCCCATTGATTTCGCTTGGTAATCCCGACAACTGTGATGCCACCTTCTTCGAGATAACGGATGATGGCGTTATTGACCTGGTCCGCCCAACGACTACCGACGGCCAGCTTTGTGTACCCGAGATGCTTCATAGCGGCAATCAGCGCCTCCAGCGGCGCGTCGGCGGGGAGGCCAGTTCTTTCCTTCGTTTGCCGTAGTAACTCGAGCACGCGCGGCCGGGTCAACACCGCTGAAATGGGCGCCCCGCTGAAAATGATATGATCCGCTTTTTCTTTCACCAGCCGGTCGACACAGGTCCAGTAGTTTTTGATCGCTTTTTCCACTCCCTCTTCGGTGTAGTTTTCCAGCCCAAGTCCGGTGGCGATCTCCATAAAATCGAGCGGTAAGAGGCGATATAGCTGGTAGGTTCGGCCGCGGTGAACATCTTCATGGGCGCGCGGTTGAATGACGCCGTAACGAAAACGAGGCAGCAGTTTTTTTGTATAGTCAGGCATAGAGACCTCCGATCCTTCGAGAAGCCGAAGCTGTGAAAAGATGATTCCGAGCCGCAAGCCGCGACCAGATAGTAGTCACACTTATAGGTAGGCGGCGCTACGTCTGTCAAGTTAAACGGCTAAGCCAATCCCTTGACCATCAGCGCGGCAAAGTCGTAGGTTCGCTTCGCCGAATCGAAAATCGAGTTGAAATGAACGCCCTCGACATCAACAGGAGCGCTTTTGGAGCTTTGCTGAGAGGGCGAGAAGATAACTGATAACGTTCAGGATGTTCAAACGGTTCGACGTTCTTTAAATAGGCAATTGGTTCAGGGCAGACCGGCCAGCAGCGGTTTTAGCGCGGCGGCGACGCCGTCCGCCATGCGCTGCATGCCCGCGTCGTTCGGATGTACCACGTCCGTGACCCACAGATAGATTCGATCGTTGATCAGCTGAAGTCCATCCAGCAGATGTAGATTGCGATCCGAGCTTTGACGCTGCCGGATAACTCGGGTAATCGCGTCACGATACGCTTGCGGTATCTCGCCGTTTTTATTCTTCTCCGGTTTAATGTCGGACCGGTTCAAGATCGGCGTCATTGCCAAGATCGGCTTCGCCGGCGCGTGCTCGCGGATCGTCGCGACAAAGGCGTTATATTTATCGGCATATTGCGCCGCGGTTTCCGGCTTCCCCGTCGAATCCAATCCACCAAAGGAATTGGTTCCGAGCGCGATGACGAGCATATCCCAGTCGGAACGGCTCGCGATCGTTTGTGCGACGATATTATCTGCCCACGCCGTGCCGCCGAAGCCGTAGTTGAGTGAAATGCAACCGGCCTTTTCGCATGCTTGCCAGACATAAGTTTCCCGCGGGCTCGTTGCGCCATGCCCATGGGTGATCGAGTCGCCGTGGAACAACACCCTTGGTCGGCTATCAGCCTCCACGCGTTGCAGCTTCGCGGCTGGCTCGATGCCTATTCCGTGGACAATGACTTCGGCATTCCGATAGTAAAACGGAAACAGGACTTCGATTGCCGCTTCACCCGAAAGTCCTGGGTCATCGTAGATCGCCACGTCCTGCTGGGTGAATTTGGTCGCCGCAGCGACGCTGGCGGCGTACTTGCCGCTTCTGTAAAGGTCGAAATAGGATGGCCGTGAACGCTCCCATGTCACTTCAGGCGTCGCGGGAGTCTCAGGCGCTTCGATGAACGTGACCCGCAAAACGAGCTTTTTCGAATCGGTGCGAAATCGTACCGTGACGCCGGCGGCTGATTGCGCCCGGCCGGCGGTGCGCGCGGGCCACTTGTCGCGCCAAACTTTCGCCACGCGCACGGGCTGTAGTCCGTCGCCTCTAGGCTCCCAATCTGCGACATTCAACCATTGAAGCCGTTGGTCTTTGACACTGATCCATTGAAGATCGGTCGGCGCTCCAGCCTGTGCCACACAAAAGTTCGTTGTTACGAGCGCCAGACCGAGCGCGATCATCAAGCCGATCATGGTTTTCATGACAAACCTCTTTTCGATCTCAGCCTTAAGGCCGCTTGTTGCTTGACTAGGGTGATGCGCAAAATCAACGACCATGGGATTCTCCTCTGACTGCGATTCGATGTGGCCTCGGTGCTTATAGCGGATTGGGAACACTCTCGTTATCGGTTCGACGGTTCACGCCGCGACTTGATGGGGCCGCAGCTTCAAATTGGCACGATATAGTTCGAAGCAGAGCCAAAAAAGAAGAGGTTGAACTGGGTTCATTCGCAACTTACTGCGAAACAACAAGAGGAAGTATGGAGTGATGTAAATCAGGGCCAGCAATATCTTGTAGTACGGTGGAAACAAGGCCCTGTGGGGATACATAAGCAGGGCGGGAATTGTCAGGAGCAGCAGATCGTAAACAAATCCATGGTGCATGAGAAGCAGGGTGGTCGTCACTAACATGGCGTATTGAAGATCAAAACCATTTGATTGAAGTGGGACAGCTACCCGCCATGTTTGCAGAAGCCAGTAGACCAAGAGCAGAGCGGTCGCGATCGTGCATGTTACCGCCCATGCCTGAGGAAGCAACGGCCTGAAAAACCCGTAGAGAGTAATATAGAATGATAATGGCTGTGCCTGCGTCGCAATTCGGTGTGAAAAGTTTGTAATCGCGTCTATGTATTTCAAGTAAGAGTCAAATGAGAACACGACGCCGCCGATGACAATGAGCAGAAAGAGGCCTGCGGTTATACCCACGATTGCGCGGCCGATCCTGCGAAAGATGAGCAAGGGCAATAGGGCGATCAGATATTGTGCTCGGTATGATAGAAACGCGAATATGAATCCCGAGCATAAGACGCGTTGCCGTTTTAAGAGGTAAAACCCCACGGTCCAGAAAAAGAGAGCAATCGCAGTAGAGTGGCCGGTAGTCGTCAGCCAATACAAGACCGGCGCTGCACCGCCGATCGCGAGCGCCAAACCTAGAGGTGGCTGTTTCGGCCGACAGCATTTCCATAAAATGCCGATCGATAGAAAATAAAGCAGTACAGTTGCGGTAATCCATATCCAATACGCAACGACGTAAGAAAAAAAACTCAGTGGGATCAAAAGAATCGTAAAGAATGGAGCATGAAGATATGGCCAGTGAGTTCCCTCGAGCTGCGCCGGACTAAACTGTCTCTGCAGCTCAATCTGCGCATCGGCGTCATAGACCTTTTCTGGACTGACTCTCGTCAAGACTGCGGCGGTGTAAAACTGGACGAAATCAGCTCCGGGTTTTTCACCCATCCGTGCCGCTTGCACATACACTTTAACAAGCAACGTGCAGGTAATGATCATCAAGGCGAGCGAATAGAGAAAAACGCGTCTTTCCGAAAGAAAGCCGCTGGCTTTGTTCAGCGCATCTATTATTTTTGATGAGTATAGGGCCCGCATTTCATGGATCAGGGATGCCGTGGCAGATTAACGTTCGACCGTTGAACCCGTTGGTGATTGACTGATCGATTTAAGATCGTCCGGTACTCCGGACTGTGCCGTGCAAAGTACGGTGTTACGAGCGCAAAACCCAGCGTGATCATCAAGCCGATCATGGCTTTCACAACAAAGCTCTCTGAGATCAAGCGCCAAAAGAGGTTTGTTATGGATACGCCGACTCACGCTCCCAACGCCGGCATGACTCTAGTCGCGAATAACTCAATGGAGCGCATGACTTGTTCATGCTTCAAGCCGCCGAAGCTGAACATGCCGACGAGGCAATCCGGCCGGGCGGTCTCGATCATCTGACGCGCTTTCTTGGTGACGGTCTCCGGACTGCCGATCAACGATGTGCCCCATTCATCGAGCCGCTTGACATTCAGGCCACCGGGAAAGTAAGCAAAGCGCTCGGTGAACTTCGGCAGATCGTCGAGCGACACGGAATCGCCGCGCCAGAAGTTATCGGTCGCGAGCTGCCAGAAACGCGAAAGCTGCGGGCCGGCCTCCTGCCAGGCTTGGTCATCGCTATCGGCGACATAGATGTCGCGCACCATGATCGCATCGCCGGTACCGGTCAAATTCTCATGCTTGGCTCGCTCCTCACGATAAGATTTTATCGCCCGCGCGCAGTTAGCCAGCGGCTGGCGCGAGAGCGCAAGATTCCAACCGCGGCGCGCTACCATCGCCGGGCTGTCCGGTGAAGTGGCACCGTAATAGATCGGCGGGTGGGGTTTCTGCAGCGGTTGGGGTCGGCATGAGATCTCTTCATAGCCCCATGCCTTGCCGGAGTAGCTGAAAGTCTCTCCAGTCCATGCGCGCATGAGGATCTCGATACCCTCTTCGAAACGCGCCTGAGCCGTTTCTCGGTCGAGTCTGTGCTTCATGTCATCTTTGGGCACGCCGCGGCCCAGCCCAACGTTGAGCCGCCCGCCGGTGAGAATGTCGAGTATGCCGCACTCCTCAGCGAGCCGCATCGGATCGTAGAGCGGGAGAACGTTGACCAAATTGCCCATGCGTAGCCGCTTGGTGCGGTGGGCCAGCGAGGCGATGATCAAGTTGGGCGACGCCAACATCCCGTAATCGGAGTGATGATGCTCAGCAAACCAGGCGTCGTCGAAGCCCAAACGCTCGGTGAGCAGAATCTGCTCGAGCAGTTCTTCGAAAGCTTGTTTTTCCGGTATCCAGGGGCGCGATTGATTATAACTGAACGTGCCGAACCTCATTGAATTCCTCCTGAAAGATCTCGACTTTTCAGGCTAGCTTGACTGATAACATATTCTCGACGCACTCGGCGACTTCCAGGACCCCGCCAAAATACCATTTCTTCTTCGCGGTAGCTTGCGTATCGTCTCGGGCTGTGACCGTTGTGTACAGGGAAATTCGGGAGATACGATACAAAATCGTGCATTCAACTTGGAATTAACCAGAATGAGGCCGATTACAGATCGAGCCAAGTCTGAATCGCTCCGGGCTCGAATTGAATGTGCACCAGCCATTGAAACAGCGTGTAAAAAACGCCCCACGTGATCGCAGTGGCCGCGATCGTGTACAGCCAACTCACTTCACTTTGAAACTTTAGATAAAAGAAAATGAACAACGGAACGGTTAATGGAAAACCGATGAGATAGACGGAGACAATAAAGGCGATAATCCACGAGAAGGTATTGATCACACGACGTCGCGCCACCTCGGGCGGCACGTCGCTCGAAAAATCCAAGTCGAGACCCGCGCCTTCGTCGGTTTCTCCTTTGCCGAAAATCACCTGCAACAGCTGTATCGTCGCGAGCACTAATAGTGGGATGCTTACCGAGAGCGGAAATAGCCGTGTTTTAAAGGACCAGCCGAGCGCCGAATGGATCGCGTACGCCGCGACGGCGATCAAGAAAATGCAAAACAGCACACGCCCCTTACGCATCAGCCGGGTTCCCGGAGCGGTCGCGACGCTGTTGAATATAGGGATAGGCAATGACGACGAGCATCAGGATGATGAGCAAAACGACGATCGGATGTTTTAGCCAAGTGAAGCCATAGCGGGACATCGAAATGAACAGATAGGTCTCGATGACTTTTCCCAAAACGAAGCCCAACACGAAAGGCGGGCGTGGCCAACCAAAAAGCACCATGAAATAGCTGATCATACCAAAAATCAGGGTCACGATCAGATCGGCGATCTGGCCGTTCGCGGTGTAGCTACCGACGAAGACCAGCAGCAACACAAAAGGGATGATCCAGCCGCCCCGGACGTTCGTTATCTTGGCAAGCTGGTCGAGCACCGTGAGGCATAAGAGCACGGTTATGATGTTGGCGATCGCCAGCGTCCAGACCATGGAGAAAGTGATCGATAGATGTTTAGTCAACATGTCGGGGCCGGGCACGAGGCCCATAATTAAGAAGCCGCTGAGCAGGATCGCCATCGCACCGCTACCTGGAACACCGAACGCAACCGTAGGGATCAGCTCGCCTCCTTCTTTGGAATTGTTCGCTGCTCCCGGTCCCAAAACGCCGCGTACATCTCCCTTGCCGAATCGTTCTCGGTCCTTAGAATCCTTGGCGCTTTGCACCGAGTGAGCATAAGCCATCCATTGCGCGACGCCGCCGCCCGCTCCCGGCATGATGCCGACAAAAACGCCGATCACCGAGCAGCGAAAGACCAGCCAAAAATGCCGAAAAGTGTCCTTGATACCTTCCATAACGCCGCTGCGTAGGTTTTCCGCAGGTCCTTCCCCCGCAATGGAAGTGCCGCGCACGGCCAGATCGATGATTTCGGGAATCGCGAAGATTCCGACCAGGACCGGAACGAAGTCGAGACCTTCCCAAAGGTACATTATGCCCATGTCGAAACGCAGCGAGCCGGACTGGCGCTCCTGACCGATGGTCGAAACGAGCAGACCGAGGAGACCCATCGCGAAGCCTTTGATTTGTCCGCGCGCACCCGCGCCACTGAGAGAAGTGATGCAGGAAATGCCGATCACCGATAACATGAACAGTTCCGGAGAGCCGAAGGTAAGGACCAGCGGGCGCACGATGGGAATCGCGAGGGCCAGAGCCACTGCGCCGATCAGCGCGCCGAGCAACGAGCTCATCAACGCGGCACCGAGCGCGCGGCCCGCTTCTCCCTTCTTGGCCATTGGGTAGCCATCGACGACGGTGGCGGCCGAAATCGCTTCTCCGGGAACGCCGAAAAGGACTGAGGTGATGTCGCCGGTGGTGGCGGCGACCGAATGCATACCCAGCAAAAACGCGAACGCCTCGGCGGGACTCATCTTGAAGATGAATGGGATCATCAAGGCGAGAGTCGCCGCGCCGCCGATGCCCGGCAGCAAGCCGACGCAGAAGCCGAGGCTCATGCCGACAAGCATCAGGCTGAAGGCTTTCCACTGCAGAACAAGAAAGAGACCGTCGATGAATGCGTCGAACATTGGGTTTGCTACTCATTGCCGCCGCGTGCGAGGACACGTCATTGAAATCGGTGACGGCATACACAGATAAGATTCGCGCGAATATATTGGATGACAAAATGCCAAGTCAAGGGACGCGGCAAGATCCCTCCCTGCGTTCGGGATGACAAATAGCCCAAAATGTCATTCCGAGCGGAGCGAGGAATCTTTCTCGATTTAAGATCCATTATAGCTTCTACGTGAACCATTGACGGCCTTTTTCCACCGCGAGCGCGTTGACTCTGTCGGAGCGCCGATGTTAAGAGAATTGAAATTTTGCTGCAACGCGCAGAGAGGAACATTCTATGGCGAAATTGGTTTTGGCCGCCGGCGTGCCGCATCCGCCACGGCTGGTTTTCGAGATGCAGCAAGCGCCGGGGAAAACCAAGGGCGAAGCGTTGATGAAGCAGGTGCGCGAGCAAGTCGAGAAGGCCGAACCCGATCTGATCATCGAAGTGGACAGCGATCATTTCGTCAATTTTTTCTACAACAATCTGCCGTCGTTCTGCATCGGCATGGCGGAGGAAGCTCAAGGCCCGCAGGAGACATGGTGTCCGATGCCGCGTTACACCGTGCGCGGCCATGTGCCGCTGGCCAAAGCCCTTTTCAAATACGGCGTCACTGAAAAGTTCGATCTCGCCGCGGCGCACGAGCTGCGTTTGGATCACTCTTTGGTCGTACCGCTGCACTTTCTCAATCCTGGCATGACACTCCCCGTCGTGCCGATTTACACCAACGGCTTCGCTGCGCCGTTGCCGCTGGCAACCCGTTGTTTGGCCTTGGGCCGCATGCTGCGCAAGTTTATCGAAGCGTGGGAAGGCAAGGAGCGCATTGCACTGATCGCGAGCGGCTGTTTCGCCATGGATGTCGGCGGACCGCTACGAGGCTGGATCGATAACGAGTGGGCGGAAACGATCTCGAAGCTGCTCGCGCGCGGTCAGTATCCGACATTGGCGCGGCGCGCCACCGAAGAGCGCATCAACGCCGCCGGAAACAATAGCGGCGAGCTGCTCAACTGGATCACGGTCGCCGGGGCGCTCGGCAACACCAAACCGCTTTTTTTGGAAGGCGACAAGGGCAACGGCTACGCGGTGTGGAAATTCGATTGATTTTTCTCTTTCAAATGGTTGAAACTAATCGCGTTGGGTCGCGAAGATTTCGCGAAGATTTCTCTGCTCCCTCGCCCGCGTGCGGGAGGGTAGGGTGAGGGTCTGGAGACTATGAGCGTCTATCAAGTTAACAAGATTCTTTATCTAACGGATAACGACGTCGCGTTCCGTAAGCGCATGCAGGAAGAGCCGGAAGCCGTGCTTAACGAATTCACTCTCAGCAAAGAAGAGCGGGACGCTTTGACTTCCGGAGCGGTGGGGAAGCTATATCAAATGGGCGTCCACACTTTTCTGCTCAATCATTTATACCGATGGGAGCTTTTCGGCGTGAACCGGGACAATTACTTAACCCGGATCCGCGAAGGCATGGCTTATGACCCGCGCTTCGAGCAGGGGAACATGCCTGTCCAACGATTCATTAAAAAATGAAGTTTGCAGCTATCCTGTGGTGGTGAACGGTTTGAACTCAGTGAAATTTTTGTTCAAGGCGGTGTTTCGTTCAAAGGTTCAAACCGTTCAATCACTGCGGCTTTGATTCCCCGCAGCTTGCTGCGTAAAGAGCTATTCTCAGACCCCTTAGAGTCCGTCATTCCCGAATGCTTCTATCGGGAATCCAGAACGAGACCGGAACTGGACCCCCGATTACCGCCTTTGGGATTAATTTGGCTCTCTATGTTCTGATGCCCCGTTAGCTTGCTGCGGGCTAGTTCATTTCGGAGTACTGATCGAGATCAACTGTCACAAATGGCAATTAGCTTTCGGCCTTAATGTATTTGCCCATTTCTTTCAAAGTCTCCGGCGTCTGATTGAGTAATGCGGTGAAATCTTTCTGCACCTGCTCGTGAGAAATGTACTGCATATCGATTTTCGCCTTCTTCGCTTCCGCTAAGAGTTCCGGATCTTTGAGCACTTTGGCAATAGCGTCGCGCAAGAGCGCCACGCGATCCGCAGGCGTGCTCGGCGCGGCCGCGAAAGCGCGACCTATGGCGAGCGGCAGGGCCTTGATCGACATCAAGGACTTTCCGAGCGGGCTCGTTGCCAAATCCTCGTCCACCGGCAGGTTTTCAAATCCTGGCACCGCCACCCGCCCGCGAACGAGCGGACGGACCGCGCCACGGTCTGCGGCGAGCTTGATCGTTGTCCCGAGTGCCGAATACGCGTCGACTTCCTTGCGCTCGACGGCCAGCAGAACGTCGCTGTTGGCCGGGTAGCCGGAGACCAGTTTTAACTTGAGCCCGGCGAATTCCTTCAGGAGCAAAGGAAAGTCGTGCGCGTTAGACCCCGGCCCGGTGGTGCCGGCGACCAGCTCTTTGTCGGCTTTTTTTAGCTCATCGAAACTCTTGTAAGGCAGATCCGAGCGAATGGAGAACATCACGCCATCGGCACCCGAAGAGCCGAGCCACTGAAACTTACGCACGTCGAAGCGCACCTGTTCGACTTTGGAAAGCTGCGCGATGGCGACATTGGGATTTGCCGCGAGGATCGTCAAGCCATCCGGTTTGGAGATGTTGAAAACATTATTGGTCGCAAGCAGATGCGCCGCGCCGGGCACATGCTGCACGATGACGGCCGGTTTGCCTGGAAGATATTTTCCCAGGTGGTGCGCGACCACTTGCGCGGCAATCTCAAGGCTGCCGCTTTTCGCTCCGATCGTGACTGTAATGGTTTTCCCTTCATAAAAGTTGGCTTGTCCCCAAAGCGGTCCAACCGAAAAAATCATCCACGCTACACCACCGAGTGCTTTAAACATCCACGTCTTTTTCATTTCTGCCTCCTGTTATAGATCTTTTAGACGAACAAAAACCGTCCGGCATGGCGCCCTGCGAGGTATTTCATCGTATGAGCGCCCGCGCAAACGTAAATGATTGGGGGTAATAGAGTCAAGACGTCCAGTGCTGTGGTAACCGATTAGCCGGGGGCGCGGCGAGGCGTGATAGCAGACCTTAGATTTGACAGCGGCGGGACCATCAGTTACGGTTTTCGGAAATTTAGCAGGCAAAGCAGAAGGGTTGAGCTATCGTCGCAAACACAAATGAGTGACCTGATCAGACAGTACAAAATCGAAGAGTTCGTCGTTGAAAGGGAACCGTTTTACGTTGCAACAACCGACGAGGTGGAAATATTCGAAGCCGCCTACCGTCAACGGATACCGGTATTATTAAAAGGCCCCACGGGCACCGGTAAAACTCGGTTCGTCGAGTACATGGCGTGGAAGCTTGGCCAGTCTCTGACAGTGGTCAAGGGTCAGGCCAAGCGGGGTTCACGCGGGGCGCAGCTCAATGGCGCGGTGCCGCTAGTGACCGTGGCTTGCCATGAAGATCTCACAGCGAGCGATTTAGTCGGACGCTACCTGCTCGACGCCAACGGCACCCACTGGATCGACGGTCCACTTACGCGGGCGGTCAAAGCCGGCGGCATTTGTTATCTCGATGAAATCGTCGAAGCGCGCAAAGATACCACCGTCATCATCCACCCGCTGACCGATCACCGGCGTTTGCTTACGATCGACAAGCTTGGCGAAGTGGTCGAGGCCGCAGACACTTTTCTGCTTGTCGTGTCTTATAATCCCGGTTATCAGAATGTCCTCAAAGATCTCAAGCATAGCACGCGCCAGCGCTTCATCGCGCTTGAATTCCGATTTCCAGAACCGGAACGCGAAGCTAAGATTATCGCCCATGAATCCGGGGTCGAAGAAGAGGTTGCTCGGCAGCTCGCCAAGATCGGCCATAAGGTGCGTAATCTGCGTGAGCACGGGCTCAAAGAAGGCGCCAGCACGCGCGTGCTGATCTACGCGGGACGGTTGATCAAAGAAGGCATTGCCCCGCGCCGCGCGTGTCACGTCGCAGTTACCTGGGGAGTTACCGACGACCCGCAAGTGCAGCAGGGTCTCGACGAAGTGGTGGCGGCAATATTTCCTTAGAAGAACAAAACGAGAATTAAGCGCAAAGAACGCATAGAACGCAAATAATCTCTATTCATGATTAAGGTGCTAGCCAGAACAGATTGAAGCGAGCATTTCACCGCGAAGGCCACGAAGAACACAAAAAGATTTAGGGCGTGGTCTTATCTTGCCCGACTTTGTGTCCTTAGCGTTCTTTGCGGCTAATCGTTCCCATGTGGGTTACTGATTCACCCGCTGTTGAACTGGCGCCAATACGCCAGATGCTGCGGCTTTATTGCCAAGCGCTGACCGGGCGGAGTGTCGATCTCCACGACCTCAAGCCGCTGGTCGACAAGAACATCGGTTGGTCGAGGGACGACGTGGCGACTAGCGACGGCTCGGCGATTTTTTTACCTGCATTTGTAAGACGGTTCGAGGCTCCATCCGACAACTTCAACTTTTTGAAAGTGATGCTCACGCAGCAGGCGGGGCATCTGGAGTTCGGCAGCTTTGAGTTTCAGTTCGACCGGCCGTCGGCGAGGTTCGATGATCTGCGGCCAAAGCTGACTGCGCCGCCGGAGTATCACGAGCACGATCATGGTCACGAAGGTCACTACGATCGTCCGAGCGTGACAGAACTGACGCGGTTTTTTCAGCTTTTCCCCAACAAACGTTTGGCGCTGGATGTGTTTTCGATCATCGAAAGCAGCCGCGTGGAAGCGCGTATCATGAGCGAATACCGCGGCATTGCGAAGGCGTATCATGAAATGCGTGACCACGCTTTGAAACTGCGCCAAGAATTGGTTTTCCTGCCTGCGCGTGAGGCGCTGCTCGAGTTCATGATTCGCGTAAGTTTGGGCCAAATAAGCGGGATGAAAGTCCCCGTGAAACAGCGAATGGTTGCCCGCGAAATTCATAGGATGGTTCGATTGATCAGCGATTATGGCGCGACCGTGGAAGACGCCGCCGAGGCGACGCTGCGGATTTACGCTCGACTGGCAAAGATCAAGAATGACTATCTCGATGAGAGAGAGTTAGCACTTCTTGAAACCGACAGGGAGAGTGCAAGCCGTTCAAAACGGTCAACCAGGTCAAACCGTTGGGTCGATAACGACGCGGATGCCGCCGTTGACGCGCTGCCGCGACTCAATGGCCGGCAAATGGAGTACCTTTCGCCCCAAGGCGTGGACTATCGCGGCGAATTCAGGCCGGAGCTAGCGCAGCTGTTAACCCAAGCACAGATCAACGCGCGCGAACAGCGCAAATCTTTGACTCCCGAAGAACTCGCGACTCTGCTGCGCAGCCAAAGAGTGCCAACCCCGCGTGATTCGGAAGAAGAGGGCGAACAAGAGGATCCGCAATCCGAGCAGTTGGTGCAGAATTTAATGCGCGAACTCGAGCGTCGTGATCCGCGGATGCAAAGCGTTCACCAGCGTCCGTCGACGCAGGCCGACGACGATACGGGCCCGCTGACGGCGTCGCAACCTGGCACGTTCGTTTATGACGAGTGGGATGTTTTCGTGAACCGATACCGCAGCTGTTGGTGCCGGGTGTACGAAAAAATCATGCCGGTGGGCGACCTGAATTTTTATCGGGAGACTTTGTTGAATTACATGCCCCTAGTGAAACGAATCCGCGGTGAATTTGAACTAGTCGCGCCCGAATTATACCACAAAGAAAAACGACTGCCGGATGGCGCGGAGCACGATCTAGACGCGGCCATCGAGGCACTGACCGATTTGCGCGTCGGTGTAACGCCGGCGGAGAAAATCTTTTGGCGCCAGCGAAAGCTCGATCGCGACGTGGCGGTGGCGTTTCTTCTCGATATGAGCGGCTCCACGGGCGAGGCCATTGGCAGATCAAGCGGGGTCGTGCTTCCGGAGCAGGACGTGCGGCAGCAGCGGCGCATCATCGATGTTGAAAAAGAGGCTATTGTGCTGATGATGGACGCAATCGAAGCGATCGGCGACCGCTACGGCGTTTACGGCTTTTCCGGTCATGGACGTGAAAACGTCGAATTTTACGTGATCAAGGATATCGAGGAAGAGTTTAATCCGGACATTGCGAAACGTTTTAGCCGGGTCGGCCCGCTGCACGCGACGCGAATGGGCGCGGCGATCCGTCATTCAACTGCGAAATTACGGCAGCAACAAACGCGCTCGAAGTTTCTGTTCCTAATCAGCGATGGGCGACCGCAGGACCGCGGCTATTCGCAAGACAGCGCGGAAAAGGCGTACGCCGTGGAGGACACGCGCATGGCGTTTGTTGAAGCACGCCGCGAGGGCATCCATCCCTTTTGTCTGACGGTCGACAAGGAGGGGAATGATTATCTGCGTGCCATGATGGATGACTTCAGTTACGAAGTGCTCGCCGACGTGAGTCTGTTGCCGCACCGATTGCCGCAACTGTACAGAAGGTTGACGATGTAACGATATAAATAACCCGTTCAAAACGTTCCAATCGTTCCGGCAAGAGGAGAAATGCTTGGCGAATGTAATGCACCTGCAAACACAGATCTAATTTTCGCGCATTAGTTACCCGTTCTCCTCCCGATCCAATCCCGTCATCTTTAGTAACGGCCGATCGGTGACTGAAAACAGAATGGCCGGTTCGGTTTGCGAGAGATTCTTATGCGCGTGCCAGCGCCAGGCCGGCAGACTGAAGCTGTCGTGCTCATCCCACTGCATCTCCACCGGACTATTCTTGTCGACGATGGTTACGCCGCGGCCCTGTACCGTGTGATAGAGCACAGTTCCGGTGTGTCGGTGGAAGCGGGTTTCTTGTCCGGGCTGGAGCATCTGGATGTGGCAGGTCATGGTGAGAAACGTGTGGCCGCCATCGACCGGGTTTTTGTATTCAATAAATAATCCGTCATAGGGATCGTCGATTCCCTGGTCGGCGAGCTCTTTCAATGCTTGGAGCGCTTCGCCCCACTTGTAATGGTAGGGAACTCCCGCTGCGCCGTTGTATTCCACCTTGGGTTGGCGCGCGGGCCCGTAGAGGCGGCGGGACGCGCCGTTCGTCTTGGTTAGCGGCTGTTGTTTTCCTTCGGCCCATTCCTCGCGGAAGCCAGAGGCATCAAGAAAACTCACGACGCCGGCGTCCAAAGCGTCGATCCAGATGATCGGTTCTTTGGAATTGTTCACGTGATCGTGCCACACCCAGTTGGGCTGGATGAGCAAATCGCCAAGCTCCATGACCATGGGCTCGCCGTTGGAAGTGGTGTAGGCGCCGCTGCCTGTGACTACAAACCGTAATGCCGTGTTGGCATGACGGTGTGCGGCAGCGGTCTCGCCCGGAAGAACGATTTGAAATCCCATGGACAATGTCTTGCTTCCGGTTTGTAGCCCGACATTGCGGCGAAACGCGTCTGGCCCGATTCTAATCACTTCCGTCGTTTCCATGAGAACGGGATAGATCTCTTTCCAGCGCCAGAGCTTTGGCTGCATGCGTTCCGTCTCGTGGCGCATCTGCCAATATCCGCGCAGACCCATTTCCGCGAATTTTTTGTGGAGTTGCTCGCGGTCTTTCGCTTCATTTGCAGCTGTGGTGGACATCGTAAGCCTCCGTTCAAATGGCTCAATCTGAATGAACCGTTCAAATCGTTCAACCCGTAATATGAGAAGTTGTACCAAAACCTCAAAGGCGTGTGCAAATTGCCGCTTCTGACACTTTGCAAGGGGCGCGGTTTCCGGATATGTCTTTGAGAAAATCAGAACAAGGGAGGATCGTTATGCTTACGGCGAAAGATGTTCAAGGCGTAATGGCGATGATGCCGTCTTTTTCGACCAAGGATGCCGGTGATCTGAGTTCGAAGAACACGATCGACGTCGACAATCTCAGGGCCGGAGTGGACCGGATGATCAACGATGGAATCGATGTGATTACCACCACGGGAAGTTTTGGCGAGTGCTACAACCTGCATTGGGACGAGTACAAGACTTTGGCCGTGGCAACCGTCGATGCGGTGAAGAAGCGCGTCCCTCTGTTCATCGGCGCAACCAGCCCGAATGCGCGTGAAGTTGTCGAGCGGCTGAAGTTCGTCCAAGACATCGGCGGCGACGGAACGCTGCTCGGCGTACCCTATTACGACGCGCAGTCGCCCGAATACATGGCTGACTTTTACACTCAGATCGCGGAGATGTTTCCCAAGCTCGGCTTTCTGATATATCACAATCCGGTCAACCACAAAGTGAAAATTCCGGTCTCGGTATTTCCACGGCTGGTCAAGTGTCCAAACATTATCGGCATGAAGGACAGCCATCGCGATACCCGGGAATTTGTCCGTTTGATGGAAATTATCCACGGCAAGATCAGCGTCATGACGAACCAGGCACAATACTTTCCGTTCTATAGGATGGGTTCGGCCGGCTGCTGGTCGATCGATGCGTGGATGGGCCCATGGCCGGTGTTGCATTTGAGAAACCTCTGTCGCGAGGGAAAAGATCAAGAAGCGTTGCAAGTCATCGCCGAAATCATGAACGCGGCTGGAGGCGAGCGGCCGGGAGGAAACGAAGGCGCGACGGCGAAGCTGCCCATTGAATTCGCCGGTTACGTTAACCCAGGGCCGGCGCGCACTCCAATCATCAATTTTTCCGACACCACCATCGAACGCGCGAAGAAAAAGGCCGAAGGATGGAAAGCGCTCTGTGCAAAGTATCGGCCGTTGGTGGAAGCGCGACGCGCTCAGGTGAAGGTGGCATCTTAACGTCGTTCAAAGTTCAAGGTTCAAGGGTTCAAGGTCAGGTCGGAATCCGATCGGTCGACTTTGAACGTTGAACCCTTGAACTTTTGAACA
>Ga0137403_10001427_pt1 | contig 30002 bp, 28 predicted proteins | sample CZOMad2_1_16fung_FD_122057 | JGI IMG/M metagenome (GOLD analysis project Ga0137403, IMG submission 122057) | Vadose zone soil fungal communities from Angelo Coast Range Reserve, California, USA - CZOMad2_1_16fungal (Hybrid Assembly) | ecosystem: Environmental > Terrestrial > Soil > Vadose zone... | reverse complement strand
TATTAATCGCTCGCGGCACCCCTCCTAATCCAGGAGGGGAGTTCTCCAAGCCGCGCACAAATGGCCAATCTCCAGGCCGCCATAGACCGCCGCTCCGCGGCTAATACTGGGGCTCCATCATCTGCCGGCGGCCGACGGATTCGAGCAGGAACTCCAGGATCTCCACGTGACGGGCGGCCTCCGTGAGGTCCTTGCCCCATGTGTAGAGGCCGTGGCGCCGAATCAGAAACCCGTGCAATCGGGAATTCTCACGCAGCAGGGCCTCGGTTTCTGCGGCCAATGCTCGCATATCCTGGCTGTTTTCGAGAATCGGCACCCACTCGCGATGCTCGTGTGTGCCGATACCTTCGAGCCCCTTCAGCATTTCGTAGCCTTCAATGAAGAACCCGCCCCGGCCGTTGTGGTAATCGGAAAGGATAGTGCTCCAGACCGAGTGCGTGTGCAGGACTGCGCCTGCGCCTGTCACGCGCACGACCGCCAGGTGAAGCAGGGTTTCGGCGGAAGGCTTTCCCGGCGTCGCTTCCGTACCGCGGCCGGCCGAATCCACTTCGAGAATCTGACCGGCTGTCAGGCGGCCTTTATCCACCGAACTCGCTGTAATGGCAATCCGTAGTGGTTCGCGTTCGATGACAGCGCTGAAATTTCCACTCGTTCCCAGCGCCCAACCGCGCCGATGGAAATCCTGTCCCAGTTGCGCCAGATGATCCGCGGCCGCCTCGTACGTCATGGTGCGGATTATATCGAACAAAACCGTGCGAAAATACGGGTGTGAGTACAGAAAAGCGTGGCCGTGGTGCCGCCAGCAATCCTGCGAATCGCTTTGAGAAAACGTCGTACCACGTATCGGAGTGGGACGAACCGGAGGACCCGTCGCCACAGACGATCTTCCTGAAGGACGAAACTCGATCCATCATTAATTATAACGACAGTCCCGACGTTGGTTTCTCGGCCAGCATCAATCCGTATCGCGGCTGCGAGCACGGCTGTATCTATTGTTTCGCGCGGCCGAATCACGAATATCTGGGGTTTTCTGCGGGACTCGATTTCGAAACAAAAATTCTTGTGAAGGAAGACGCGCCCGAGTTGCTGCGCCGCGAGCTGTCTTCGCGGAAATGGGAGCCGCAGGTGATCGCGCTCAGTGGTGTGACGGACGCATATCAGCCCGTTGAGCGGCGCTTGAAATTAACGCGCCGGTGTCTCGAGGTGCTGGTGGAGTTCCGGAATCCCGTCGTCATCATTACGAAAAACGAGCTCGTGGCGCGGGACATCGATCTGCTTGCTGAACTGGCGCGGTTCAATGCCGCGTTGGTTTTCGTATCCGTTACGTCGCTGGATGGCGAACTGGCGCGAGAGCTGGAACCTCGCGCTTCTCAGCCCGGCCGGAGGCTTGCGGCAATCGAAGCGCTATCGCGCGGGGGAGTTCCAACGGGAGCTCTTGTTGCGCCGGTGATTCCGGGTTTGACCGACCATGAAATGCCAGCAATCCTCTCCGCCGTTGCGAAAGCCGGGGCCGTCGTTGCGGGTTACGTTCCGCTGCGTCTGCCCTATGGTGTGGCGCCGCTCTTCGAAGAATGGCTGACACTGCACCGTCCCCTCCAGAAAGACAAAATCCTCAACCGCGTCCGCTCCATCCGCGGCGGGCACCTGAACGATCCGAACTTCGGCTCCAGAATGCACGGAAGCGGGGCATATGCCGATCAAATCTCGGAGCTGTTCGAAGTGTCGTGCCGGAAGGCCGGATTGAACTCAGCCCGGCCGAGGCTTTCAGCCGAAGCGTTCCGGAGGCCAGGGCCCTCGCAGTTACCGCTGTTTTGATCAGCCGCAGATTGCGCGGATTACGCGGATGGCGCGCTCCTAAGTCGTGACTAACTTGACTTCATCGAGGTGCGCGCCATCCGCGTAATCTGCGGCTGAAATTCCTCTCCGAGAACACTCTGAGAGCCGTCTGGATCACAAGGAGTCTTCGATAACGCCGATCAGGAAAGCTGCAACCGCGACTATCAAGAACAGATGAAGAAATCCATACAGCGTTGTCGACGTGACCATTCCTAGAATCCAGAGCAGCAGCATAATCAGTGCAAATCCCAGCAACATACCCTGTTAGATGCACGAAACCTTCCAACGGCAAATTTCCCGGCTGTTCGTCGAAAGTGGAATCGCGAGACACACTCGGACCGCCATAAAGCCAATATTTAGAGGGCGGTAGATGCGATGAGTCTTTGGCAAACAGTATGCGAGACATCCTTCGAGGGTAAGCGGATGAGATTTGGTCGGATCCTTCTACTGGGATCGTTCCTTTTTTACTTACAAGGTGAAAGTGCTTTCCTGGCTGAGGTTCTGCGAGAAGCGACAACAGTCACGTGCTCGCAGGGCCGCAGTGCAAGGGTCCAGTTGCGTTCCACAGATCGGCTACCCGATGCCACTGGCGTAGCGAAAGTGGAACGCCAGGGCGGCATCACCACTGTCGCAGCCGAGCTTGACGGCCTGAAACCGGCAACCTTGTTCGGCGGCGACTACAACACTTATGTGCTCTGGGTGGTGTCGCCCGACGGCCGGATCATCAATCTTGGGGAGTTCATGTTGGAAGGGACGCGAAGCCAGTTGCAGGCCACGACGAACCTCTCGACCTTTGCAATCTTCGTGACAGCGGAACCACACTATCTCGTTACCATTCCAAGCGCCTTCGTCGTGTTGGAAAACGAGGCCGGTAAACACGGCAGCACCATTCGCCATCCCATCCTTCAAGGAATTTACAACTTCGAGCGCGGAAGTCTCGAAGACGTCAAGGAAGCCAGAGGCAGAGTCCACACGGAAGTGAAACAGGCATTCACGGCAGTTCGGTTGGCGCAGCGCGCGCGCGCCGATGTGCTGGCAAAAGATGAGCTGAGCCAGGCCGAACACGCTCTCGATGAAACGCTGCGCTTGTTTCGTCACAGAGCGGATCAAAACGAAATCACCGCGCAGGCGCGCGAGACCGTACGGCTCGCAGTGGCTGCGCAAACCCTCGCTGAGGATCGTGCCTTACTGGGAGCTCGAGTCGTCGCGGAAGGCTCGGGAGGAGGAAACGCCGAGTCCCCGGGGCGCGGTCCGCGAGGTATCCAACAATGAAAGGGATCACTTAGATGTCGAAACAGAGCCGTGTATTTGTGACAGTTATTTCATTGGTTGTTCTGACTGCATCCCTCGCGCTTGCCAAGGCTAACGAGGCCGAACGCGACCGGGCCAACAAAGCGGCATCGGTGCTGACGGAAATCATGCAGGCGCCCGACAAAGGAATACCCGACGAGCTGATGCAGAACGCGAAAGCCGTCGCCGTCATTCCTCACGTCGTGAAGGGCGCATTCGGTCTCGGCGGTCGTTACGGGAAAGGACTCGTTTCACACCGCCTTCCCAACGGCAGATGGAGCCCGCCGGCTTTCATGGAGATCGGTGGCGGCAGCTTCGGTCTGCAGCTTGGAGTGGAAGCCACGGACCTCGTCCTCGTGTTCACCAACGACGAGGGTTTCAAAGGTTTGCTCAAGGGCAAGGTAAAGCTTGGCGCTGATGCCAACGTCGCGGCCGGCCCGGTTGGACGCACTGCGGAGGTTGGAACCGACGTCCTTCTGAAGTCCGCCGTGTTCGCGTATTCCCGCTCGAAGGGACTCTTCGCTGGAGTCTCGCTGGATGGTTCTGTAGTCACCATGGACGACGACGCCAACAAGGACGTCTACGGAAAAGCTGTGAGTGGTGAGGACATTCTGCTGAATGGCGCCGTCTCGACGAACGATGTCATGAGGCCATTCATCGCGGCGCTTGAAAAGTACTCACCGTCGCGGCGGCCTCGTACCAGCACGCAGGATTGAGTTAGGCAACCAGGTTCTGACAGCCTGGTTGTCTTGTTTGCCAGAAACTGAACGGAGGTAGCAAATTCATGAAGAAACTCTTAGTCCTTTCACTAATCTGCATTCTTTCTGGTCTTGTCCTGATCGCATGCCAACGCGATCAAGGAGTTCAGGCCGGCAATGAGCAGGGAAGGACCGACACTTATCAGCCACGCTCTGCGCCTAAAACGCCAGCGGAAGAGAGCAACAAAAACTATTCTGCGGGCGAGCAACAGGAAATAAAGGGCGAACTCGTGCGAGTGGACATGACCAAAAAGACGATGGTGGTTCGTACCGAGAACGGTCTGGAACAGACGTTCAAGTGGGATGAGACCACCTCAGTCCAGGGAGTGGATCAATCGGCGACCAACAGCGACAGGACGGCAAAACAACAGGCCTCGAACAGCCAGATTCGCAGCCTGATGGGCAAGGAAGGATCCGAGGTTACCGTGAACTGGAAAGATGAAAACGGCGCGAAGATGGCCACCAGCATCGACGTAACCCAGGCCAGCTCGAAGGCCAATAATTCCAAGACCGGTACATCCAAGAACAAGGCCAAGAGAAGCACCTACTAACTGGCCGGCTCCGCGTTGTTTGTTTTCGCGTTGCCGTAAAAACTGTAGCGGCGGTCTATGACCGCCGACGATGTCGCAATTTGATAAATCGTCGGCGGTCATAGACCGCCGCTACAGTGTATTCAGACCTTCGCTATTCGACTGTTCCTTGCGCGGTGGTGAAGCCCGTTTTCGCGTGTCTCAAGATCCACCGGATCACGCGTCCGTTGTTGTACACGTAGCTGACGATGTGATTCAGCGTGGAGAAGCAATGCAGTTCGCACTCCTTCTTCATTTCGCTGAGCTGATGTTTATCGAACTTCGGCTTTCCGACGACGCCCCAGTCGTGAGTCGCGGAGTACATGGGGAAGCAAGGCGCGAGCGTACCGTCCGTCCGGATGATCAGCGTGTTGCGGCCGGCGCGGCAGCCCCACGGTTCGATGTGTCCGCGCAAGAACTCCTTCATCTGAAGTATCCGCTTCTTTTGATTGACGATCTTGTAACCCTGCGCGTGCTTGTCCAGTATCCAATCGATCAGGTCATCCACCTTGGGATAGTCCGCTGGTGTGAGGAACGTACTGTTGTGATCGTGATGCTTGAAATGCGGCGCATCGATGAGCGGGGATTCCACAATGTGATAGTCGATCCCGATGTCAAGATCATGAGCAAGCTCTGTCAGTGCCTTTACATCGTCCATATTCGTCCGGCAAATGCAGACATTGAAAAACACCGTGTAACAATACTTCCGCATGTTTTTAAGCAGGTACTCGAAGTAGGGCCGAATCGGTGTCAGCGCCTTGGCCAGTCCCGGCTTTTCGTCAATGCAGTCGACCGCCAGGTTTACCGTGCCGAGACCCGCATCGCCCAGCCGGTCGATCACGTCGGGCTTCATGAGCCGGCCATTCGTCGGCAGGTACACAAGAAAGTCCTTTTTCGCTGCGTAGTAGACGATCTTGTGAATGAACTTCGGCCGCAACAGCGGCTCACCGCCCATCAGGGCCAGTAAACGATTGTTTAACGAGTGCAGCCAATCAATGGACTTCCGGGCCGTCTGTTCCGTCATGCCCTTCACGCTATTGTCATAAGACCAGCAGTAGTGGCAATCAAGGTTGCACTTCCATTCGCTGAAAAGATAAGAGATCAAAGGTTGAAGCTCGCCCGGCAGGATTCGCGACTTGAAATAGGGCGCGCCGAGGCCCTTCCACGTTCTCCAGGCCTTGAAATTGTGGAACTTCCGGTCCGTTTCCCACATCACTTCCGGACGTTGCGGGTAGATCGGTTCCGGCAAACCCTCTTCGACAGCAAGAGCGGTCTGCAACGGACCACGCTGTCCATGGGAACTGGTCAAGACATCACGGAGTTTCACATCAACACGATATTCTGGTGCGGTTGTTTTCTCGGGTTCGTTGGTGATCACTCATTCCTCCTGAAAGGGTTAAGCGACAAGCACGCGGTTGAATTGCTTAATTTAGCTCACAATCCTGACGTGTTCCACAAAATCATCGCTTTGGAGGTAATTAAGTAATTCGGGGACGAAAAAAAATAGGTAATAGGCCTACAAGCGTGGGGTAATTCGGGGACAGACGCATAAATCACCTAAATTCAAGTCAAAGGTCCTTGATCGAATTTAGGTGATTTATGCGTCTGTCCCCGAATTACCCCGCGTCCCGTTGCCTGCGTTTATCCGGATCGATTAGTATACTCAGCGCAAGGAGGATTCATGTCCAAAGCCAGGCCGTACGCCCGGTTGACTCAGCCTCTGGTTCGGGATAACGGACGACATGGCGTCCTGAGACCCGCCAGTTGGGATGAGGCGCTGGAACGCACGGTGAGCGGCCTGAAGTCCGAGGTCGCGAAGCACGGCCCTCAGAGTTTCGGCATGTTCAGCTGCTCCAAGAGCACCAACGAAATGAATTACATCGCGCAAAAGTTTGCCCGTGTGGTGATCGGGAGCAACAACATCGATAGCTGCAACCGTACTTGACACGCCCCGAGCGTCGCCGGTCTGGCGATGGTATTCGGAGCGGGCGGGGGTACGAACTCCTACCAGGAGATCGAAGAAGCCGACGTGATTCTTCTCTGGGGCTCTAACGCCCGGGAGACCCACCCCATCTTCTTCCATCACCTCCTCAAAGGAGTGCGGAACGGGGCTCGCCTTTACGGGATCGACCCGCGGCGAACCAGCTCTGTTCGATGGGCGGACGTGTGGGCCGGCCTCGACGTGGGAACCGACATCGCCCTCGCCAATGCAATGGCGCGCGAAATCATCGCCGCCGGCCTGGAATGCAGGGAGTTCATAGATAACGCTACCGACGGATTTGACGATTACCGGCGCCTCGTGGAGCCCTACACGCTGGAGTACGCAGAGCACGAGACGGGCGTTCCGGCCGAAGTCATTCGGGAAATGGCGCATACGTTCGCCAGGGCCGACAAGGCAATGATCTGCTGGACGCTTGGAATCACCGAGCATCACAACGCCGTAGACAACGTCCTGGCGCTGATCAATCTCGTCCTGCTCACAGGACACGTGGGGCGCTACGGCTGCGGTGTGAACCCGCTGCGCGGTCAGAACAACGTGCAGGGCGGCGGCGACATGGGTGCTCTGCCGGACCGCCTGCCGGGATTCCAGCATGTGGAAAACGCCCCGCTTCGCGCGAAGTTCGAGAAATATTGGGGTGCCCCGGTACCGCCGGTCAAAGGATGGCATCTTTCGCAGATGTTCGAGGCGATGGAACGAGGAGATCTTCAGGCGCTGTACGTGATTGGTGAGAATCCGCTCCAGTCGGAGGCGGACCAGAATCATGCCCGGCATCTTCTGGAAGGACTCGAGTTCATGGTTTGCCAGGACATCTTTCTGACGAAGACGGGCGAGATGGCGGATGTCGTCCTGCCCGCCAGTGCGGCCTGGTGCGAAACCGACGGCACGGTGACCAACAGCGAGCGGCGCGTTCAGCGCGTGCGCAAGGCTATCGAAGCTGCTCCCGGGGCTCGAGACGATGTCGCCATTCTCTTTGATATCGCTCGCCTCATGGGGCACGACTGGGGAGTGCCGAATGCCGAGAAGATATGGAACGAGGTGCGCGCCCTCAGTCCGGTTCATACCGGCATGAGCTACGCACGGCTGGAAGAACTCAAGGGCATTCAGTGGCCCTGTTATGACGAGAACCATCCAGGCGAATTGTTTCTCCACAGCCGGCTTTGGGAGCGGCCGCTCAATGGTCCGCGAGTGTCGTTTTTTCCGGTGGAACACGATCCACCCGTTGAACGCCTTTCGGCGGAATTTCCGCTGCGCCTCACGACTGGCCGGCGGCTGGACGAGTACAACACCGGCGTCCAGACGTCGGGCTACCGCTCGCCGCTTCGCCGCGGAGAAACGCTGGATCTCTCGCCGGAGGATGCGGAGCGTCTGGGAGTCCGGGATGGAGAACTTGTTAAAGTACTGTCGCGGCGAGGCGCCGTTACTGTTCCGGTGCGCCGCGACCAATCGCTGCGGCCCGGACTTACGTTCATGACGTTGCACTTTCCGGACGATGTCGCCACGAATCTTTTGACGATCGAAGCCCTGGACCCGAAATCGGGAACCGCGGAATTCAAAGCCGCCGCGATTCGCGTCGAGAAGATGTAGAAGTATTAGATGGATATTCGCTTTCACGAACTCGAGGCCGACGCTGCGGAGCGCGATGCCGTCGATTCCGTGCTCGGTCCGCCGGTTTCGGCCTGGGCCGGCGGAACGAGGGACATTGAAACTGAAGGGCACTCCGCGACTTTTGGCGGACATGCAGCGCGATCACAACGAAACCTCCTGCTTCCCGTTCTTCACGCAGTCCAGGGCCGCTTTGGTTGGCTTCCTCCCGGGGCGCTCAACTATATCTCCCGCCGGCTCACGGTTCCTCCCGCCGAAGTTTTCGGCGTGGCGACCTTCTACCATCTCTTTTCACTGACGCCGTCGCCGCCGGGAGTGATCCATGTCTGCGACGACATCGCCTGCCGCATCAAAGGAGCCGAACGTCTCTGCTCCGAGCTGGAAGGGATCTCTGTTCCCCAATTCACCTGGAAGCGCAGTCCCTGCCTCGGACTCTGTGAGCGTGCTCCGGCGGTTATGGTGAGCCAGGCCGGCGAAAATCCGAGATTGTTCTCGCATGGGCCGGTGGCTGCCACGTCCGAGATCGTGGCGGCAGCGAATTCCACAAACGGAAAACCGGAAGGACTCGAATCGCTCCGCCGTTCCGTCCCGCAGGCGGGCCAGGAGGGTCTCCGTCTCATAGGTCGTATAGGACGCGTTCAACCGGACAGCCTCAATGCCTATCGAGCCGACGGTGGATATGCTGCGCTGAAGAAGGCCTTCGAGATCGGTCCAGAAGGGGTCATCCGAGAAGTTCTCGCCTCGAATCTGGTCGGGCGGGGCGGCGCGGCTTTTCCGACCGGACGAAAGTGGGAAGCTGTGGCCAGGGCTGCGGCGGGGCCTCACTACGTTGTCTGCAACGCCGATGAATCCGAACCGGGTACGTTCAAGGATCGGCTTTTGATGGAAGGCGATCCATTCGGAGTCATCGAAGGGATCACCATTGCGGCCTACGCAACAGGGAGCGAGCGCGGATACTTCTATGTGCGCGGCGAATATCCTCTGGCCGCGCAACGCATCGGCGCTGCTATCGAGGAGGCGCGAGCGGCCGGCCTTCTGGGAGAAAACATCCTCGGCTCCGGCTTCGCCTTCGACATCGAGCTGCGACGCGGGGCAGGCGCTTATATTTGCGGTGAAGAGACGGCGCTCTTCAATTCGATTGAGGGCAAACGCGGAGAACCTCGCAACAAACCGCCGTTTCCGGTCCACGTCGGTCTCTTTGGAAAACCGACGGTCATCAATAACGTGGAGACGCTTGCGAACATTCCTTTGATCATCGCCGAGGGCGGCGCGGCTTACGCCGGAGTGGGAACCTCAGGATCGAGCGGCCCCAAGCTGTTCTGCCTTTCCGGGCACATCGTTCGTCCCGGCCTTTATGAAATTCCGTTTGGCCGAACCCTGCGCGAACTGATCGACATGGCGGGCGGCGTGCCGGGCGGGAAGGGAATACGGGCGATCCTTCTTGGCGGTGCGGCGGGAATGTTCATTGGTCCCGACAAGCTCGATGTCCCGCTCACGTTCGAAGGGACTCGGGCGATCGGCGCCACACTCGGTTCCGGCGTCGTCATGATCTTTGACGAGACTGTGGACCTCGCCGACATCCTGACGCGGGTGGCCGCATTCTTCCGGGACGAGTCCTGCGGCCAGTGTGTTCCTTGCCGCGTGGGAACCGTCCGCCAGGAAGAGCTGCTTTCGAGGATGCGCTCGGGCCGGACGATCGGATCACGAGCCGATGAACTGGCGTTGCTCAAAGAGATTGGCCAGGCGATGCGGGATGCATCGATCTGCGGCCTTGGCCAGACCGCTTCGAACGCCATTGAGTCCGCATTCGCGAATTTGAATCCGATTCCGGGAGGGAAAAACGGGGCATGAGCGATCCAATCTGGTTTACACCACCACCTCGCCCGAGCCGCCCACCCGAAGCGCCGAAGAAGGCTGAACCGAAGCAGGTCGACATCATTATTGATGGCCGGCCGATGCAGGTTCCCGAGGCGTGGACGATCCTCGAAGCCTGTCGTTCGATCGGCGTGGACACGCCGACGTTGTGCTATCTGGAAAACCTGACGCCCGTGAACGTGTGCCGCATCTGCGTCGTCGAAATCAAAGGTGCTCGCACGCTGGCGCCCGCATGCTCTCGAAAAGTCGAACCGGGAATGGACATCAGGACCGATTCGGAGCGAGTCCGCCTTTCGCGCAAGATGGTCCTGGAATTCCTGGGCTCCTCCGTCGATCTATCCACCGCGCCGCAAGCGCAGTCCTACATGAATCGATACGATGCCCATCCCGAACGCTATGGTCCGCCCGCTGCGTCCACAGCGGCCGGCGAGCGCGATGCCCGCGAGCCGGGCCATCATCACACTTCGGATGGAAGTCACGCGGCAACCATGCATCAGCCGGTCAAGGTGGATAACGACCTCTACGTGCGCGACTACGCGAAGTGCATCCTTTGTTATAAGTGCGTCGAGGCTTGCGGAAGCGATGCGCAGAACACATTCGCCATTGCCGTCGCCGGCCGCGGATTCGATGCCCGGATCTCCACCGAAGCCAACGTTCCGCTTCCGGATTCCGCATGCGTCTACTGCGGAAACTGCATCGGCGTCTGTCCGACCGGTGCGCTCATGTTCAAGAGCGAGCACGAAATGCGGGAGGCGGGCACATGGGACGAATCGAAGCAACACAAGACCGACACCATCTGCCCCTATTGCGGCGTCGGCTGCACGCTGACCCTCCACACCCAGGACAACCGCATCGTGAAAGTGACGTCACCCATGGACGCCAGCGTCACCCATGGCCACCTCTGCATCAAAGGCCGCTTCGGCTTCGAGTTCGTGCAGAATACGACTGAGCCAAAAGATTAGTCATAGTAGAATGGCCTTGCCCTTCCCACTCCTATGGAACGACAACGCATGCTCGACGACATCCGAGAATTCTTTCAGATGTTCCTCGCACCTCAGCTCGAGGGGATCAAAGGGGAGCTAAAGGCCATTAACGCCAGGATCGACGCGCTCGACAACAAATTCAACGGCAAGATCGATGCGCTTGACACCAAATACGCCAGCAGGTTCGATCTGCTCGACAGCAAGATCGACGCGCTCGATACTAAAGTTCACAGCAAACTGGATTTGTTGGATACCAAAGTTGAGTGTTTTCGGCGCGAACTGTCGGCCGAAATCCGGCGTGTCGAGGAAACGCTTTCAGCAGATTTCGTGCGCATTGAGAGCAAAGTGGATGTCCGATTGGCCACGATGGACGAACGCATGGAAGCCCTTCGCCGCGAGTTACTCGCCGAAATAAAAGCCGCTAGATAATCACTCACGGTACCAGAGATTACCGCTTCGTTTATTGATGCATACCTAAATACTTCGCGACCTATGAGGAGCCAGGCACGTAGTCGCGGGCTTTAGCCCGCGTTCCCCCATCGATGAGGAACACAGCGTCGAAACCCGAACGCGGGCTAAAGCCCACGACTACGTGCTTGCCCGGAAGGACCGCGCTTATCGGTGCGACATAGCTACTTGGGTTTAGTCGCAACGAACCCGCGCGTACGGCGGGTGACCGCGTCAGAGTAGTTCCCGGCCACGTCGCCACGCTCATTGATGCCGCGCCCAAATGTGGCTGCGGCTCCCGGAACGTCGATCGTGCTAAAGCCGCGGGAAGTCAGCACAAACGCATGCGTGCCGGAGGCATCCGTGAACTGACCGGTGATGCTGCCCCTGTTGCTGATTCCACGCGCGGCTGTCGCGGTGGCTCCGGGAACGTCGACGGTAATGAAGCTTCCGTCGTCGGTCCGCATGTAACCGTGTGAAACTCCCTGCCCATCGATATAAGATCCTACGATCTCGCCGACCTCGTTGATGCCGAATGCAAAAGTCTGCGATGCCCTGGGCACGTCGATCTGGGTGAACGTGCCGTCCTCGTGCAGAAATCCGTGATTGATTCGGGCGTTATCGATGATGTTTCCCGTCATCTGACCATGATTGTTGATTCCGAAAATTCCTGTGAACGCAACACCGGGAAAGTCAATCGTCTGAAACTCTCCTTTCCGCAAGAGAAAACCATGCGTCGAAGTCTGCCTGCCAATCGGGCCGTCATCGTACTGCCCGACAATGTCTCCCCTCTCGTTAATTCCGCGCGGCGCGGTTTGTAGGTGTCCGGGAACGTTGATATCGGTGAAAGTGCCATCCGACAGCAGGAAGCCATGGGTCACGCCATCCGCGCCGGTAAACGTTCCAACTACTTCGCGCGGGCTGTTGATTCCCTGCGGAGCGGTCGTGACGGCTCCCGGGACATCGATCTTGGTAATGGACTGTGCGCTGACCGCGGTTGCGAACATGGCCATCGCAAGGAAAGTTGTCAACATTTTTCTACGCAGCATAAACTCCTCCTCAATGAGAAAACTTTCGCATGGCAACTTTACAGATCCATTGCCGTACCGTGAACTCGCCGTTTAACGTTTGTGACGCCGGTGTTGCAGCAACGGATCGATCCAATGTAGAGAGTGGCTGTATCCAAGTATTGTGAACTGTTTCAGCATCTGGCAACAGTATAAAACCTCAGATACTTCGTCTCCTGGGTAGGATTGGATTCAACATGGATCGCGGCGGGGACCCGGAATCGTGCCCTTTTCTACTGAAGACTGCCCAACCTCTGCTTCGCGCAAAGTTTTCGGAGTGACCTTATTGCCTAGTTGGACTACTTGTCCGAGTCGGTCTGAGTGGTATCTGTTACAGCCAACACGACAGAGCCGTGAATTGTCATTTCGAAGGGCTGAAACAGTTTCCCCTGCCGTTTTCTCTTTTCCTGGTGGCTTAGGCGTTCGGTGACCTGGCCGTTGACCCAATGGCCGCCGCAATAGGTCCAATGGTAAAGTTTTCATCGTGACCTCCGGCCCATCATCCGATGCATATCTTGGCGACGCCCTTCATAACAATCCCAAGGCGTATTGGTCTCCGCGCTTGCTGGAAATGATATCCGCCCGACAAACAAGAGAAGGCGACGCAGACCGTGCTTGAGCAGGCGCAGGTGTTGTCGGAAATGTGGGCCGTAACCTGAAGATGTACGGACAAGTGAGGCTGGGACGGAAACGATGAGAATCATTTTGAACATCGTGGGCGTTTTGATGATGCTGATGGGGACCATCTGGTTCCTTCAGGGCATCAATATCCTACCGGGAAGTTTTATGACCGGACAAATCCGATGGGCCGTCTATGGCGGCGCCACAGCGTTCGTTGGCTTGGGGCTTGTCGTGGCCGCCAACCGGCGCCGCCAGGGCGTTTCCCCGGGCAGCCGGTAGTCGAACCCGCCCTGCGAAACCAAACGCGTACTGACCAGAGCAAGGAACAGATGATCTAAAACATGGCCGTCGAGACCAAATGACGAACGGCCCAGGTTCAATATCTCCAACGGCGATTAGATTCGCAGCGGGGACAATTCTGAAAGTGTTTTTCGATGACGCGCCCGCGCTCATCGTGCGAGGATTACGGCTCGCATGAGTCGTCCCACGTGTTATCAATGTTTCTGGCCGAAGGCGCTTTGCTGGTGCACATCAATCCGGCCGATGGATACACGGACGAAGTTCCTTTATCTGATGCACCCGAAGGAGTTCAAACGGGAGAAAGCCGGGACCGGTCGACTCGCGCACCTCTGTCTCGCTAACAGCGAGATTCACATGGGTGTTGGTTTCGACGGCCACGCAGCGGTTCAGCGCTTGATTAACGATTCCAGTTACTTTCCCGTGCTGGTCTACCCGGGCGCCACAGCGCGCAATCTCTCAAAAGGCGATCTCGTCGCCAGCGACCTGGGTGAGCGCCGTCTGCTCGTTCTGTTGCTCGACGCAACCTGGATAGGCTCCCGCAAAATGCTTCGGGTCAGTCGAAGCCTGCAGCGTCTACCGCGAGTGATGTTCAACGCTGGAGTTCCGAGCCGCTTTGTTATCAAGCAACAGCCTCAAATTGGTTGCCTCTCCACGCTCGAAGCAACGCACGAGTTGCTGGTTGCACTGGAGCGTTCAGGACTGGATCAGTACCCAGACCAGGCTCAGTTGCTCGCGCTGTTTGAGCGCATGCAGGATTTTCAAATCCGTTGCGCCGCCGATCCGGCCCGCAGCGGGTATCGACACCAGCCCTACAGCAGGCCCGAGGACCGCGTACTGGCAACCGGTCGCCGACGTGCACGCCGAAGTATGTATTTGCCGACGCCGTGATAACGTGCGGGGTTCCGGCAGTTACAGATGCTGCGGTGACGGTTTTTACATTTGAAGACCGGGCAAAATTCAAACTGAGTCAGTACCTGGAATTGCACCGCCCGTAGTTCGAGGAAACGCGTGAAAATGGTATGCTTTCCCCGAGGCGACTGTGGGTACTCTTTCACAGTTTGCGATGTTCATTCTTGTGGCAGCGCAGGCAGTGCCGCTGGATACCTCGAGCATTACCGGTATCGTGTCGCGGTCGGGAACGGCGGAGCCTCTCGATCTCGCGGTTGTCAGCCTGATTCCGGCCGGCGGTGCAGCGGCGCCGCCGTCTGTGGAGACCGACAGCACAGGGCGCTTTAGCTTTCGAAATGTTCCTCCGGGCCGGTACGCCATTAGCGTTCGCCGCGAAGGTTACTTTGGTCCCCTGCGACACGGCGCGTCAGCGCCGTTTGTCACGCGGCAGATCACGCTCACCGGCCAGCAGTCCATACCAGACCTTCCGTTCAATATGTTTCCCGGAGCCAGCGTCAGCGGCCGCATTTTCGACGAGCGAGGCGTGCCCGTACCGGGCGCCCAAGTCTACGCCCTGCGCATCACATACGATCGGGGGCGGCGTTTTTTGAGTCCGATCCCGAGGCGGGCGGACGAGCGCGGGGAATATCGTTTATTTTCGCTGCCTCCAGGCCAGTACTACATTCGGGCGGACGTAGCACCAGGTGGAGTGGCTACCGGAAGTGACGGAATGTCCAGGACCACATACTTTCCTAACGCCGCAGATCTCGACACCGCGCAACCGGTGGTATTAACCGCGGGCGCAGAACGGACAGCACTGGACATTGGTCTCCGCGCGACCGCCGCCGCCACCATCAAGGGAAAAGTCATCAATAACCTTTCTGACACACAAGCCGGTACTGGGGAGCCGATCCCAGGCACGCGCATCATACTGTATGGAAGCGGGCCTGCTCGTGAAACGAGAACCGATGAGCGGGGACGTTTCGCCATCGCGGGCGTCTCCCAGGGTCACTACAACGTGTCGGCCCAGCGGGAAGGTTATCTTGGCGCAGGCATCGACGGTAGGTTTCAGCTGTCGGTCTCGGCGCCAGTGAATGTTGATGAACGGCAACCAATTGCACCTGTCACTCTTACTCTCGCGATGGGAGGCGTCATTTCCGGACGGGTGTTGGATCCCGCGGGGCGTCCACTCCCGAATACCAACGTGGAGGTGTTAACTCCGAACAGTCGCGAGCGCAGGACTTCCGGCACTAATGATCGCGGGGAATTCCGTTTTGCCGGGCTCGCGCCCGCGCAGTATGTCGTTGCCGCTTCGCAACCAACTCGGCCGAATGCGAGCGTGCGAGATACTTACGTGCGGACGTATTATCCCGGCACTATCGAATCGAGCAGAGCGGTACCCGTCACCGTCACGTTCGGGTCGGAAGTCCCGGGCATCGATTTCACCATGCAAACTTCCATCGTCGTCAGCGTGTCGGGACGAGTAATTTTCGATCTCCCGGATGTGCAGTTTCCATACACGGCGCGGCTGCAGCCCACGCTTCTTTTGCATTCCTTTGATCCCGATCCGTTGAACACCGAGGCCACGCGGAACGCGGTCCGGGCCGTCGATACCAGCAATGGTCAATTCGAGATCCGCGGGGTTCGGCCTGGCCCGTATGAACTGGTTATCTCTGTTCCGGGCGGCGGCTCTGCGTACATCGGCCGAAAGCGGATCAACGCCAGCTATCAAGATCTGAAGGATGTGACGATCGTTGTCCGCCCGGGCGTGGACGCGCCGGTACACGTGGTGGCGCCCACCGGTTCGAACATAACCGCGGTTCGAAATGTCGAGTTGCGGATCAAAGATTCGCCGAGACCTATCGGGATAGCCGGCGCGACCGCCGGAACAGAAAGTTTTTCCATTCAGCATGTTCCGGCAGGAGAGTACGATGTTTCCGTTACCATGGCCCCAGGCACAAGCGTCGCGGATATCCAACAGGCAGGACGGAGCGTGCTCAAGGAAGGAATCGTCGTAGGAGAAGAGCCTTCGGAACCACTTCGCTTGATTCTCGATAGCGCGAAGCCTAAATAGTGGTCGCCCACAAGCCGTGTTTCAAAACCAATGGATGTCTTCTTGGCTTGGTACCTGCTCATTATTACTGGCGGGGTTATTGTCGGGCGGCGATTCGGGCGTCTGGCGAGCTTGGCAGTGATGATTGAGATGAACCAATTGGGCCCGTTGTTCTTGGGGGCGATCAAGACCGGGCGCGTTGATCCGATACTGCTAATACCGGGCGCAGGCATTCTGCCAAAGATCGGTTATTACTCCGGCGTGTCGGCAGGCGGTTTGGTTCCACCGTTGGTCTTTGTGCTGGTCGCAATGTTTGTCCGACGTGCAGATACGGAGGCCATATGATCGTTGGATTATTTCTCTTAATCCTCGCACAACAAGATTCGATTTCCGTCCATAGCGCACGGCCATTGGCCGACGCCGCCCAACAACTGGAAACGAAATACGGGGTACCAGTCTTTTACGAGGACCCGGCCTGGACTCCGGCGCAGTTTCCGAATCCTGGAGGCAGACCCCCGGTGTTCCGAACATACGACTTCGCTTTCGGCTTCGATGCGAGCCAGCCCATCGTGGCGGTGTTGCAGAAGATGTTGGTGCAAGCCAGGGCGGAGGGGATTCCGGGCAACTTCAAAATTGTGCCGATTGGTGATGGCTACGGGCTTGTCCCCGTGGAGGGATCGGCGCTTGATCTTCCAATTTCCTTCCCCACGGCAGAGCGGACGGTTCAGGCGACTTTCCAGCTCATCTTCAATGCGCTGACTGCCGCGTCCGTGCATAAAGTCGTTGGCCCCTCCGCGATTGCCGTTAATTTGTTTATCCAAGCCGTGGCCACTGTCGGCGCCAATCATGAGAGGGCGAGGGATGTAATGGTGCGGTTGCTGAGTGATATGCGCCGACCCGACCTATGGGATCGTCATGCTGGCGTTCCCAAGATGTCGTGGAGCATGTTTTATGACCCCAATTACATGCAGTGGTATGTCGTCAATGTCCGAGCCGTTCTTTTGGGCAAGGAGATAGTGCCGCAGTCGGCGGAGTACGCACGGCTAATCCAGGGGAAAGACAAATGGGTAACCCACCAGATCATTCGATATGAATTTATCTACACTTCGATTTGCGGCCTCTGCCTGGCGCCAACTAGTCCGCCGGGATGGGAGCCGATTAGGTTTCGCGTCGGGCTTATTCCCCCCGCAGTAAGAGTAGGAGTATTGACGGGCGTATGGGCGGACAGGCCGGAGGCTCGCGAGAGGCTTGATAAATACAGTACCGTAGAGAAGCAATTCGACTATATCGAAGAACAGTTGGAGAAGCATCCGCAGCGGGTCGTCATTGAATATGATCCTGATGATGGCCATCCCACGAATGTCCGTTTTGGCAATGGCATGACGACGGACGGTGATTATGGGTTTACGATAACGGACTTTACGCCGCTCCCACTCAACCGCTCACGTGTGACCCCGGCTGGCCTGCCTGTTACACCGGCTGGAACATTGCCGAAATGACTTAAGAAAATTGAGATGAAACCGCTCATTGGAATGGCTGTCCAAAGGAGAAGGACATGAAAACAGTGGCATATTTGGTCCTACTACTCGCGGCTGGTCTGCCGCAGACAAGTGTGCAGGTGGACGTTATCCCGCCAGCCGATAGCAGGATCACCGTCGAGCGGATCGCCCCGTACACGATTGTCCTCACCGACAACACTACGCACGCCATCACCGGCCTCGCGGTGGAGTGGGTTGCCGGTGGCCCCCCCAGACTCTCCTATTGGGGCACTATGGATTTGAGCAGCCCATCGTGCCTGCAAAAGGTATGGTCGTTCTTGCGCCTCCAAACAACGTAACGGTGATCCCCGTCAGTATGGATCGAGGCGGACGCCGTATCGTGGGTCCTGCGGCTCCTCCTCCGGTATGGCGGGTCGTCATCTCTGTACCCACTGTCCTCTTTGATGATGGAACCATGCTCGGCGATGATCGCTATAACCTTGTCGCTACCATTACAGCCAGAACGGAGTTGCCTGCCGCGTTGGCGGCTGCGGAGGCGATGTGGAAGGCGAAAAGGCTGGACGTTTATGAATTTACTTATAAGCAAATTTGCTTCTGCGTTTCGCCGCCGCCCGGTAAGCCGGGATCGGAGCCTATTGTGTTTCGGGTGTTGAATGGCGTGGGCTACCTCCAGGCGGCGTGGGCGGATCGGGAACAAGCCCGGCAGGGATTAGATAAATTCAGTACGGTCGAGAAGCAATTCGCGTACATCCGAGCGGAGTTGGATAAGCATCCTTTCCGTGCCGAAATTGATTACGACCCGGACTTGGGATACCCGAAGCGAGTCTATATCGACCCATTAGCGAATACTACGGATGAGGAATATGGGTTTGAGGTGACGGGATTCACACCGCTCTCGCGATAAGACCACCGATACGAGCGATGCCCCCGGAACCCCAAGGGCGCTCCTCCCATTGGGCCCGCCGATAGCTTCTCAAGTATCCTCCAACGCACGATTCCGCAGGTACTGCCAGAGAAGGTTGCGAATGCCGTTCAGACCCCCGGCAGCGAGGCACCGGCCCGCGCGGGCCAGCTTAAATGCGCCAGAGAAATTGTGGCCAGGAGTTTTACTGTCCCGAAGGGATCTTTCGCCGCTCTGAACCGGACCTTGGAAGCTGGTCTGTGGCGCCGGACTCTCCTGGAAAACACTTTTCAAACCCAAGCGGCTGATTCTCCGAGCTCCAGTCCTCGATTCTCGATTTGGCGCGCGACGTGTTCCTACTCCATCAAGGATGGTGAATCGAACTGCTCACACTTTCGCCGCGGAGAGCACTGTATGGAGGTCTTATGAACAGAAAGATTTGGATTGTCATCGGCATCGCGGCAGTTCTGATGGTCGGCTGGTATCTATTTCGACCTGAACTACTGTTCGTGAACCGCACCGTTTCTGAAGAGTTTCCCGCTGCACCGCGCTCGAGCGCGGCAGGGTCCGAGATGCCTCAGCAGTTGCTCTCGGGCCATTTCAAGGGCTATGCGCATGAAACCCATGGGACAGCCGCCATCTACGACATCAACGGTAAGCGCGTTCTCCGCCTGACGAACTTCAAAACATCGAACGGACCCGACGTCCATGTCTATTTGGTTGCGGCGCCGGACGCGACGGATGATGACACTGTGAAAAACACGCCGTTCGTGGATCTTGGAATCATGAAAGGTAACGTGGGAGATCAGAATTACGACGTCCCTCAGTCGCTAGACCTGGGAAAGTATCGGGCTGCCACGATCTGGTGCAAACGCTTTGCCATTAACTTTGGAACAGCTCCGCTTGCTCCGACGAATGAGCGACATCGATGGCCTGCCAACCATCTTCCGAGCAGGCCTACAACCAGCCGAGCCGTAGACACCGGTTGAAGGGGTTGCCAAATACCTTAGCTCGGAATCTTCAAATACATGACGCCCCGCGCATCAACGAGCGTCGCCCGGGGAGTCTGCACCAGCCGAAGCATCAGCCTTTGCAAGTGGGACAGAGCAGTACAATGCCCGGCGATTGAGTGAACGCCCGCAATTCACCCATCACGCTCGTACCGCGGCACTGGGCACAGATGATGCTTGTGGCGGTCATTTCGACGCCGAAGATTGTTTGTAGTCTTCCGGCAAGCGCGTTACCGTCGAGCATCATCTGTGGGAATACGGCACCTTCGCCGGAACACGGAGGGCTGGAGACGGCGGCCTTCGCCCGGGGTTCCGGGCTATCAAATCGACGCGATTGTTGCCGAGAACGAGGACATCCTCGGCCGGCTCGTTCTCGAGTTCGGGAAACGCACGGCCCGCATCTCAAACCGTCGCGCCCAGAGTTTTAGCAACGTGGTCCGGGATGAGATCGTGGGGCAGGTCCAACTGGAGATCCTCGAACTGGTGCTGGAGGAGACCCCTTCGCGTCAGGGGGAATATCTGGAAATCAGTTTCGCCCAGGCCGTGCGGCTTCGAACGGCCGACGTCATTCGCAAACAGCGCGCGTCCTCGATGGGCAAGCGTGGTGAGATCGTTGAGACGGCCGGCGAGGACAATAACCATGGTGACGAGCTCGAGGCTGTGGAGCGAACGCCGGACGATCGGCCCGGTCCCGAGGAAACCGTGATGCAACTCGAACTCATCCAGAAGGCATATGAAGCCGTGAAAGATCCACGACACCTCGAGGCCATCATTCTGCATTATCTGGAAGGCTGGGCGTTCAGCGAGAGCGACCGGAGCAAACCCGACCTGGAACGGCACTTCAACAAAAGCCGGCGGCAACTCCAGAACTGGATGAATGCGTCACTGAAAGCCATGAGCGAAGCATGCGCCGTTCATGCCGAGCGCAAGCCCGGCCGGGCGCAGCCTGAAGAAAACACGCAGCCTCAAGGATTGGAGAAAGACAATGAGCGGCAGTAACGACCTTTTTGACGATGTCCTTCATGAATTGATGCTCGAGGGGTCCAGGCCGAGCTATGAGGCGCTCCTGCGTTGGTGTGAACGCTATCCGCAATATCGTGATGAGTTGGAGCAGTTTTTCACCATCTGGGCCGTCCAGGAGGCACTGCCCGAGCGTTCACCGATCGATGAAGAACGGTTCGGCGCTCAAGCCGTGAAGCATGCGAAGGCCATCCTGCGCCGCCAGGGTTTGTCGGCGACACCCGAAAGAGTGGCGCCTTCTGCGGATGAGACCAAACCGCTCAAGGAGTTCGACCAATACGTGTTGACCGCGATCTACCTGCTTCGCGGGGAAGGCTACGCCGTGAGCATTACCGAAAAAGTCGACGAGATGATGGGAAAGGAGAAGCTCATCGCTTCCACTTTTGCGGCGCTGTCCCGGCTGCAAGGACGCGGACTCGTTGAATCGAGGAAGAACGAGGCCCAGCCGCGGCGGTATTACACGGTCACACCTCCGGGCGAGCGCGTGTTGGCCAATTGCAAAGGCGTCGTGCGCGCCTGGATCGACGGCCTGGAAAACCCGATCTGACAACGTTTCGGGAGGAAGGTCTCAATCCGGCCGGCTCCTTCCGATGTTATTCCTGACACGGCCGGAATTTCGACAAACAAACGACTCAGGAGAAGTGTGTATGGCAAAAACAACGACAATTAAAGCAGTAGTCGGTGTCCAGAAAATCTCGGATGCCGAGTTCCTAAAGCAATTGAACACGGTCCACGACCGGGTCAACGGTAATACGAATTTCCCTAATCCACCGGTGGATATGCCCACGTTCAAAGCCGGCATCGACACCTTGACCGTTCTGGTGACGGACGCGGCGGATGGAGGCAGGAAAGCCATCAGCGCGAAGCAGAAACATCGCGAGGTCGTGATGAAGATGTACAAGCAGCTCGGACACTACGTCGAGGCAGCCTGCGACGGCGACATGGCGAAGTTTAACACCAGCGGATTCGTCGCGGCTTCCAGGACACGCACGGCGCCGCAGCCGCTGCCTCCGGCAACCTTCGAGTACATCGACCGTGGCCCGAGGGCCGGGGACATCGTGGTTAAAGTGAAGCCGATTTCGAAGGCCATGAGCTTCGACGTGCACTTTGCCGTCCTCGGTAATGGCGGTACGCCCGGCGCATGGACGACTCAAACGCTGACCAGCCCGAAGAAAACAACGATCAGCAATCTGACGCCCGGTGCGACCTATGCGTTCCAGGTCCGCGCGTTAGGCCGGCTGGGTTACACCGACTGGTCCGACTCCATGACCTTCATCTGCGGCTAACGACGCGCGAAGCGCCTCCTTACTGTAGCGGCGCTCTATGAGCGCCGGCGATCTTCAGGCCTGCAGCATTGTCGGCGGTCATAGACCGCCGCTACAGAGGCCACTAGTGCGCGGGCTGATCCAGCCGTCCGTAGCTGCGCAGTTGCGGGAACAGCCACGCAATTGCGGCGACGACGACAAGCGTCCCGATTCCGCCGGAGACAACGGAGACGACAGGACCAAGGAAGCCTGCAACGAGGCCTGATTCGAAGGCGCCGAGCTCGTTGGAAGTGCCGATGAAAAGTCCGTTCAACGCGGACACGCGGCCCCGCATGTCGTCGGGGGTCAGCATTTGAATCAATGTTGATCGAACCACGACACTGATGTTGTCGCAGGACCCGAGCAGGCAGAGCATCGCCATCGACAGCCAGAACGTCCTGGAAATACCGAACACGATGGTGACCGTTCCGAAGCCGGCGACCGCAAACAGCAGCGTTCTCCCTGCCCTTCGAAGCGGGCCGCGATGCGCCTGCAGCAGGGCCATGGTGCAGGCACCGATGGACGGCGCAGCCATCAGCCAGCCCAGTCCACGCGGTCCTACCTGCAGGATGTCCTTCGCATAGATGGGCATCATCGCCGTCGCGCCGCCCAGCAGCACGCCGAACATGTCCAGCAGCATCGAGGCCAGCACGGCCTTGGACTTCCAAATGAATCGGAATCCCACAGACAGCGCGTGAAGCGTGATCGGCGGGCGTTCCTGCGACGCATGCTTGTAGGGGATATTCCCCAGCATGATCACGAACGTGATCGCGCCGAGTGCGGTAATCACATACACGAGAGTGGCGCTTCTGAAGAAGCCGATCAGAAGTCCTCCCACCGCCGGACCCGTCATCGATGCAAGCTCAAAACCCGTCGAGTTCCACGACACTGCATTGCTGAAGATCGGTAAAGGAATGATCCGCGGAAGAAATGCCGCCCTCGCCGGCATGAAAAACGCCCGCGCCGTGCCCGTGGCGAAGAGGCAGGCATAGATGAGATAAACCGAGCCGCCGCGGACGGAGTTCAAAGCCAGTCCAACCGAGGCAATAGCGTTGAACGTCAGCGCCGCCATGAGAACGCGTTTGCGATTGAACGTATCGGTAACGTGGCCCGCGACGAGAACCCAGAGAACCTGCGGGAGAAATTGGGCGAGACCGGCATATCCCAGATTGAGAGCGGAACCTGTGCGCTCGTAGATCTCCCAACCGACGGCCACCTTCTGCATTTGCCAGCCCAGAAAGAGGATGGCATTGCCGGCGAAGTAACGCCGGAAGGCAGACAGACGCCACGCTGCATATGCGTCGTGCGTTCCTGAGGAAGATGACAACACTAGCGATCAGTAGAGAGTACGGCGACGATTTCGCACTGGATCAGGGTGTTTCCCGAAAAGCCGCTGTACATCATTGTGTGCCGGGCAGGCCGCGAGTGCGGGTCAGGAAACATCGCGAGCCACTCTTTGTTCATCGCGTCTTTGAACGACTTGTCCCTGGCCCAGACCACCATCTTGATAATGTCCGCGGGCGATCCGCCGGCGGCTTCCATCACGCGCCGGACATTGGCGAACATCAGCCGGCACTGGCTTTCGACGTCCTCCGGCGTTTTCCTCGTCTCCGGCTCCATTCCAAAAATCCCGCTCGTCATCATCAGATTGCCGATGATCGAACCCATTGGAATCGGATTCTCGTGATGGAGTCCCGGCACTTCAAAGCTACGACGCTTAGCCACTACTTCTCTCCTTGTTTCTGACATGCGGTCGCGGGCTAAAGCCCGCGACTACATTTGAGGAAACCGGCAATTGTGCAACCACCACCGGCAATTGTGACCACCACCGGCAATTGTGCGGCCACCGCTGGCGATTGTGCGACTACCACCGGCGATTGTGCGACCACCAATGTAGTCGCGGGCTTTAGCCCGCGTTTGTATCGTTCTACCGTCAGCTCTTTTGAATCCTGGACACGAGCCAACCCGCGATCACGTCGAATACCTGACGTCGATTGGTCTCGAGCATCATGAAGTGACCATTACCAAGGATACCGCGATCCTTCAGTTGTACATCTTCCACCGTACATCCCGTCTGCTTCAGGAACGCCATCTTCGCAGCCGTGTTACGGCCCGAGGACTCGGCCGTAATTAGCGCAATGGGAATTCCCTGGAGGTTCTTGAGCTTCCTTGCAGGTTCTTCCTGGAGCTTGTATCCCTGCCCCTGACCCGTCGGTGACGGCATATCCTTGAGCTTCAGTTCGGCAGGATCCTTCACCGGTGGATCGAAAACAAACGGCGTGCCAGTGATGCCCCATCGTGACTGGCCGGCGAATGGGTTCCATCCGCCTTCCACATCCACGATGGCTTTCACGAGATTTGGACGTTCGTTCGCCACAAGATAACCAAACGGCCCGCCTGCCGAGTGAACGGCAATGATCGCGGGGCCAATCTTATCCAATAACTCGGCACCGCCCTTCGCCCACATCCCATGCGCCATGAGAGTGTCTTGCGGCGCCGAATTTTGTCCGGCCTGGAACTCATCGATCAGCGGATCGCCCACGTCTCCGGTTCCCTTCCAGCGCGGATTCGGATTCTTCACGGCTCGCATGAAATCTCCGGTGACAGTAGAATAAGTGAGAACTGGTGTAATCGGGCCCAACGCATCCGGATGATACGGCGAACGGCCGTGACCGGGCCGGTCCACGATGTAGACTTTATAGCCTTCCTGCAAATAATAATGAGCCCAGCCGGCCACTCCATCGCCGGTTCCCATGTAGTGTCCTCCCTGTCCGCCGCCTCCATGGACGAGAACGACAGGAAAGGGCCGGCGCACCTGCGTGGGAATGGCGTACTTCACAAACATCTGTCCGGCTACGATCGTTCCGTAAGACATCTTTTTGTGCTCGGTGTTCACCCAGAAATGACCCTGATCGGCGAGCTTGATCGCTGTTGTCTCGTCCTTGGCGCGTTTGGCAACTGCTGTCGGTTTCGCTCCCGAAGTAGAAACATTCTTCTTGATCCAATCCAGGATCGGCTGCAGCACCTCGCGGTTGTTTTTCTCCATCATCATCATGTGGCCATTGCCATGGATGCCGTGATCGGCCAGCCTCAGCTCTTCAGCCTGACATCCAGCCTGCTTGAGGAATGCCGCTGCTGCCGGACTGCCCGGCGCAGCGAACGAGGCTTCAGCCGTGACGAGAACCATTGGGATTCCCAGCAGATTTTTGAGTTTCCTTGCGGGCTCTTCCTGCAATTTATAAGGTTGAACACCGGGTTCCGTGGGCGTGACCGTCTTTGTCTTGATTTCGGCAGGATCCTTGACCGGCGGATCGTACGTAACCGGAATCGTCGAGAGCCCCCACGGCGTCTGCTGGCTGAAAGGCGAGCCACCGGCTCCTTCAATGACAATGATCCCTTTCACGAGGCCGGGCCGCGCCTCGGCGACGAGCCAGCCGAACGGGCCACCCGCCGAATGCGTCATGATGATCGCAGGTCCGATCTTGTCGAGAAGCATCGCGCCGCGCTCCCGCCAGACCTCGTGTGCTTTAGCCGCCGGCTGAATAAATGAGCCGCCTTGCGAAGAAACCAGCTGTGCCAGCTCCGGCGATCCGACCGCTCCTGTACCCGGCCACTGATTGTGTTTCTTCACGAATTGATTTGCATTGGGCTGTACGGCGGCCTGCGATGTAAATCTCGCGGAAATGTTGTCCAGCGTAATGTTCTGCGTCGGGAACGGACCGTGCAGATCCGGGTGGTACGGCGATTTGCCGTGACCCGGCCGGTCGACAACATAAACCTTGAAACCTTCTTCCAAAAGGTAGGAGGCCCAGCCGCGGCGCCCGTCCGGACAGTGCATCCAGTCCAGACCCTGGCCGCCACCGCCGTGCACAAGGACGATCGGATACGGATATCGAACCCGCGCCGGGATCTGATATTCGATGTACATCTGCTTCCCGTTCACAACCACACCGTTGTTACGCTCTTCACGCTCGACCCCGACCCAGAAGTAGCTCCATTCCGCGATATCGAGCGGCGCCAGTTTCCCCGTCTGTGCCGCCGCAACGGCTGGATTTTCAAGGAAGGTCTCCATCAACGCGGGTATGGAAAGGCCGCCCAGGCCCATCGCCGCAGCACGGGCCATGAATTCACGGCGGTCGATTCTGCCCTTCGCATAGTTTCGGCAGAGATCCATCAAACGCTTGTCGTCTTTCATAAGGAGGCTCCGAATATGAGAATGGTCCAAAGCATAACAGCCTGGTAGCGGGATCTTCAACAAACGCGGGCTAAAGCCCGCGACTACATTTTCGGGATCAACTTTTCTCTCCCCACTGTAGTCGCGGGCTTCAGCCCGCGTTGGATTTTCCCCTTGCTTACCGAGAGGAGCAGGTGTATTTCTATCTCGGTAACCGAGAGGGGAAGGTAAATGAGCAAACCAACGGATCTGGTCCAGGGAACTTTGGATCTTCTGATCATGAAAATGCTGGCCCTGGAGCCGATGCATGGCTGGGCTATCAGCCAGCGCCTGAAACAGGTCTCCGGCGATGTTCTTCAAGTCAGCGACGGCTCGCTCTATCCGGCTTTGCACAAGCTCGAGCAGGAAGGCTGGATCAAAGCCGAGTGGGCTCCGAGCGAGAACAATCGCCGCGCCAAATACTATTCGCTGACTCGAACCGGCCGCAGGGAATTGGAAAAAGAAACGGCCAACTGGAGCCGTCTTTCAGCCGCCATCACGCAGGTAGTGCAACTGGAGAAAGGATGAAACCATGCGCTGGTTATATACAGTACCGCTCCGATTGCGGTCGCTGTTCCGGCGGCGGCGTGTGGAGCAGGAACTGGACGACGAGATGCGCTATCACATCGAACGGTTGGCCGAGCAAAACATTGCCGCGGGCATGACACCCGCCGAAGCGCGGTACGCCGCGCTCCGTGCCATGGGCGGCGTCGAGCAACGCAAGGAAGAATGCCGGGATATGCGCAAAACGCATCTTGTAGAAGACGTGGTGCGGGATCTGCAGTATGCCGTTCGCATGATGCGCCGGAATCCCGGATTCACTTTGCTGGCGATGCTGATTATGGGCCTCGGCATCGGGGCGAACACGGCCGTCTTTAGTGTTGTCGATGCTGTTCTTCTCAAGCCTTTTTCCTTTCATCAGCCGGACCGCCTCGTGATGGTTTGGGAAGAAAATACGCGTCTGGGCTATCCACACACCGACGTAGCCGCGGGGAATTACCTGGATTGGAAAGAGCAGTCGGATGCCTTTGAGGATCTCGCGGCATACTTCGGGAATGCTTTCAATCTGACCGGGGAAGGAACACCTGAACGGCTCGACGGAATACAGGCGACTCCCAACCTTTTCTCGGTTCTCGGCGTTAAACCTGCACTGGGCCGCTGGTTCAACAGCTCCGAAGGGCTTCCGGGACAATCGCAGGTGACGATCTTGAGTCACGGCTTGTGGAAACGAAAGTTCGGTGGAAATCCTCAAATCGTCGGGCAGTCCATAGTCATCAATGATCAACCTTATGTCGTGGCCGGTGTCATGCCGGAAGGATTCCAGTTTCCGCGAGGAGATACTCAGCTCTGGGTCCCCATACAGTTTCCAGGAACACAGTCCGGCTCTGCCGGACGCAACGTGCATCTTCTAAGCGTTGTCGGCCGCCTGAAGCCGCTCATAGGCCGGCAGCAGGCCGAAACGCAGGTTCAGACCATTGCGCGGCGGCTGGCAGAAACTTACCCGGAGACGAACAAGGATTATGGCGCGCTGGTGATTCCGCTCCAGCAGGAGTTCGTGAGAGACGCCCGCCTCTCTCTATGGCTGTTGCTTGCGGCCTCCGTACTGGTGCTGGCGATCGCTTGTTCCAATGTGGCAAACATGCTGCTGACACGCGGCGTTGGGCGCACGCGAGAGATAGCGATCCGCTCCGCGCTCGGTGCGGGCCGCCGGCGAGTGGCGCGGCAGTTGTTGGCTGAAGGTGTTCTTCTGTCTGCCACAGCCTGTGTTGTCGGTGTGCTCTTTGCTGCCGCCTCGTTTCAATTTCTGGACAATTTGATCCCACCGGCTCTTTCCGGCGCAGTCTTCCCCACGGTCGACCTGCGACTGCTCGGCTTCGCGGTATTGATATCGCTTCTTAGCGGGATCGTATTCGGCCTTGCGCCGTTGCGGGAGACATTCCGGGTCGACCTCAGCGAGGCTTTTCGAGCAAGAAGCGCCGGGTCCGGCGTCCGGATCCGTTCTCGGGCATTCCTGGTGGCATTCGAGACAGCGCTGGCCGTAGTCGTTGTGGCCGGCACGGGCCTGGTGGTCCGCACGATCATGAACATCGGAGCAGTGGACCCGGGATTTCGTCCCCAGAACGTTCTGACTCTGAGACTCGAGCTGGCGGCGAATCAGTATCCGACAATTGAAAAGCGCATCGCATTCTATCGGGAGGTGCTGGGTCGCGTTCACGCACTTCCGGGGGTGATATCCGCTGGTTTCACCACGTTTCTGCCGTACACGAACTTTGGAGGCGCCACTGGCTTTTTCGCTGAGGGCCGCTCGGATATCCCGCCCACGGTGGTTTATCGCCGGGAAACCAGTTCTGAATACCTGCTGGCCATGGGGGTTTCACTCCTCAAAGGACGATGGTTCACCGAGGAAGACGATCGTAACCATCCTCTTGTTGCGATCATCAGTGAAGGCGCTGCTCGTTTGCTTGACGGCGACCCTATCGGCCGGCATGTGAATTTCGGAAATCCCCGCGGGCCCTGGCTGACCGTGGTTGGTGTTGTGGGTGATATGCGGGAAGAAGGAGTCGCTCTGCCTTCGAGGCGTGCAGTGGGGTATACGCCCTATGCGCAAAGCACGGAAGTCTGGTTTTTCAATCCGCGAGATCTCGCAATTCGTGTGCAGGGCGATCCCATGAGTCTTGCGGCGGCAGTACAACGCGAAGTGTGGGCCATTAATCCCAACCAGACCGTTGCGCAGATCCGCACACTCGAGGCGATTCTCGATCAACAGGTGTCGAACCGGAAACTTCAGGCGGCTTTGCTGAGCGCGTTCTCTCTCTTATCCATCTCACTGGCAGCTCTTGGCCTCTATGCGCTGTTGTCGTTTGTGGTGCAGGCACGAAAGCAGGAATTTGGCGTGCGCATGGCCCTGGGCGCAACGCCCCGCCAGCTGGTCGCTGCTGTTCTTCGTCAAAGCGTGCTTTGGGTTGGAGGCGGGGTGCTTGCCGGTCTCGCAATAACACTGGTCGTTGCGCGAAGTCTGTCGAGTCTTCTCTACGGTGTTGAACCGACCGACCCGCTGACACTGGCGGCGTCCGTTTTTCTTTTGTTCGCGGTCGGTGTGTCGGCTGCTCTTGTCCCGGCGTGGCGCGCGTCGAGGATTGACCCGATGGCGGCGCTGCGGCACGAATAGGGTAGACATGCGTTTCAAACATCTGTTTCACGTGCTCCGCTTGCGTGTGCGCTCTTTGTTTCGCCGGAACCAGGTTGAAACGGAACTGGACGAAGAGATGCAGTATCACCTCGATCGCCAAATTGGCGAGCATATCGCTCGAGGCATGTCGCCCGAAGACGCCAAATCAGCGGCTCTTAGAGCGTTCGGCAGCGTCGAGCGGCTCAAAGAGGAATCCCGCGACGCACGCGGGCTCAATTTCATCGACAATTTGCTTCAGGATCTTCGATACGGTTTCCGAACTCTGGGTCGCACGCCAGGTTTCGCCGCGGTGGCGGTGATCACGCTGGCACTCGGCATCGGCGCGAACACGGCCATGTTCAGTGTGCTGAACGGTGTGGTGCTGCGACCGCTGCCATACAAAGATCCAAGCCGTCTTGCATTCCTCTGGACAGACGATCCAAAACACGGAGTGCACGAAGAAGGCACGGGGTATCCCACCTATGAGGACTGGCGCAGAGAGAGCCGCGCATTCGAGGACATGGCCGTGTGTACGCGGGGTCTTCAGTTAAGGCTGACGGGAGGAGATGATGTCGAGCGGGTGAAGAACGAAAGG
>Ga0137403_10001426_pt1 | contig 30004 bp, 17 predicted proteins | sample CZOMad2_1_16fung_FD_122057 | JGI IMG/M metagenome (GOLD analysis project Ga0137403, IMG submission 122057) | Vadose zone soil fungal communities from Angelo Coast Range Reserve, California, USA - CZOMad2_1_16fungal (Hybrid Assembly) | ecosystem: Environmental > Terrestrial > Soil > Vadose zone... | reverse complement strand
CTTTCTTCGCTGTGAGTCGCAGCCGGAAATTCCCAAACGGCATCCAAGTCAGAACGGATACCGATAATGACGACGCGCTCACGACACTGCGGAACACCGTAATCGGCAGCGTTCACCAAAGTGTGCTGGACTTTGTATTTGATACCGTCATAACGGTCATAATTTATTTTTTGCAGGGACTTGAAATGTTCCCGCCACGTCGCCCTCAAAGTCGGATGAGCGTCGGGAAAGGTGAGCCGGAGAATGATGTAGCGGAAATAATTCGAGAATGTTTCGCGCAGCAGCCCTTTGACGTTTTCAAAAACAAAAGCCTTGGGCGACAAAATCTCAATCGCATTGATCGCGTAAGGAAACATATCGCGGCAGTCATTATTTGCCCCATGTTTTCCGCCCAAAGAAAAAGGCTGGCATGGCGGCCCTCCGGCAACGATGTCAATTTCTGAAAGTTGGTGGAAATCGAAATCCTGAATGTTGCCCTCAAATACTTTTTCGGAGTTGAAGTTCCGACGCAGCGACGCGCAGGCATCTTCATTGAACTCAACAAACGCGCTGTGTTCAAACCCGGCGAGTTCAAGACCTTTCGCCAAGCCGCCCGCCCCTGAAAAAATTTCAAGCGATTTCATTTCGATTTACCAAGAGTGGCTAGATGGTTTTTGATCTTCGTCAAAATGACAGCCTTGGTTTTGGGAACGCCGTTGCATTTTACTGCCCATTTTCTTCCGGGGTGAATCACATCCCAATCCGGGCATGCACCTTGATAACGCCCTTTACCGGGATCGTGATTTCCAAATCCATCAACGGTGGTATTCCAAAGCGGACGATTTAGTTTTATGAGGGCGGCTTCGACGGTGCTAATCATGTCCGAACCCGTATGTTCAAAAATTACAAACCGGCACATGAAATCACCGGCATCAAGATTCGGAACGATTTTCAGACTGTTGTGGTGCTGGCGGAGGCGACTGCAAAGTTCGCTGGATTGATTGTCCGCGTCGTCAGAAGTGCGAGATTGCCGCCAACCTTTCGGCACGGCTTTGCCAACGTAAATCGGATACTCATAAGCCGTGCGGTTGAGTTCCGCGTATCTTGCGTAAAGCGGATTCGAGCCGGTGTAGTAAATCGCATAAACACCGCGCCCTAGAAAAGAAACCGGCGGCGGCAATGTCAGAACGGGTGTGCCGTTAAAAAATCTGACGGCGTCTTTGACCAATTCCGCGAACGCGTCGTTTCGATAAACGTGCTCCGCTCTGTCAAATGGTCTTTGTTTCATTGCGGGGTTAATTGTGTCGAAAATAATTCCGAAGTCACGCCTTTGCGTAATGCTCGTTGCCCTTTTCGGCAAACTCTTTGGACTTTTCTTCCATCCCCTTCTTCAGCGCCTCTTCCTCGGCGATGCCTTGTTCGGCGGCGTATTTGCGGACGTCTTCGGTGATCTTCATCGAGCAGAAATGCGGGCCGCACATGGAGCAGAAGTGCGCGGTCTTGGCACCTTCCTGCGGCAGCGTTTCGTCGTGGAACTCGCGCGCGGTCACGGGGTCGAGCGACAGGTTGAATTGATCTTCCCAGCGAAATTCAAAACGCGCCTTGCTCAACGCGTTGTCGCGGTATTGCGCGCCCGGATGGCCTTTGGCGAGGTCGGCGGCGTGCGCCGCAATTTTGTAAGCGATGACGCCGTCTTTCACGTCTTTCTTGTCCGGCAGGCCGAGGTGTTCCTTGGGAGTGACGTAGCAAAGCATCGCACAGCCATACCAACCGATCATCGCCGCGCCGATGCCGCTGGTGATGTGGTCGTAGCCGGGCGCGATGTCAGTGGTGAGCGGTCCGAGCGTGTAGAACGGCGCTTCGTGACACCATTTGAGTTGCTTCGCCATGTTCTCTTCAATCATGTGAATTGGAACATGACCCGGTCCTTCGTTCATCACTTGCACGCCTTTGGCCCACGCGCGCGTGGTGAGTTCGCCCTGCACTTCGAGTTCGCCGAATTGCGCTTCGTCATTGGCGTCGGCGATTGAACCCGGACGCAAACCGTCGCCGATAGAAAAACTCACGTCATACGCGGCCATGATTTCGCAAATCTCGTCCCAATGCGTGTAAGTGAAATTTTCCTGATGATGCGCGAGACACCATTTCGCCAAAATCGAGCCGCCGCGCGAAACAATTCCCGTCATGCGCCGCGCCGTGAGTGGAATGAATCGCAACAAAACTCCGGCGTGAACGGTAAAATAATCCACGCCCTGCTCGGCCTGCTCAATCAAAGTGTCGCGGTAAATTTCCCAGGTGAGTTCCTCGGCCTTGCCGCCGACTTTTTCGAGCGCCTGATAAATCGGCACGGTTCCAATCGGCACCGGCGAGTTGCGCAAAATCCATTCGCGCGTGGCGTGAATGTTTTTTCCAGTGGACAAATCCATCACGGTGTCCGCGCCCCATTTTGTCGCCCAGCGCATTTTCTCAACTTCTTCTTCGATGCTGGACGCGACGGCGGAGTTGCCGATGTTGGCATTTATTTTGACGAGAAAATTCCGGCCAATGATCATCGGCTCAAGTTCAGGATGATTGATGTTCGACGGAATGATCGCACGCCCGGCGGCGACTTCATCCCGCACAAACTCCGGAGTGATTTCTTTTGGGATGCGCTGCGGAAATTTTTTGAAAACGCTCGGCGTAAACTCACTGTTCTCGAGTTGGCTGCTGCCAGCGTGCTGCTTGTCGAGATCGTTGCGTCTGTTGTCGGCGCGTAAATCGTCAATCGTCAATCGTAAATTGGTCTGGCCCATGTTCTCGCGGATGGCAATAAATTCCATTTCGGGGGTGATAATCCCCTGTTTCGCATACCAAAGCTGCGTGACGGGATGACCTTTGCTCGCGCGGAGCGGCTTGCGGCGTTGACCGAGCAAGCCGGGAAATTCCACAAGGCGATTTTTCTCCGCCTTGCTCGCGAACTCCGCGTGCTTGCCGGAGAGGTAGCCATTGTCCATCGGCTTCACCTCACGCCCGTCGTGTTCCTCGACATCGCCACGCTTCAAAATCCAGTCACGGCGCAGTGCGGGTAAACCCTCTTCCGCTTTTCCGGTGAAGGCAGGATCGCCCCACGGCCCGCTGCAATCATAGACGCGCACGGGCGCATTGTTCTCGACCGCGCCGGTGTAAGACTTGGTGTCGCTGACTTCTATCTCGCGCATCGGCACGCGGACGTCAGTGTGGATTTTGCCCGGCACAAAAACTTTTTTACTGTTGGGCAGTTGTTCGCTGCTGTGTGGCTCGAATGAATCTTTGGATGCGATCATAATTTTATTTGCGCCCAAGGAATGCCGGTAGAAGAACGGCCGCCACAAATGGTGACCGGCACTGCGTGCCTTCCTACGCCAGCATTACCTGGATCAGGTTCAACGGGTCTTTCGCGTTCCGCGCGAAACTCTCAGCTTCATCCCGCGCCTGCGGGATGATTTGGCTCCCCGAACAACTTGAAGCTAGAACGATTTGCCTGAAGCGTCAAGCGCGTCAAAGCAGCTTCCCGCGCAAAATGAGGTATGCCACGTTGAAATAAATTAGAATGCCCGTCACGTCCACAAGCGTGGCGACGAACGGGGCGGATGCTGCCGCTGGATCGAATTTCAAGCGGCGCAAAATCAGCGGCAACATTGACCCCACCAAACTGCCAAATAATACGACGCCCACCAAACTGCAACCAATCGTTCCGGCGATGAGCAGATAGTGCAGCCCATAATTTTTGAATCCCAGATATTGCCACGCCAGGATACGTATGACGCCCAACACTGCCAACACGCACCCGAGCGTCAATCCCGCTACAAACTCACGACGCATCACGCGCCACCAGTCGCCCAATGTCACATCTCGTATGGCCAAAGCGCGGATAATCAGCGATGTCGCTTGCGAACCGGAATTGCCCCCGCTGGAAATGATCAAGGGAATGAATGAGCCCAAAATAATTGCCTTTCCCAATTCGCCCTCAAAATGACTCATTGCTGACGCCGTCAACATTTCGCCTAAAAACAAAACCGACAGCCACCCTGCGCGTTTTTTGATCATTGAGAGAATTCCAATTTTCAAATACGGCGCATCCAATGCAGACACACCACCCATTTTTTGAATGTCCTCGGTCGCCTTTTGTTCCGCCACATCCAAAATGTCGTCAACGGTGATGACTCCGAGCAATACGTCTTGCGAATCCACGACGGGCAAAACCGTCACGTCATATTTTTTGAAAGCGGTGACGGCGGTTTCCTGGTCGTCCGTCGCGCGCAACGCCAAATTTTGGTGTTCGAGCAATTCCGTGACCGGCGTTTGCGGGTCGGCCACGACTAGTTTGCGCAGCCCGACGAAATCCACAAGTCGGCCTTTGTCGTCCACGACGTAAAGCTGTCCCATCGCATCGCGCTTGTGATGTTCGCGGCGCAGATGTTCGAGCACTTCGGCAACGGTCCAACTTTGTTTGATGGCAACGTATTCAGGCGTCATGCGCCGGCCAATGGAACGCGGCGGATAACCAAGAAGTTCCGTGGCGATTTTTCGCTCGTCGGGATTAAGCAATCCCAAAAGTTTTTGCGTGGCAGTTGCGGGCAACTCTTCAAGCAGCCGCGTGCGGTCGTCGGGCGAAATGTCATTCAGGATTTGAGCGACCTGTTCGTTGCCAAGCGCGTGGAGTGTTTGTTCCTGATCTTCGAGCGGCAGATATTCAAAAACTTCCGCCGCCAAATCGCGCGGAAGCAATCGCAACAGCACGGCTTCGTCGTCGGGATTCAGATCCACAAAAATTTCCGCGACATCCGCCGGAGCAAAGCCGCAGAGGATTTCGCGCAGGCCGTTGAAATCGCGCTGGCGTATAAGTTCCGCCAGCTCGGGCATGAGAAGATTGCCGATCATTTGCCTGATGAAACAAAAAATTTCGCCGCGCGTAAAACAAAAAGCCGTTCCGCATCGCACGGAACGGCTGTGTTAGGCTTGATCAAAGCGATCACTTTTGCTCAAGCCTCAAATGATTTTCCGCAACCGCAACTTTGTTTGGCATTCGGATTTGAAATCTTGAAACCGCCGGCAGTCAGCGAATCGCTGAAGTCCACGACCGTGCCGCGCAGATAATTCGCGCTGATGGGGTCAATCAAAACGTCAACGCCGCGCTCTTCGGCTGTTAAATCGCCATCGCGCCTTTCATCGAAGACCATGCCATATTGCATTCCCGAACAGCCGCCTTGCTCGACGTAAAGGCGCAAATGTTTCCCCGCATTTTCCGACTTGGCGAGAAGCGACTTTACTTCTGCAACGGCGTTTTCGGTGAGACTGACGGTCGGTTCGGCTGTGGCGATTTCACTCATTGTTCGATGCACACTAAACTCACGCTGCGGACGTGTCAAACGTCAGCTTAATTTTTTATTTGCGAAAATTCGGCGCGCTTTTTCTCCAGCGAATCCTTCAACTGTGGCAGCAATCCTTCCATTTCAGTAATAAAACCATCCACACCTTCCGGCGGCGCGACACGCAGCGATTGCATCAACGGCAACGCTCGCAAACCCGCTTCTTTCACCCAAAATTCGCGGGCAGTCTCGTCGTCGCGCAGATTTTTTCCATAACCAGTTTCAAATGCGTCGAAATAATTATCCAGCGCCAAGTGCAGCAAAGCGTTTTTGTCGTCACCGGTCACAACAAGCTCGGCTTTTTTTTCCAAAGTCATGCCAAAGCCGATTTGCGCGCGACAACGCAGAGAAATACCTGCCATTGAATTCGTGCTGAAAACTTGCGCGTAAGTGTTGGTCGCTGCGTCATAATTGGCCAATTGCACGGCGCAGTCGCCAATGTAGCACAACGCCAGCGCGCCAAAATCGTTCGTCGGATACTTTTGAACGATGAGGACAAACACATTCGTGGCAAATTGAAAATTTGCGAGCGGGTTGTTTGTGATGCTCGACTCGTAAGACATCAACGCATTGCCCCACGCGAACTGCGCCTGCACCGCCACGTCCGCCGGACAATTGGTGTCGCTGATTGCATCCTGAAAATATTTTATCGCGTCATGATAACCGCTGCGTCCGGCCGCTGCGCGTCCAGCCATGAGACGCGCCGGATGTGCCAGATCGGACGCCGGCCAATCCTGATAAACGCGCTCATAATTTGTCTCCGCGCCCGTGAAATTTTTTTGGCCGTAAAAATAATCGCCCAGCCACCATTGCGCCTGCGGTGCCAGTTCGTTTGTCGGAAATTGAGCGACGAAATTTGCGAACAGTGCGACCGCGTTGGTTTCGTTGCCAGCCTGAAAATTCGCCCACGCCAGCGCGTAACTGGCGCGCGGCAACAATTCATTGGTTGGAAATTCAGCCAGCCAATGTTCATAATTCGTAATCGCGGCAGGCCAATTTTTTTCCAATTCGTAAGTGTGCGCGACGGCAAATTCCACTTGCGGCTTCAAATTTGAATTCGGCCATTGCTGTTCAAAATTTTGAAACGTTTCCCGTGCTGCGGCAGGTTTGCCAAAATCGCCCAAACCCTCGGCGTAAAGCAGTTCGGCGTTCGGCATCAATTCGCTGCTGTAAAAATGCTTCAATAATTTTGAAAGAGCGATGCTGGCATTGGTCGGATCGTTCAATTCCAAACTTGCACGCAAACTTTGATAAAGCGCCTGCGCGCCGAGCGACCGCACGACATCTGGAAAATCCGTGAAATCATTCACCACAGCGTTGTAATTTGTCCGTGCGCCGGCAAAATTTTGTTCTGCAAACTGCGCGTCCGCGAGTTTGAATTTTGCCACGGCCAAATCTTCCGATGGCGGCAATTGTTGCGCGGCGGATTTGAAATCTGCCAGACTTTCGGGAATCTTTTGCGCAAACCAATTGCACCAGCCGCGATCCAGAAACGCCTTGCCCGCGAGCGGACTGTTGGCAAACGCGCCAAGGAATTGATCGAAGTTGGTTTGCGCTGCCTGCAATTCATTCGTGGCCGAGTGATTGGCGGCGTAACTTTTCAAATGCATTTCACCCAGCGTCAACAGCGCCATGTCCGCCACGGATGAATTGGAAAATTGCTGTAGAAAATCCGCCAATTTTTGTCCCGCGTTCGTCAGTTGATTTTGTGCGAGGGAGATTTCTGCGATTTTCAAAATCGCCTGCCGCTGCCATTTCACGGGCGCATTCGTCAAATTTTTGCTATAAACGGCAATTGCGTCACCGGATAAATTCATTTTCGCCAGCAAATCCGCGCGCAACGCCCTGCTTTCAGCGAGTAAATTATCGTCGCGTTGGAAATTGGCGATTTGAAGCAGATTCGTCGAGGCCGCCAGCGCCGCCGGAAAATCGCCAGCCGACATTTTTACCCGGCAAAGCAAATCCGCCCGCTGCCAGTCCAACTGTGGAGAAAGTGTTTGAGAATTGATCGCTTCCAAAATCGCCGCCGCGCCGTCAAAATTCGTTTGCTCAAATTTTGCCTGCGCCAGCAGCAAATGCCCGCGCGCGACCGTCTCGCCCGCCGAATCCGCTTGCGCCGCATATTGAAAAATACCGTTCGTTTCTTCCAGCAACGATTCCACTTGCGGCCAGTTCTTCGATTGTGCTTGCGCCGAAGCCGCCTCGACAATGCCGCGCACGGCTAATGATGATTTTGGAAAATTTTGCGCCAGCGAAACGAATGTGTCCGACGCCGACAAAAAATTGCCGCCGGCAAATTGCGATTCGCCGGTCCAATAAACGTATTGGTCTTCGAGATTTTTCGCCTTCGATTGATTTGATTTGAGCAATGCGACGGCTTCCCCAAATTTTTTCTGCTGAAATTCCGATTGCGCCTGCAGCAGCATGGCCTGCGACGCGTTCGTGGAATTTGGAAAATTTTCCATGAACTGCGCGAATTCCATTTCGGACCGACTCCATATTTTGGCCTGAAACGCCGCCGTTGCCGCCGCAAACGCGCGATCTTCCTTCGCGCTGCTCGCGGCAAAAATTTGTCCGCCGCTCAAAACGAGCGCGAACAAAGTCAAAAATAACAACCGTAAAAATGCCATTGCGTTAAATCTAAACGACATTGCGAAATGAAAAAAGCCGAAACCAGCGGAGCGCTCAAGCCAAAACGCTTTTCAAATACTGTCCCGTGTAACTCCCGGCGCATTCCGTGATTTTTTCCGGCGGACCCTCGGCCACAATTTTTCCGCCCGCGCCGCCGCCTTCCGGCCCCAAATCAATGATCCAATCCGCCGTTTTAATCACGTCCAGATTATGCTCGATGATCAGCAGCGTGTTTCCCGTCTCGCGCAATTTGAAAAGCACTTCGAGCAACTTCGCCACGTCGTGAAAATGCAATCCCGTCGTCGGCTCGTCCAAAATGTAAAGCGTTTTGCCCGTCGCCTTGCGGCACAATTCCGTCGCCAGTTTCACGCGCTGCGCCTCGCCGCCGCTCAACGTCGTCGCCTGCTGGCCGAGATGGATGTAACCGAGGCCAACTTCCGCGAGCGTCAGCAGCGGATCGTAAATTTTCGGCACGGCTCGAAAAAAACCCACCGCTTCCTCGACCGTCATGTCCAAAACGTCCGCGATATTTTTTCCTTTGTAGGAAATTTCCAGCGTTTCGCGATTGTAACGCTTGCCGCCACACGCCTCGCACGTCACATACACCGCCGGAAGAAAATTCATCTCAATTTTCAAAACGCCGTCGCCTTCACATTTTTCGCAGCGGCCGCCCTTGACGTTGAAGCTGAACCGGCCCGGCTCGTAACCGCGCACTTTCGCCGCCGGCAAGCGCGCGAACAAATCGCGGATATGATTGAACATTCCCGTGTAAGTGGCCGGATTGCTGCGCGGCGTCCGGCCAATCGGCGACTGGTCAATCACGATGACCTTGTCCAGATTTTCAAAACCTTTCAACGCGCGATGCTCGCCGGGAATTTCCTTCGAGCCGTAAAATTTTCGGAACAGCGCGCGCTGCAAAATGTCGTTGACCAGCGTGCTTTTGCCCGAGCCGCTCACGCCCGTGACGCAAGTGAACGTGCCGAGCGGAATCCGCACGTCAATGTTCTGCAAATTGTTTTCCTTTGCGCCGAGCAATTCAAGCCAGCCTTTTTCCGACGGTGAAATTCTTTTTTTTGGAATCGGGATCGCCATTTCGCCCGTCAGATATTTTGCCGTGAGCGATTTTTTGTTCGCCAGAATTTCCGGCAATGTGCCCGCAGCGACCAATTCGCCGCCGTGGACACCCGCGCCCGGCCCCAAGTCCAAAATGTAATCCGCATGGCGAATCGTATCCGCATCGTGCTCGACGACCAAAACCGTGTTGCCCAAATCACGCAGGCCTTTCAGCGTGTGAAGCAATCGGTCGTTGTCGCGCTGATGCAGGCCGATGCTCGGCTCGTCCAGAACGTAAAGCACGCCGACAAGCGCCGCGCCGATTTGTGTCGCCAATCGAATACGCTGCGCCTCGCCGCCGCTCAACGTGCCGCTCTCGCGATCCAGCGTAAGATAGCCAAGCCCGACATTGCGCAAAAATCCAAGCCGCGCGCGGATTTCCTTGATGACTTCAGCGGCGATTTTTTGCTCGAATTCCGTCAATTTAAGATTTGCAAAAAAATCATCCGCTTTTTCCACGGACAAATTGCAAACGTCCATAATTGAAAGACCGGGAATTTTGGGGAGCGCGAGCCTCCGGCTCGCCGTTTTTGGCGTCTCGCCAAAAACTTTCGTGCGAATCGCTTCGGATGATGTTTCCGGCGAGACGCCGGAAACTGCGGGCGGGACGCCCGCGCTCCCAAGCGTCACGGCGAGAATTTCCGGCTTCAAGCGTTTGCCTTTGCACGCGTCGCAAAATTGCGGGCTCATGTATTGCTTGAGTCGGTTGCGGATGAATTCACTTTCGCTTTCCGTTGCGTGGCGCTCCAGATTCGGCAGCACGCCTTCAAACGGACGGTCAATGCTGCTGACTTTTCCGGCACGCCAGAATTTGAATTCCACGTTGTCCTCACCGGAGCCGTTCATCAGCGCCTTGCGAAAATCTTCCGGCAAATCCTTGTAAGGCGTTTCGAGTGCCACATTGAAATGCCCGGCGACAGAGCGCAACATGGCTTTGTAATAAATGTTCATCCGCTTGCCCGCGCGCCGCCACGGCTGGATGGCGCTTTCGAGCGGCTCTTCGGGATTTGGCACGACGAAATGCTCGTCGAAAATCATTTTTTGGCCGAGTCCGTGGCAGACCGGACACGCTCCGGCGGGCGCGTTGAAAGAAAAATGTTTCGGCGTCGGCGGATCAAAACTTTTGCCAGTCGCGGGCGAACACATTTTGTTTGAGTGCAACGTCTCAATCCACGCATCGTTTGGGAGGGTCGCCGTGTCGGCGACCCTGACTTTAGTTTGGGACGGCGACACGCCGTCCCTCCCATTTAATTGATGCAGCGCGAGCAAAACGCCTTCACCCCAGCGCAACGCGGTTTCAACCGAATCGCCGAGGCGCACGCGGATTTTGTCGTCAATCACGAGCCGGTCAACGACGGCTTCGATGTTGTGGAATTTTTTCTTGTCCAATTTTACCGGACGATTTGTGTCGCCGAGTTCGACCAATTCACCGTCAACTCTGGCGCGGACGAAACCTTCGCGCGCGAGACGTTCCAGCACGTCGCGGAATTCGCCTTTCTGCCGGCGCACGACCGGCGCGAGCAGCATGACTTTGGTTTTTTGCGGCAGCGCGAGAATTTTGTCCACGATGTCGCTCGTGCTTTGCGTGGAAATTGGAACGCCGGTTTCGGGACAATGCGCCTGGCCGATGTGCGCGTAAAGCAGCCGCAGGTAATCGTAAATTTCCGTCGTCGTGGCGATGATCGAGCGCGGGCTGCTTCCAGAGCTTCTTTGCTCAATCGCAATCGCCGGTGAAAGTCCCTCGATGAAATCCACGTCCGGTTTTTGCAATTGATCGAGGAACTGCCGTGCGTAAGCGGAAAGGCTTTCGACGTATTTGCGCTGGCCTTCGGCGTAAATCGTGTCGAACGCGAGCGACGATTTGCCGCTGCCGCTCAAGCCGGTGACGACGACCAGCTTGTCGCGCGGAATCTGGAGCGTGAGATTTTTGAGGTTGTGCTCCCTCGCGCCGCCGATTTTGATGAACTCTTTGCTCACAGATGCAAAATTTCAGATTGAACGAATCTGTAATTTTACACCGAAGCGACAGGAAAGCAAAGTTGGAGCGTAAAAAAATTGGAATTTTTTATCCGCAGATTGCGCCGATTATCGCAGATGAAAAATAAATCTGCGCAAATCTGTATTATCTGCGGATTTATTCTGGAATTAATTTCCCGTCACGGCGAAATTTGCACAAGCCGGTAGAAACGTTGCGCGCCCAGTGGCGCGGTCTGCGAGCCGTCGTCCGTGAACGTGAAATTGCCATTGCCGGATGTGATGATCTGCGGATCGGTGTTCCACGGCTGCGTAAGGTCGTCCGTCCATTGCACCTGAAATTGCGCGCTTGGCGACGCCGTCCAATTGAGCGTCGTCGCGCTGCCCGACATTGAAACGCTGCTGATGACCAATGACGACAACCCTGAATTCGTGGCGTTGCCATGATCAAAATCCACTTCGATTCCGTAATTGACGGTGAAACTATTCGTGTTCTGGACGCCGAGGTAATATGTTTGGCCTTCATAAATATTTGGCGGCGACTGCAAATTTGCCGCATTAGTCGTGCTCAACAGAGTGGAACCACTCGTTCCGCTCATCAATGGTATGTTGGTCGTCGGCGGACTGTTCGTGTCAAACCAGACGTTCACCGGCGCGCTGGCAAAGAGCAGAAGGTTCGTGGCGATGGTCGCATTCGTCGGCACATTGATCTGAAACCAGGCAATGTCACCTGCGCCGATGGAATTGGTTTGTCCCAAACCGCCACTGACACTGGCGGGAACCGCGTTGGTATTTGCAAAAACGAATTGGAGCTGCCAGCTTACGAGCGAATTTGTCAATCCCCCGCCCGCGCGGTCATCCTGAATTTCCAACTGCCAATTGCCGAAAGCATTTTCGCCGGTGAAAGCGTCGAGCGATTGTTCGGGCAGGTAATAAAGATTTCCAGGCACTTGCGTCAGAATGAAATCATCAAAAAGGGCGTTAGTTTCAAATGTTTCATTCAAGACGCTGTTTGCGACAAAGCCGCCGCCTGAAGCATCCAAAACCAATGGCTCTCCGTTCTGCGTCGCGGTAAAAGTAACAGTGTTTGTCTGCCAATTGACCGTTGCTGTGCCATTGTTGGTGGCAAACGCAAAACTTAAAACGTAAGTCAAGCCACTTGAAACCGGCAGGTTGTTGGAAACCGCGCCGTTATCCAATGCCATTAAATTTGGCAGGGAATTAGCCGTTGGATTGTCCACAATGTCCACTTGATTTGTCAGCACTATCCATCCAAACAGTAATGGTGCCGGTGCAGAATAAGTTCCCAAGGCGTCAGCATCAAAATTATCCGTGAACGCAATGCTCGTGTTTGTATTCGGCAAAAACGGTGGCGCAGCATATTTGATGGGCGTCGTCGTCAGGTTCGTATCTTCGGTGAAGGTGAGATATAAATAATTTGTCTCAACGGCGTGAACAGTGTAAGTCCATTTTGTGGTTGGCACGGGATTTGTATTTTGGTTCATGATAATCGTCAACAGTGTTGACGTTCCAGGTCCATAGTTGATAAAAAACGTCCCGTTGTTACTAATCATTCCTGAATCAAAAATCTGATTGCTTTCGTAATAAATTGTCATTTCGTCTGGCTGCATCAAAAAGTCATAATCAATTTGCACAGATCCACCCGCCACACCGGTATCAACAATATTTGTTTGAGGTTCAGGACCGCCGGATGAAGAAACGGGCGGAAATGTATTTGGATTTAAGAGTGTCACTCCCGCGCCATTCGTATCTGCGCCACCGCGATTTTCCATCAGCAAAACGCGCGTGCCATCGGGGCTGATGAGATGAAACACCAAATCCGAAATGCGCGGATGTTGCACGACGATGCCGACGTTGACCGATGCGACGGGCAAATTCGTTCCCACAAAAACAGTCGAATAATTCACGGCATCGTCCAAAATCGTCGCCGGGCCGCCCGAAGAGAAATTCAACGTATCGCTCGAACTCTCGTAAGCCAATGTCGCAAAGAGCGAGAACGTCTGGGCGTCCGTGACATTGGGATTAAAAACACCAATCCAATAACGGCCGGGTTGTATCGGCGGCACATCTGATGGCCCGATGGAAAGTGAACTGCCCGGCGGTGGCGGTGGCGTAGTGGCAGGAACGACCATCATTTTGTCGAAATTATTGACAAAATCATTGGTTGTCGGCTGACTCGCGGCAAATTTGACAAAAACTTCCAAGGGCGAAGGCGATAACACATTGAGTGTGCCGTTGAGATTGGTCACGCTGATGGTCAGATTCGTTGCTCCCGCAGGCACATCCACAAAATCGGTGAACCAGCTATTTGCCGCGACTGTATTGGTTTTGCCGCTGGTCAATGGTTGATGCTTCTGAATCAGTATCGAAAAGTTTTGGATGCTGCCGGTCTGTGTTTGCGAATTGTCCACTTCGCTTAAAATCCAAAGACCAAAAGCAGGCTGGCCTGAATAGTCATTCAAACTGCCGGGGCCGTCGGCCGGCTGTCCGTTCGTGCCGCTGTCGTCATAAGTGTTTGTGTAGGGTCCCGGCGGCGGTGGAAAATTCGGCTCATCGTGGTTGTTCAAAACGACGGATTGATTGTTGTGCGTGAGAGTGCCCACGAGGTCGCCGAAGTTCTGATGTTGAATGACAGTGGTCACAATGACGCGCTCGATGTCTTCCGGTTGAAGCGCAATCGCAAACATATAGCCGACTTGCGGATGCGCCGGACTGCCGTCGGGAACATTTACGGGCACCGGCACGCCATTGACAATCTGGTCGCCGTTGGTGTTGCTTTGGCCGAACGGTATTTGAGTGAAAATGGGAATGAACGCATATTCCGACGCCATTTGATCTTCAGATTTCACGCCAACGTAATAAACCATTCCTGTCACTGAATTGTTATATGTCACAAATTCGGTGCCGCCGCGTCCAACGGATTTATCAGCGGCGGCAATAACGGTTGGATCAAGATTGGTCAGCGCGGAATTGGTGCTGACGTAAAGGTCAATGTCCGCTTCAGGCCGCGTCGCATTGGCGTCTGAATCCGCAAAAACGCCCATGCGCGGAACGGAAAGTGTCGGCGGCAAAAATGTGATGAACGCGGCATTCGTAAAACCGGTGGTGTTCGTCACGACATAAAAATGCCATTGATTGGTCTGGCCGAGCGTGATGACTCCGTTGGAATTCCATTGCGTGTTTGTGCCGACAGAAATTTGATTTGTGCCGAGCAACGGTGAACTTGCGCCGACAAATTGGTTGAACAGCGGCGTGTTTGTCGTCGTGACATAGGTAATGTCCTGATAATTGGTCGAATTGGAAATAATGCCGTTGTCCGTCAACGTGATTGCGTCCGGCACTTCGCCTTCGCCACAGGAAATCACCAGCGCATAATCCTGAACGACATTATTTATATGCGCCGTCACCGCGTTCACATTCACCGATTTACCGATGATGGTGACGGTGTAATTCCCGCTCAACAAGGGCGGCAAAATGACTCGCTCGATGTTGTTGATTGAATCAGCGGGACTGACGAAGTTCGTCAAACTTATCGTATTTGTATTCACGACATTGTTGTAAATGCTGCCAGCAGGAATGTCGTTGCCGAAATATGTGTCGCCGGTGTCCATGTTGCTGACGACCAAATCCAAATTATTGACGAGCTTGATGGCGGCGGACGGATTTCCCGGCGGATCAGTCCATGCCACCGTCACTCGCAGACGCAACGTCGAGGCATTGGTGGAAACATTGAGTGTAAATTTGTGGCTGTCGCCGGTGGCCAGCGCGTTGGTCGGACTTTGATCCACGAAGAAACTTGCGGCTTGCGCCGAGGATGGCGCAGTCAATTGATTCGTCACACCGGTCGGCAACGAATTTGGCAAACTGATCAGCCCCCAGCCTTCGTAGTTAATGGCGTTCTGGACGTTCAAATTGTAATTGCCCGTCGGACGCGCGCCGCTGATGAGCAACGCCTTGAGCAACGCCGGACTCGGCGTCAGTTGCAATTTGTTCGTGAAATAATCCTGCATCAACGCCAGCACGCCCGACACGTCCGCCGCCGACATGCTCGTGCCGGATTCGTAGCGATAAAATCCGCCAAGACTGTCATTCATGCCTTCGAGCACTTGAAAATAATTTCCGAGGTCGTTTGTCGTCTTCACATCCACCGTTAAATTGTAAGACAACGCGCTTGCCGTCGTGTTGCTGACGGCGCATGACCAAATGGTGTTGACAGGAGTCAATGCGCCGCCGGAAATGGTCAGAGAATTAATTCCCGTCGTTGTAGGCGGCTGGGTGTTTGGGTCTGTTCCCTGCCAGACGTTAATTGGCAATGGAACAAATGGCGTGCCGTTGGGCTGTGTGGCGGTAATGTCCACTTCCACGGCATTTTTGAAGACGAAAAAGTCCAGCGGCGGATCGGTCATGGTTCCCGGATCCAAAATGTCCGAAATTGCCGTGACGTGATCATTTGTCGGATTGTAATAAACATTCGTCAGCCATTGCTCCGAGCGCGTCGAAATTACAAATGTTCCCGGCGCGACGACGTCCGGTTTGAAACGGCCCGATGTTCCTTCCGTGCCAATGCCGACGTTGCCGCGACTCGAAAATCCGGCCACTTGAAAACTGGAATCGGTCATTGGCTGCCAGACCGCGCTTTGATTGCTGCTGGCGTCGGTCACAATATTCGTGATGTTGCGCAACTGCTCAATCGCGCCAACGGTGATGACATTTTTCGCCGTGGCCGGAGAAAGAATGGTGTCCGAAAATCCGCCGCCACCGCTGTTGTTGCCGCTGCCGGAATTGCCTGCCGCAAACACAAACAGCACCGGCTGCGAACCGGTGACTTGCGGCAGCGCGTCACGCGTCGCCGCATCGTAACTCGCCGCCGCCAAATCGTAGGCGTTGTCGCCGTCAAAATTCCAACTGTTGTTTGAAATCAGCGCATTGGTCAACGCAGCAGCCTCCTGAAGATTGCGATCCGAATCCGTAAAATCCATTGCAAACAAAAGCGCATTTGACGCCATGCCGCGAAACTGCAAGCCCGCCGCCGGTATAATTGAACCTTCGGCATTTGCCACTGTGGTTGACATGGCGCCGCTGCCCGCGATGATGCCCGCCACATGCGTGCCGTGACCGTCGGTGTCGTTTGTCGGCGAACCGAAAACGCGATTTACCAAATCAGGATGCAGCGCATCAATTCCCGAATCGTTCACTTCGACCATCACATTGTGCCCATCGAGGCCCAAATAATTTGTCGCCACTCGCGTGTCCGTTGCCACGCCGACTGTTGCGCGGCTCAAATCGTTCGCGTGAACGCGCGGATGAAACGGTTCGACGATTTGCACGCCGGGCAATTGCGCCAGCGCCGTCCAATTTTGCGGCGGCTGCACAACCACGACCGGACCGAATGGCGAAGCGCCCTGTGAAACGATTTTTTCGCCGAGTTTTTCAATTTGTGAAATTGCCTGCTGTGCGTCGCCGAACAATCCGAGATTTAACAGCGTTTGCGGCGGCAACGGTTTGTCTTCCACCGCCATGGCAAGCAGCGATGATTGAATTTTGTAATATGGCTCGTAAGGAATGACCGATTGCACGCCGACGCTTGACCTGATTTCATTCGCGCCGCCCGTCGAAACTGTCACGAGATAAGCGTTGTTGGGGATGTAGGAAACAATTTGGGCGCCCGCTTGCGCCAGCATCGCTCGAAATGCGGAACTAATTGTCCCACGCGCCTGAACAATGTATGCGCCCGGATCGCCTTGTGACTGCAAATTTTTTGGAATTGAAAAATTCAGCGGCAGGCTCGAATCAATCAATGCGTTCTCCAACAAAATTGCGTTGCGGTCGCGGGTCAATTGGCCGATGGACTTCGCCGTGTTGCTTAAACGATAAGCAAACGGATTTGTTCTGGCCGAAGCCGTGATGATTTGCGCGGCGTTCGTTGCAGCCGTGGAAAGGGCAGCCAGATTTGGAGCAGTCGAACTTGAGTGAACAGATGCGGCGACCGTGCGATGGGCCAGTTTTTTTTGCAAAGACCAGCGCTCATGCGCGCGCCAGAACATCAGCGCGCCCGCTGCAATCAGCAGGCAAGCAAAAACCACAATCATTGGTCGCGGACGCATAACAATTGGTGAGATAATTATCTCACATTTTTAGTCTGACGGCAAAATGTTAAAGCTTTCAATCACCGCATGGGTGTTCGTGGGCGCGCCTTCGATGCGCACCACCGCGCGTGTGGCCGATTCTGCCGTGACCTGATAATTCGTTATCATCCCGAAAAGTGTCCCGCTCGTAACCAGCGCACTTGGCCCCGCCGGTTTGAGCGACTGGCCGTAGCTGTAAATCACATAACGCGGAGAACCGCTAACGCGCAACAGCGACATCACCTGCTGCGGCAGCCATTCATACATTTCGTCGTTATTGTAGTTTGTCTGCGTCAAATCGAGAAACGGTGATTGCTCCGTAAATTTCGGCGTCGCAAGAATGTCGCCTTTGTGCTCGAACACGCCGACGAGGCCGTCGCGATTTGTAAATATCGCGCGGGTGTAATTGATATTGGTCACCAATCCGCCCAGAGCCGAGTTCACGCTTGCTACTCCAGCCGGATCAATTGTCGTGTAGGAATTTGTGGCATTATTTGGAGGCACTGCGATACCGCTGAATACCGCCGACCACGCAGCAAGGTCATGTGAACCTGAAGCAGAACCAACGTTAATAGAAAGTTGTCCGCGCGTGGCGTTGTCGTTGAATGCCGTCGTGAACGAATCAAATAACAGTCTGTCTTCAATCGGCGCAGTATTCGTGGCGTCAAATGAATTGCCATTGCCAGTCCAATCTGACCAAGTAAGGTAGCCATTAACGGAATTTGGCACTGCATAATCTAAAATATTCATTGCTTTGAGATAAACCGTTTGCCACGGCGTGCCGCGATGCACGCGGCCAAGCCAGCCAGCCGTTGGAAATTTATTTGTCGGAAAATCCCAATTGTCAGATTGCCCAACCAATGGATCTTTGAATGCAAGATTGTATGGGTTTGAATCGTCCCTGTTATTGACAGGAAAACCTCGACCCCAAGGCATATAGCGTTGATTAACAGATCCGAGGTCTTGCACCAAATCGGCTCCTGAAGGTGGCCAATCAAATGTAGCATCCTTTATGTCAGTCGGCGCCAAGTCGCTGGCGATATAATGGACAAGAGGATCGTTGACCTCCCAAGATGAGTGCTGAACTGCCGTTATGATCGGCGTGTAAGGCGCTTGCATGGCTAACAATGTATTTGTGTAAGTCTTACCGTTGTAAGCATATTTGCCACTCACTGCAAAAAAACCTGTAAAGAATGCCTCTTGCGCCTGTGCAGACCCAGCGCCGGATACGGGGCCGCCCGGAATGGTGGCGGTTGTCCAACCGTCCGCTCCAATAAGACCAACCCCTTCCCAATTTGTGCCGGACTTGGAAACTTTAATTTGTTCAGTTATTCCATATAAATTGGTATCCCAAAAATGATAACGATTGTTCAAAGGGTCTTGAATTTCCGAATTCAAATCACGGCTGCTGTCCAAGCCGCCAAGCTGCACATAATCTATAATCCGCCCGTTTTTCAATCCGGCAGAATAATCAATGATGACGACTTGCAACCGATTTGTGGTTAGCAGTCCAAAATGAGGGAATTCACGAATGCCCTTGTCATAAAAGTTAGTTGGATTACTTCCTGCATAAAAAACGGATGCGCTGTTTGGCGGATTAGGCTCATTGTAAAAGTAAGCCACTGTATTTGAGAAGAAAGTGACATTTGTATTCAATGGAATTGCAAAAGAGCTTGGATTTTGCGGATTACCGATGACTCCATTCCAGCCCACCCAATGATTCGCAACAGTTGTTGCAGGAAAATAAAGAATGTTAGTGAAATTGAACCCATTCGTAAATCCACCAGATAAAGGATAGAAATTATTGTCATTGGTCAGTGTCATGATTGAACTACAGCGTGTAAAAATCTCCACCGCCCCTGAATAATTTGAGCGATAAGAATTCCAGCATTCAATCCCATAGTAATTGGTAATGTTCATCAAAAACATTTGGTTTGTGCCGGTAACAGCAGTGAAGGCCGGATACGGCTTGCTGTTATCAACGGCGCGCGTGACTTCAAGTTTGCGCGTCAGTTGGAACGCGCTTTGCATTGAAAATTCGTTGAAGTTTGGAAAACCTTTTTTCGCTCCAATAATCCAAGGAACACCATAGACATTCGTCAAAACTTGACCCAGCGGCAAATCCCTCAATTCAATTGGCGTTGATAATTCAGGAGCGGATGCTTCTAAACTTTCTTGAAAATGGCTATTCGTCATTTCCGCGTAACCAGCGATAAAAACATTTCCATTATCATTCGTAAAAACCGGCCTGAAAACAGACGGATAAAAATTTGTGGTCGTCGCGTCGTAAATGTTCGCCGCAAGTTGAAGGATGCGCTGGACGGACGGCGTATAAACAAATTTATTACTTACCCAAACCGGAATGTTCGCCACGCCGAAAACATTGGTCACATTAAACGTCGCCACAAAATTTATGTTCACCGGCGCGCCAAAATTCGTGTAAGCCCAGCGCGCAGTATAATCACGCAACATCCGGTCGGCAGCGTTGGTGAAAAATCCCAGCGGCGTCCATGCCATAAAATTTGTCTCACTGACAACACCGTTGGTTCCCGGATCAAGATTGTCGTAATTCAAATTCATCTTGCCGGATTCCGGCTCGCTGTCCGTGCCAAGCTGCGAGAGCAACCGGTAAAATGTATAGCGGTCGTAAGTGGAATTATTTGTGCCCGCCTGCTGCAACCGTTCGATGAAGCCCGGCGGAGTTGTGACGCCAGTTTCCACCTTTGTTGTGTCAAATAAATCAGTCGGCAGGCTGAAAAAATGGTTCGTGTTGTCGGAACCCACCCAAAAATGATTTGCGTTGTCGTCTTCGATCGGCAATTGGAAACTGTTTTGCAATGGCCCGTCGCTGTAACCATCAATGTTGTCATTTTGAAAAACTGTCGCACCGTTTGCGCCAAACAAATTCACAACTTGAGTTTGCATATGGTAATCGTTGTGGTAACGAAAAGCGAGGAAGGCGCGCGCGTCGTCAAAAGCGATGCCGGAATTGTCAAAGGCTGGTTGGTTATACTGATAAAAAGCCGAAGGTGCGCCGATGCTTTGCCCCCATTCATTGGTGTTTAAATCCGAGAGAAATGCCGCCAGATTCACTTCCCACGAGCCGACTCCTTGATTGCGGAAATAGGTGTCCTGACTGCCTATCAGCGGCGGATTGATAGGAGCCGGGCCTTTTGTCTTTGCCGACGGTGACATCGCCTGATTATGAATCGCATTCAAATCCAGCGAGTTGCCGATCGGCATGGCGATGAATGCAAAGCGTGCGACGGCTTTGTTGTTCGGGCCGTAAGGCACGTCTGGCCGCTCCAAAACACCGATCCATTCCGGGTCGCCAGTGTGAAAACTGGTGCTGATTAAATTTCCACTCGCATCGAAATCACCGGAAATTCCGTTGGTGTCGTAACGTCCATTGCGGTTCAAATCGAGATAGTAGCGTCCAGACGGCTCATTTGTGGAAATCAAAACCGGCAGACGTGGACTATAAAATAAATTGATCAGAAGCTGATTGAAGTCACTTCCACCGACTATGTTTCCAGCCGTGTCGTAATAATTGACGTTGGTGTAACTGGAAACGCCGCTTACAAAGCCGTTCGGATTGATGTAATTCGTCGAGACGAGCAGGCCGAAGTTGTAAGGATTGGGCGGGCTGGATGCGAGCATGTTCGCGGCGATTTGCGCCTCGGCATTCGCAAGCGCGGCGTCGGAGGCGTAACGCGCGGTCGCGGCGTCGGTCTGCGTCGTCACCGAACCCTGCTCGCGCTGGCTGATGAATAGAAATGCCACGGCCATCACCAGCGTCACCGAGAGCAAAATCAGCGTGATGACCAGCGCCACGCCGCGTTCGGAGGACAGAGAACGGAGGACGGAAACCGGATTTCCGGCTTCTGGCTTCTGACTTCTGACTTCTGGTTTTATTTTCATTGATAAGCCGATGGATCAACGTTTGGAATCGAGACGCGCTGGCGAAAAATGTGAACTTGTCCCGCCGCGCCCGCCAGATAATTGCTTTGGATGGAAGGTGCCGCGCCCAACGATTCAGCGTGTTGCAACACGCGGTCTTCGAGCACGCCCATTTCAATTTCGACCGATGCGGGCAAAGTGTTGCTGAACATCTTGAAACCGATTTCGCCCGACGCCCGCGAAAAATACAAAACATTTCGGTTCGTAACAGAAAGGCGATTGGTCGTCATCAACGCGCCAGTGATGTCGTAAGCATGCACAACCAAATGCACCACGCCGTCCATCAAGTGGCTGCCGCTTGTGATGTTGGTGAGGAAACTTTGAAATTGATTTGTAAAAATGTAGGCCGGGTCAACGCGCGAAGAATTCGACGGATATTGAAACCGATACAACGAATAAAGGCCATTGGAAGAATTTGTGACAACCGCGTAACCGACGCCATGCCAATCCAAATTTTCATGGCTCAAGATGAAAAAACTTTCCAAAACGTTTGTTCGAGATTGATTGTTGACGCTGGCAATTAACGGCTGCACGAGTGGCTGATAATTGTCATTGGTGTTCGCGTAAAAATTCACCGCGCCGACAAAATTATTGCTTTGGCCGAATGACGGTGACATCGCCCGCAAATCACCAGCCATAAAATCAATCGCCGCGCGCCCGCCTTCGAGCACGTCCGTCTGCGTGACGCTTGCGCGAAACGCTTTTTGCGTGCCGTTGAACACCTCCATCAGCGCCAGCACGATGAGCGAGAGCAGGACGACCACGACCATTATTTCGATGAGAGTGAAACCATTTACGATTTGCGATTTACGATTTATGATTGAAAAATCGCGCGACGAAACAGTTGCAGGAGACGACGTGAGGAATCTCTGGCTTTCGCCTGATTTGAGCCTCGTCACCTCGGCTCCTACAAAAATTTGAGATTTATTTTTCACGGCGCGTTGGTGAATTGCGGCTGATAAAAATACAAAGGCAAATTATTCGTGCTGATTGTTCCGGCCACGGACGCGCGATAAGTCAAATGGCCGCCGCCCAGTTTTCCATTCGGCAAAACCGGCCAGCGAAATGTCAGGCGCAGTTCGCGCAGGTTGGCGGCCAAATTTTTACCATAAGCAGAATTCAATGCGTTCGTATCCGCCGCCAATGGCGCGTTGACGCACAGAATTTCATAACCGAACGAACTGTTGAGCAACAGCGTGTTGTCTTGCGGCGGTTTTTCAATCGCCGATCCGCTGATGGAGTGAACGTAGGCGACGATGTGGTTGCTGTAATAATTTCCACCGGAAATATCGTAAATCGGATTGCCAAAATTATCGGTGTATTCCGGCGCGCTCAAAAGGCCGATGATGCGCTCATTATTTGTTAAATATGAATTGTCATAACCGAACACAGTGGGCGTCCCCGGAGTCGGACTGTAAAAAGTTTGGTAATTTGTTATGGCATAAACGTAATTCGTTAAATCGGTTTCAAATCTTCCACGCGCGCCATTGCGAATATTTTCCATGAAAACCGTCGCGTCCTGGTTGATGAGCGTCTGCTCGCGATTTTCCCGTTGTGTTTGCATTCCCCGTGGCAAGATGGCGATGATGCCCACCAGCGCGATGCCGATGACCGCCAGACTGATGGCGATTTCCATCATGGTGAAAGCGGTGATATGTGGCGAGTGATGAGTGATAAGATTTTCTGCGCGAACGCGCCTTGTCACTTGCCACCTGCCACTTGTCACTTTTATTTTCATTGGGCTTTTTGGAATTTCAAAGTTGCGCGACCCGTCAGCGGATCAATTTCAACCAGGTTGTAAGCGGAACTAGTGCTGTTGCCGGGCGGCGATTCGGAAACGTCCGCCGCGCCCAGTTGCAATGCTTTTGTGGATGGATCAATGGCGGGCACAACGCTGCCGCGCGCCAATGGAATATATTCATGAGAATTGGCCATTGTCGTTCCATCGTCCGTCAATTGGCCGAGATAATTGAAGGCGATGTAAGGCAAAGAAACGCCGTTGGCAGAATTTTCCGTCGGAAATGGAATTGCGGTTGTATAATTGAATTTTGAAACAGGATAGATAACGTTCAGAATCGAATCATAAATGGAATTGGTTCCGGCAAATGTTTGCGCCGCGATGAATGTTCCATCCGGCAAACTTTTCCATTCACCGAAATAATGTGGCCGATGATTACCGGGTTGATCACCCAGCGCGCCTTTCGCATAAAAAGCATAACCAGCCAATTGCTTGTCCAGCAAATTGGTCACGGCAGTCAACTGCGCTGAAGTTAAACTGCCGAGCCATGCCGCGTTTCCCCAAAAATTTGTCGGCACAAAAACCATATACACCGTCGTGCGCTGGCTCATGGCCAATTGGCGGGCGCGGCCCACGTCGTCCAACAATTGCCGCGATGCGCTGATGTTGATGTTCGATTTGCCGAGGTTTTTGATTGCGGGCACGGCCAATGCCGCCAGCAAGCCGAGAATCGAAATGACCACGAGCATCTCGACCAGCGTAAATGCGCGCGGAAGGTTGAAAGTTGCGCCGAAACGTTGCCGCAAGCTTTGAAAAACCTGCAACCTGCAACTTGCAACTTGTAACTTCGTTTCCATTTTACTTCCAGCTCAAGACGTTGTCCCTGTTTTCGGGATCGTTCGCCTTGTCGGTCGGGTCGGCTTTTTTGTTCGGACCGGCGGACCAGACCATCACTTTGCCGCGATATTGCCAATTATCAGCAGTGCCATCTGGATTTATCAATCCATTGAGACCGCCGCTGGACAACTTGTCTAAAGAATAAAAGGCATCCTTGCACATTTCGTCGTAATTCAAATCCAGCGTGATGATGTAAGGATTTCCCCACGGGTCGCGATACATCAAATCCGGCCCGACACCGGGCAAAGTCGTGTCGCCGACCATTGTCGCATTTAGGAATTTTGTCTGCTGCGGATTTCTCATGTGATTGGTGTTTGCCGTCGCAATGGAGGTGTTCGGATAATTTGTGATGTCCATCAAAATGGCGATGATGTTGTTGTTGCTCAAAAGGATTCCGCCGACGCTGCTTCCAATCGGATTCGAATTGCCATTTTCGTCACGAAGCATGCCGCCAAAAGTCAAGTCCACGTTCGTCGTGTAACTTGTCGGCAACCGGCCATACGCCGAATCGTAACCTTGGATGGCCGTCACAATTTGTCCCATCTCCAGTTTTGCCTTGGCAACTCTAGTTTTTTGTATAGCGATATTCAATACGGGCAGCAACATCGCCGCCAAAATTGCAATGATGGCGATGACGGTCAGCAGTTCGACGAGAGTGAAGGCGGAAAAGTTTTGAATTTTGAATTTTGAATTTTGAACTGGAAAGCCGCAGGACATTTTGTTTTCAAAATCAATCGGCAATGTTTTTTGAGAAATGGTTTTCATAATTTGTTTTAGATTTGGAATTTTCATGCGCGCATGATTATGGAAGCGGATTGTTGATTTGAACCTGCTTGCTCCAGTTGCAGACAAGGTTGGTTTTTCCACTGATCTTAAGCTGAACCCACAAATCATAACTGTTGGGATTGTTGACGCCGGGATTGCGATAGCGCCACGGGTTGATGTCCTGCTGGCCGACTGGCAAATAATCCGCGTCCGGCCCGCGAACGGAAGTGACAAATAGCGTCACGCTGGTTGCACCAACCGGCAATGTTTTTGTCTGTCCCGGTTTCAATTCGTGAATGAAATTTTTTGCAGCGGCTGAATCTTCACTGCCAGCACCTTGCTTGCTGCAATTGACAAATCCGCTAATGCCAAACGCTGCAAGATCGATATTTTGCTGACTACCATCGAGCGTAGCGAAAACTCCCGAACTCGTATTCGTTGTTCCAATGAGTTCGTAATAAAGCTGGTTGGTCAAAACATTGTTCCCATTGTCAGGCGGATAAAATCCGTAAGTTGCCTTGTAACTTTCAATGGCGCTTTCCAGTTGCGCCATTTCCGCGCGGGCATGGCTGATGTATTGAGTTTTCTTAACACCGCCCAAAACGGAAATCGAAAATGCCGCCAGAACGGCGATGATGGAAATGACGACGAGCAATTCAATGAGGGTGAAAGCGGAATGAGTTTTCAGTTTCAAGTTTTCAGTTTCAAGCAGTTGCGAACTATCTTCGCTTGACGCTTGACGCTTGACGCTTGGAACTGCGATTAACGGCAATTTATTTTTCACGGCGTTCATTTTGTTTTTCACTTCAGTTCATCTTCCATTCGTTCGCTCAACCATTGTTTGATCATGCTTTGGTAATTCAGATAACGCGAGCGCGCCAGCCGCTTGATGCGCGCCAGCATCCGCGGATCAATCCGCAGCGTGATGGTCACGGATTCGGACGCCTCGGCGTTTCCGGCGGTGGCCGCTTCCATCAGCCGCAAATCAGGCCGGTTCTCCGACCAAAAATCCGATTCCGCCTCCTCGCTGTCGAAGAGCGGCACATCTTCCCAATTCGCAAAGGTTCTCATAAGAAAAAATTTTACTGCGAAAGCATTTGGTCCATTTTTCGCTGATAAAAAAATCGTTCTTCCGGCTCGAACTGGCGCGCGTGCAAGACGCGGACTTGTTTTCCATTCGTCCGATACACGCTGAAAATTCCCACGCCGCCGGCGGACATCCCGAGATTGAAGAACCGCGCCTGCGCCCCGAATCGCGGCGAGTCGGGCAACAGGCGGATGGCAAAGGAATCTTCAAACGACTCCTCGATTTCGCGTTGAGTCAAAGAACTGTCATCGAACGGCGAACTATTCCAATCAAACTCCATAATGGGCTAATTGTAAATGAATCGGCCATGCAATGTCATTACAATGTATTTACGCATTGACGCGGTGAATTGTCAATAGATTTTGCGATTTGCGGGAAAAATTTTGAACTATTACTTCTTATCGCCGCTATCGCCGCCTTCGCCGCTTAAACCGTTGATCATCGCAATCAGGGGCAGGAACATGGCGATAACAATGCTGCCAACGATTAGCGCCAGAAACACAATCATAATCGGTTCAAGCAAGGAAGTCATGGCGGAAACGGCGTTGTCCACTTCCTCGTCGTAGTTGTCGGCGATTCTCAAAAGCATTTCCGGCAACGCGCCGGTTTGTTCGCCGACATCCACCATGCTGACGACCATCGGCGGAAAAACGCCGGAACTTTCCAATGGAGCGGTGATGGTTTCACCCTCCTTGACGCTTTCATGCACTTTGGTGACGGCATTGGCGATGATGACGTTGCCTGCGGTTTCGCGGACGATGGTCAACGCCTGCAAAATAGGCACGCCGCTGCTGACGAGCGTGCCGAGCGTGCGGCAAAAACGGGAGATGGAAACCTTGCTGATGACGGAACCGACCGGCGGCATCTTTAATTTGACTTTGTCCCAAACGTAACGGCCTGTCTTGGTTTTGTTGATGATGATGAGGAAAATAATCACCGCAACGGCGACGCCGCCCATGGTATACAGAATATTATTTTTGATAATATTGCTCACTTGAAACACGAATTCAGTGAACCACGGCAGCTTCATTCCCTGACCAGAGAACACATCTCTAAATTTCGGCACCACGAACACCATCAACAAAATTAAAATGCCGACGGCCACAATCATGACGGCGACCGGATAAAACAGCGCGGCCTTGACCTTGCCTTTGATTTTTTGCGCTTTCTCGGAAAATTCGGCGAGACGTTTTAGAACGACTTCCAGCACGCCGCCCAGTTCGCCGGCCTTGACCATGTTGACAAAAAGGCGGTTGAAAACTTTGGGATGCTGCGCGAGCGCCTCGGAAAATGTGCTGCCGCCTTCGATGGCCAGCGCGAGTTCGCCGAGAATGCCCTTGAGCGTGGCATTGCGTTCCTGTTTTTCCAGCACGCGCAATCCGCGGAGGAGCGGAAGACCCGCGTCCACGAGCGTCGCCAATTGCCGGGTAAAAGTGGTCAACACCTTGGGTTTTACCCGGCCCGAAAGTCCGGGAATCTTGATGTTGATGTTCATGCTCATGCCCTTGCCGCCTTTTTTCCCGGCGACCTTGGCGGCAGGCTTGCCTTTTGCCTTGGGCTGAACTTTTTCCGCTTCGATTATTTTGGTGGGGAACAGCTGCATATCCTTGACGCGGCCAATGGCTTCGTTCTGGCTGCCGGCTTCGATGCTGCCTTTGGTTTCTTTCCCGCGGGCATCAAGGGCGACGTATTCGTATTTGGGCATAACAATTAGCGTCAGGTGTATTTGACGACTTCTTCAATGGTTGTATCACCTTCAAAAATGGCACGCAAGCCGTCTTCGCGCAAGGTCACCATGCCAAGTTCCACCGCTTTCTGCCGCACCACAACCGTTGGCGCGCGCTCGTTGATCAAGGCGCGAATCGCGTCGCCGATGACCAGCAATTCAAAAATGCCTTTGCGTCCCTTGTAGCCGGTGTCGTTGCAAACGGAACAGCCGCGGCCATAGTGGAAAACCTTGTCACCCAAATCATGCGGCGAAAGGTTGAGCAATTCCAACTGCGCTTCCGACGGCTCGAAGGGCGTGCGGCAATTTTTACAAATCGTGCGCACCAAACGCTGGCCGAGCACGGCCATCAGCGTCGAGGAAATCAAAAATGGTTCCACGCCCATGTCCACGAGGCGCGTCACGGCACCGGGTGAATCGTTCGTGTGCAGCGTGCTCAAAACCAAGTGTCCCGTCAGCGATGCCTGGATGGAAATCTGCGCGGTTTCCAAATCGCGCATTTCACCGACCATGATGATGTCCGGGTCCTGCCGCAAAAATGAGCGCAGTGCTTTTCCAAATGTCATGCCCAAGCCTTCATTGATGGCCACCTGCATGATACCGTCAATGTCGTATTCGACAGGGTCTTCGGCGGTGAGCAATTTTGAATCAATGGCGTTGACGCGGCGCAAACAGGAATACAACGTCGTCGTTTTGCCGCAACCGGTCGGTCCGGTCACGACGAAAATGCCATTCGGACGTTGAATGACCTCGGTGACAAAATCGTAGACGTATTTTGGAAACCCGAGCGATTCGACTTCCAGATTGACCGCCGAGCGGTCCAACACGCGAAGCACGACCGATTCGCCGAATTGCGTCGGCAGCGTGGACATGCGCAAATCCACCTGGCGGTTGGTGATGCTCATCGAAATACGTCCGTCCTGCGGCATTCGCCTTTCGGAAATGTTCAAGTTCGCCATGACTTTCAGGCGCGAAATGACCGGCAACGCCAGATGTTTCGGCGGCGGCGCCATTTCATAAAGCGCGCCGTCAACACGATAGCGAATGCGGAATTCCGTTTCAAACGGTTCAAAGTGAATATCGCTCGCGCGGTCTTGAATCGCCTGCTGCAACACCAGTTGCACGAACCTCACGATGGGCGCGGCATCCGCGAGCGCTTCAACTGCTTTCGCGTCGCCTTCGTCCACCTCGACGGCTTCGCGCGCGATTTCCTTGTCTGCGTCCAGCTCCTTGAGAATATCCGCAAAACTCCCGGCGCTGTCATCCTGTCCGTAGACACGCTCAATGGCTTTCGTAATTTCAGCCGGATCGGCGACGACGATTTGCACGTCGCGTTTGATGGCAAAATGAATTTCATCCGCGTGTGCCGGGTCGAGCGGATCAGCCAACGCGATTTGCACCGTGCCGTTGCTCATGGCCACTGGCAGGCAATGATACATCTGCGCGACTTTGGCCGGAACGGTTTGCAACACTTCCGGCGGAAATTCCCTGTCTTTCAAGGAAACAACTTCCGCGCCAATGTGTCCGGCCACGACATGCAGGATGTCATCAAGTTTCATGATGCCGAAATCCTGCAAAAGCTGGATGACCGGCGCGTTGCTGCGCTTGAGTTCGGCGACGACTTCTTCGTATTGCAAGTCGTCAATCAAGCCCTGCTCACGGATGAGCGAGAGCAACGGATTTGAAATTTCTGTTTCTTCGGCCATGAAAATTATGCTTTAGGCGGTGGTGGTGGCGCGCCATGACTTTGGGACAGACCTTGCGCCAATTCCATTTCCTGCAACTTCGCCAGAATGGTCGTCGGATCCTGCGCCTTGGTCACAACTTCTTCGCGCGCGATCAAACCTTGCATATATTTATCCATCAAAAATGAATCGAGCGTCACCATGCCCCACTTCGCGCCGGTCTGGATGTCCGACTGGATGCGGAACGTTTTATTGTCGCGAATCAGCGCGGCGATGGACGGCGTGTTGACCATGATTTCAAAAACCGCGACGCGGCCGGGTTTGTCAATTCGCGGGATGAGCAATTGCGAAATGACCGCCTGCATCACCGTCGAAAGCTGGATGCGAACCATTTCCTGCTGGTTCGATGGAAATGCGTTCGTGATACGGTCAATTGTTTTGGCCGCGCCGGTCGTGTGTAGCGTTCCAAAAACCAAGTGGCCGGTTTCCGCCGCCGTGATGGCCGCTTCAATCGTTTCCAAGTCGCGCATTTCACCGACCAGCACCACGTCCGGATCCTGACGCAATGCGCGGCGCAAACCTTCGGCGAAATTCGGCACGTCCACGCCGATTTCGCGCTGTGTCACCAAAGCCTTTTTGTGTTTGTGATAATACTCGATCGGGTCTTCGATGGTGATGATGTGCGCTTCTTCGCGTTCCTCGTTGATGATGTTGAGCATCGAGGCGAGCGTCGTCGTTTTACCGGAACCTGTCGGCCCGGTCACGAGCACGAGTCCGCGCGGCTTGTAGAGCAGTTCCTTGACGCTCGGCGGGATGCCGATTTGCTCCATGGTGAGCAATTTGCTGGGAATTTGCCGCAAAACCATGGCGAAATTGCCTTTTTCCTTGAAGGCGCTGACGCGGAACCGCGCCGCTT
>Ga0137403_10001425_pt1 | contig 30012 bp, 24 predicted proteins | sample CZOMad2_1_16fung_FD_122057 | JGI IMG/M metagenome (GOLD analysis project Ga0137403, IMG submission 122057) | Vadose zone soil fungal communities from Angelo Coast Range Reserve, California, USA - CZOMad2_1_16fungal (Hybrid Assembly) | ecosystem: Environmental > Terrestrial > Soil > Vadose zone... | reverse complement strand
GGCCTCCAATACCTCGCGCAGCTGCTCGCGCGGCCCGGCCAGGAGGTCCACGTGCTCGACCTCGTGGCGGCCGTGCATGCGGAGCCGGGACAGGCGGCGCGCCGGCACCTGGCGTCCACCGATGCGGGCACGGTCCTCGACGCGACGGCCCGCGCGGCCTATCGGCGGCGCCTGGTCGACCTGCGCGACGAGCTCGCGGAAGCCGCGGCGTACGGCGATCTCGGCCGCACCGACCGGTTGCGCGCGGAGATGGAGTTCCTCACCGAGCAGCTGGCCTCCGCGATGGGCATCGGAGGCGCCGCGCGTCGGGTCGGCGGGCCGAGCGAGCGAGCACGCTCGGCCGTCACACAGAACATCCGCTCGACGCTGAAGCGTCTCGTCCAGGCGCTGCCGGTGCTGGACGAGCCGCTCGCACGGCGCATTCGCACCGGCGCCTTCTGCGCGTACGAGCCGGATCCCTCCCGCCCGGTCGCCTGGCGGCTCTAGCTAGCTAGCGGGCGTCCCCGTCGGCGCGTGGAACGAGGATGGCTACGACGTTTCGCGCCGGAGAGCGGGCGACCGGGGTCGAACCGGCAACGTCAATGGACCTCCGTGTCACCGAAACGGCCGGGCCACGTCATCCACCTCGTCCGCCGGATCGCCATCGCCTGGAGGGCGACGGATGGCCGAGCGGGTTGCGCACTTGGTCGAGCACGGCTTCCCGCCCGACGTACCGGTCCGGCAATGGGTGCTCTCGGTCCCGATTGACTCCACGCGGCTCCGGGGCGTAGCCCTCGCTGGAGGCGTCGACATGGATCTCGCCGACAAGAGGGTCCTGGTGACCGGCGGCGCGGGCTTTCTCGGCCGACACGTGGTGGCCCAGCTCCAGGCGGCCGGCTGCGGGCACGTGACCGTCCCGCGGAGCCGCGAGGTGGACCTGCGCCGCGAGGCGGCCGTCCACGCACTGTTCGCGCGCGAGCGCCCGCAGGTGGTGATCCATCTGGCGGCGGTCGTCGGCGGGATCGGCGCGAACCGCGCGATGCCGGGCACGCTCTTCCACGACAACCTCCTCATGGGCGCGCACGTCGTCGAGGCGAGCCGGCGGGACGGGGTGGAGAAGCTCGTCGCGGTGGGGACGGTGTGCTCGTACCCCAAGCACACGCCGGTCCCGTTCCGCGAGGACGACCTGTGGAGCGGATATCCCGAGGAGACGAACGCGCCGTACGGGCTCGCCAAGAAGATGCTCGTCGTACAGCTCGACGCATATCGCCGCCAGTACGGCTTCAACGGCGTGAACCTCCTGCTCGTGAACCTCTACGGGCCGGGCGACACGGACGACCCGGCGCGCTCGCACGTCGTCCCCGCCCTCATCCGCAAGTGCGCCGAGGCCAAGCGGCGCGGCGACCGCGTCGTCGACGTGTGGGGGACCGGCACCGCGACCCGCGAGTTCCTCTACGTCGAGGACGGCGCGCGCGCGATCCGCCTCGCGACCGAGCGCCTCGACACCTCGGAGCCGGTGAACATCGGGTCGGGCTCCGAGATCTCGATCGCCGAGCTTGCCCGGGCCATTGCCGATCGCGTGGGGTTCACCGGCGAGATCCGCTTCGATCCGCGCGAGCCCGACGGGCAACCGCGCCGCCGGCTCGACGTGCAGCGCGCGAAGGCGTTGTTCGGGTTCGAGGCGACGGTCGCGTTCGCCGACGGGCTCGATCGCACGGTCGCGTGGCAGCTGAGCCACCTGGGCGGGTGAGCGCCCGTGCTCGACACCGTCCGCAAGTGCATCCTCATGCTGCCGGCAGACCGGCGGTGGCGATGGCTCGCGCTGCCCGTTCTCGCCGCGCTCATGGGCGTCGCCGAGGGGGGCGCCGCCGCCGCGGTCTTCGCTCTGATCAAGGTGATCGCGGATCCCGCAGCGGTCGCGTCGGTCCCGATCGCCGGACGGATCGCGCCCCTCCTGCCGTGGCAGGACCCGCGCGGCGTCGTCGTCGCGTTCACGGTCCTGGTGGCGCTCTACCACGTGGCCAAGAACGTGCTGGTGGTGGGCACCCAGTACGTGCGGCACCACATCATCGGCGAATCGAGCGCCGCGCTCGCCTGCACCATGCTGCGCGGCTACCTCCTCGCATCGTATCCGTTCCACTTCCGGCGCCATTCCGCCGAGCTGATCCGCAACACCACGCACAGCGTGGCTGCCGTCCTGACGACCCTCGGTGCAGCCGGGGCGCTACTGTCCGAGCTGCTGGTCGGCGCAGGGATCGCCGCCGTCCTGCTGATCGCGTCGCCGGTGGCGACGCTCGTCGCGGGCGTGGTCCTCGCCGGACTGATCGGCGTGCTCTTGCGAGGCACGCGGCAACTCGCGCGGCGTACCGGGCGCGGCGGCCATGAGATCCAGCGCGAGCTTCTCCAGACGCTGCAGAACGCGTTCGGCGCGATCAAGGAGATCAAGGCGCTCGGCCGCGAGGGATTCTTCTACCGCACCTACGCGGAGAAGCAGCGCGAGCTGCTCGCGCTCGGGTACCTCGGCGTGACGCTCGGGGCGATTCCCCCCGTCGTCGTCGAGACGGTCTTCGTGTGCGGCGCCCTGCTGGTGGTGGCGCTCCTCACGCTGACCGGCCAGGGCGGCGGCGGACTGCCGCTCCTCGGGCTGTTCGCGTACGCGGGGTTCCGGATCATCCCGATGGCCAACCGGCTCACCTGGCGCGTGAACGAGATCCGGGCGAGCGCACCGGCGGTGAACGACCTCTACGACGACTATCGCCTGGTCACCGGCGCCGGCTGGGGCGACACCGTCGACGACGCCCCGCCGCTCGAGCTGTGTGACACCATCGTCCTCGAGGGCGTGTCGTACACGTACCCGGGTTCCGACACCCCCGCGCTGCAGGACGTGAACCTCACGATCCGTCACGGCGAGTCGATCGGCTTCGTCGGCGCCACGGGCGCGGGCAAAAGCACGCTCGCCGACATCGTCATGGGACTCCTTCCGCCGTCGGCGGGGCGCGTGACGGTGGACGGGATCGCGCTCGACGCCGCGCACGGGCGCACGTGGCGGCGCCACGTCGGCTACGTGCCGCAGTCGATCTTCCTGCTCGACGACACGCTCGCTCGCAACGTCGCCCTCGGGATCGCCGACGGGGACATCGATTCCGAGCGCGTCCGCCGCGCCGTCCATGTCGCGCAGCTCGACGCACTGGTCGACGCGCTCCCCGAGGGTCTCGACACGCGCCTCGGCGAGCGCGGCACGCGATTCTCGGGGGGCGAGCGCCAGCGCGTCGGCATCGCGCGCGCTCTCTACCACGAGCCCGACGTGCTCGTGCTCGACGAGGCGACCGCGGCGCTCGACACCATCACCGCGGCCGCGGTGCAGCAGGCCGTGCGCGCCCTGCACGGTCGGAAGACGGTGCTCCTGATCGCGCACCGGCTCGCGAGCGTGCGCGGATGCGACCGGATCGCGCTCATCGCACGCGGTCGACTGGTCGACTGCGCACCCTGGGACGACCTCCTCGCCCGCAGCGAGGAGTTCCGTCGCCTTGCGCTCCTGCCGGAGACAGCCGCCCGCCGGGTCTGATCAGAATCCCTTGCTGTAGAGACCCGGGAAGAAGCCGAGCTTGCGCAGCGCGAGCAAGGCCCGGCCGCCCAACCGCCGCGTGGTTCGGTTTCCGACGGCGGCGGCCGTCGCGCTGCCGCCGTCGCGTGATCCAATCTCGCTCGCTTCGCAGAACCGTCGGGCGGGGACGACGCACGGCGGCGTAATCGCGTGCTGACGCACACCCGACGAAGGAGCGTAGCCGGTGACCCAATCGGCCGGCATTCGCATCGGCTCGGCGTAACGCGCCAACTGCGCGGCGGCGCCGGTAGTGACGAAATAGGCATAGGCTCCCATCGCGAACTCGCAAACGCGAGCCACGCGATGCTCGCCATGGACGATCCGTCGATAGAGGCACGTTTCGGCGCCGACGTACGGACCGTGGCGGGCCGAGTGGTGTCCGAGCAGGACCATTTCGAAGCGGGGCTCGGCGGCCAGCGCGCGAAGGACGGACCCGAAGCTCGGCAACAGGTCGACGTCGTCCTCGAGGACGACCGCGTCGTCGAGATGATCGCGCTGCATCCGCCGGTAGATCTGCAGATGGCTCAGCCCGCAGGCGATCTCTCCGAGCGTGAGACACCGGCCCAAGAACGGCTGCGGTTGGAGCGCGACCTCTCCCAGGAGCTCGCGGATGGTCTTGTCGGACAGATCTCGAGCGTCGACGGCCGGGTGAATCTCGAAGGCCAGGCTCTGCGCGGCCAGTTGCGCGGCGATGTGTGCCCGTCGCTCCACCGATCGCGCCATGTTCACGACGAAGATCGGAGGCAGCGCCGCAGGGACGGTCATCCCCGCCGGCTCCGGCCCCTCGATCGGTCGACGATCCCCCGCCAGCGGGTGCTCAATTCCCTCCTGATGCGCACGCCGAGATCGCCGCGCCACCATTCGCGGTAGACACGCGCCAGCCGCAGCCAGTCCGGCGGCTGCTCGTCGATGCGTGGATCGAAGCTCCACGTGCACCGAGCGATTCGGTCGCGCATCACTGCGGGATGCGATTGGTGAAACGAACGCAGGTGTCCCAGGCCCGCGTAGATGCGACTCGCCACCTCGTCTTCGTCCGCGTCCGCGACGGCGCTCGGTCCGTCCACCATGCCCTCGAGGTGGATCTGCTTGCGCGCCATGATCCGCGGGGGACGCACCCAACCGTAGTGAAAGACGCGCGCGGCAATGTTGGCGCGGCGGAGCCGGCGCGAGCCGTTCGGCCCGATCACCAGGAAGCCGCACGCATCGCCGGCCGAGCGCACGCCGGCGCCGAGGCGCACGGCGCGGGTGGCCCGGCTATAGAACCACAGCGGGTTGTCCTGCACCGTCTCGTATGAACCGTAGAAGTGCAGGTACCGAAAGCTCAAGCCCTCGACGCGCGTGTGCTGGTAGCGTTCGAGCGACGCGCGCACCAGAGGCAGGTCGTGCTCGTGCAGGACCTCGTCCGCCTGGAGGTAGACCGCCCAATCGCCCGTGCAGCGATCGAGGGCCTTGTTCGTCTCGTCGGACAGCACGTTTTCGCGGCGATCCAGATCCCACGTGGTGCGGAAGGCGCGAATCCTCGGATCGCCGATTCCCTGCACCAGCTCCCAGGTGCCATCGTCGCAGTCGCCGACTGCCACGATCAACTCGTCCACCAGCGGCAGCAGCGAGCGCAACGATTCGGCAAGCGGATAGTCGAACCGTACGGCGTCGCGGGCGATGGTGAAACCGGAAATCTTCATCCGCCCCACGCTCTCCGCACGAGCCGCCGCGCACCACGGGCCAGCCGGACCACCGGGCCGCGGCGAAACCGCATCGCGGCGAACCGTTCCTCGAGCCAGGACGGGCCCTCGATGAGAGGTCGGTCGTGCTCGTCGAACGGCTGGCCGACGAACTCGCGGCCCGCGCGGCGGGTGGGGAACGGCTTGCCGGCGAAATACCCATCGTGCTCGAGCCAGCGATCGCGCACCCGCGGGGCCACGACCTCCTCGAGGAAGCGCTGGTCCACGTCGTAGGCGTCGCGCCGCGGATACGTCGCGACGAGCGCATCGATGTCGCGGAGGCAACCCCCGCGGACGCCCCAGAGGCCGCCGAGGATGCTCGTCCCGTGCAGCGGGTGATCACGCATCACGTGGAAGTCGCGGTCGCTCGCGAGCCACGCGTCGACGGCCGCCCGCTCGCGGGCGCCGAGACGCGAGTCGGTGTCGCGCGAGAGCATCACCTCGACGTCGTCTTCGCCGGCCGGGCCGAAGCGCCAGAAGAGCCCGCGCCAGTCGCCCGGCTCGGGGACCGCGACCACCTGCACGTGCGGCAGGTCCGCGAGCGCCCGCAGCGTCGCCGCCGGTACCGACGTGCCGCAGTAGAAGCGGCAGACCCAGCCGGGATACACGGCCGGCGCGAGCTCGGCGTTCCGCACCGCGCCCACGGTGTAGCGCGCCACAGCACCCCAGAGCGCGAAGCTCAGGAGCTTCATGCGCGCCGGACGAGGAGCCGCTTCGCGCGGCTGCCATAGATGCGAACGAAGTAGCGGATGTCGACCTCGATCTCCCTGGCGCGGACAGCGAGGGTGCGGGCGCCCAGGCCGAAGCCGTTCGCCCGACGCTTCTCCATGACCCGCCATCCGTGCCACCACGCCGCGTTCGAGTTCTGCCGGGCGTAGGTGGCGTCGAGCGCGCTCGAGCCGACGCTGAAGTGCCGGTGCGGGAACACCAGATGCCGCGCGTCGACGAGCCGTCCCATCGCCGCCGCGGTGTGCGTCAGGTCATCGTCGCAGAACATCGAGACGTATGCCGGGTGGTAGACGTAGCCGAGCGTCTCGTAGAGCGCGCGGCCGACGATCGGGAGCGTCATGATCCGGCCGTCGATCCCGTCGTGGACCAGCACCGCCACGTCGCGGCGGTCACCGAGCACCTCGGCAACCGCCCGATCCCAGGCGTCGGGGCACCCGAAGTCGTCCGACACGACGATCAGCACGTCGCCCGTGGCCGCGCGGGCGGCCGCGTTGACCGCGTCCACGACCGAACGATTCGCGTTCACGACGAGCCGCACGCCGGTCGCCTCCGCGACCCGGCGATACCCCGCGACGTCGTCGTCGGTGTCGACGCTCAGGATGTGCTCCACGGCGTGGGCGCCGCTCCGCCGCCCGGTCCATTCCCGGATCGCCTGCGCGGCACGCTCGAGCCGGCCGCGCGAGGGGTGGAGCAGGCTGAAGCGGATCATGACGACGCGAGCCGCATCCGCCAGCGCCGCCGGACCCGATGCTGCCAGTCGACGAGCCGCCGTCCCCAGGCGCGGCGGCTCAGGTACTGCCAGTCGAGCGTGAACCAGACGATGCGGGCCGCGGTGCCGATCGGATTCGCGCCGCTCGCAAAGGCCCGTCCGAACGCCGCGAGCGCGCGCCGGTACTCGTGTCGCCCGAGGTGCACGAGCCCGGTGCCGACGTGCAGGTTGCGATACGCTACCGCCCGCGCCGCGCGCGCCGAGGCGGGCGTGTCCTGGGCGGCGTAGAAGCGATCCAGCACGCGCACGCGCTCCTCGAGCACGCGGGCGGCGTCGGCGCGGGCCGGGCCCGTGAGATTCCCCTCGTGCCAGCGGAAGCGCGCGAGCACGCGGTCGGTGAACGCGAACGACGCGTGGCGCGCGACGCGCAGCCATAGGTCCCAGTCCTCATGGGCCGCGAGCGATTCGTCGAACCCGCCGGCGCGCTCGAGGCACGCGCGGCGCGCGACCGTGGTGATGTTGCAGGTGAAGTCACCGTGGAGCTGGCTCCGCAAGGCGTCGTCCGGCCAGCGCGGGGCGATGCCCCAGACGTGCGTGGTGAGCGTCCCGTCGGCCTCCATGCCCTGGGCCCGCGCGTAGACGACGTCGACCTCGGGCCGCGACTCGAGGACGGCCACCTGCGTCGCGAGCAGGTCGGGGAGCCAGACGTCGTCGCTGTCGAGGCGCGCGACGTAGCGCCCGCGCGCGGATCGAAGCCCCGTGTTCATCGCGGCGGCGACGCCGCGATGGGGCTGCGCGACGTAGCGCAGCCGCGGGTCCCCGACGGCTGCCACGGCGGCGGCCGTGCCGTCGGTCGAGCCGTCGTCGACGACGATCAGCTCGAGGTCGTCGAAGGTCTGCGCGAGCACGCTGCCGACCGCTTCGCGGACGAAGCGCTCGCGGTCGTAGACCGGCATGATGACCGTCACCGCCGGAGACACGCCCCCGATCCTGCGCCGAGTGCGGCCGCGCATGCAACCGCAGGCGATCCTCGGCCGTGCCTGGTCCGGCGTCCTTGACGCCCGGCGATCGGCGCGGCGATGATCGTCGGGTGGGGGCGCGTGACATTGCCCGGAGGATGCTGGGCCCCGGGCTCGTGCTCGCGGCGGCGGCGGTCGTGCTGTGGGTGCGCCTGCTTCCGCTGTCGCTCGCGCTGGTCCCGGCGGAGGCGCGCGACCTCCTGCGCTACCGCGGCGCCGACGGCCGCGAGCACGTGTACCTCGGCGATTTCGACAGCTACCTCTGGGTCCGCGAAGCGCGGAACGTCCTCCGGACGGGGACCACCTGCGACGCGGTCGTCGCCGGCGTGTGCCGCGACACCTACGCCGACGCGCCCGTCGGCGCGCCCATGCACTACCATCGCTCGTTCCACGTCACGGCCATCGTCGCGCTGCACCGCGTCCTCGACCGGCTCTTGCCTGGCATTCCGCTCACGGTGACCGCGTACTGGGTGCCGGTCGTCGTCGGGCTGCTCGGCGTGCCACCGGCGGTCGGCATAGGATGGCGGCTCGCGGGTCCGCTCGCTGGCCTCATCGCGGCGATCGCGATCGGCGTGAACGCGCTCTTCCTGCAGCGCAGCATCGGCGGCGACAACGACGTGTGGAACGTCGTGCTGCCGCTGTGGGCGGTCTGGGCCGCGGTCGAGGCGCTCGAGGCACGGCGTGCGGACAGGCGGCTCGCGCTCGCGGCGCTCGCCGGCGGCGTCGTATCACTCCACGCCGCGACGTGGAGCGGTTGGGTACTCACGGGCGCGGTGCTGGCCGCGGGCTTCGGCGCGGCCGTCCTGCTCTCGGTGTCGCGCGCGCTCGCCGGGCGCCAGCGCGTGCGCGACGCCGCCTGGACGGCCGCGGGAGGCCTCGTCTTCGCGATGGCGATGGCCGCCGCCGGCGGCTCGATCGGCGCCGTGTCGAACGTGTTCACGAGCACGTTCACCCCCGCGTCGCCGCCGGCACCGGAGCCTACCGCCCCGACGATCGGCTGGCCCGACGTCTTCGAGACCGTCGGCGAGCTCATGCGGCCGCAGCTCGCCAACGTCGCGGGGCTGCTCGAGGGACCGCTCTACTTCTTCGTCGCCTGGCTGGGGCTCATTCTGCTCCTGCTTCCCGAGCGACGCTGGCAGTGGTGGCACTTCGCCGTGCTGATCGGCGGCAACTTCCTCTATCGCTACCTCGTCACGACGACGGGCCTTTCGTCGTGGCGGCTCGTGCGGCTCCTCGCGCTGCCGCTCCTCGCGGGCGGCGCGCTGGCGATCGTCGACCGCGACGAGCGCGCGTGCCTCGGCGGGCTCGTCGTCGTGGCGTGGTTCCTGGCGGCGCTGGCGCAGAGCTTCGCCGGCCTCCGGTTCGTCATGCTCCTGGTGCCGCCGTTCGGGATCCTCCTCGGGGTCGCGGTCGGACGTTTTCATCGCTGGGTGCTTCGCGTGATCACCACCCGCGGCCTCGCCGACGCCTGGCGCATGCGGATCGCCGCCGCGCTCTTCGCGGGGTGCGCGGCGGTCGTGATCCCGATCGTCGGGCGCGGTGCCGCGGCGGCGCGTGCCTACCTACCGGGCGTGCACGACGCGTGGTGGGACACGCTCACGAAGATCCGCGAGACGACGCCGCCCGATGCCATCGTGACCGCATGGTGGGACTACGGACACTGGATCAAGTACATCGCCGAGCGTCGGGTGACGAGCGACGGCAGCACGCTCTCGCGACGGGTGGCGCACTGGATCGGGCGAATGCTCCTCGCGCCGACCGAGCGCGAGGCGATCGGCCTCCTCCGCATGCTCGACTGCGGCTCCGACGTGGGGCCCGACGGCGCGATGGCCCGCCTCGCCGCCCACGGCCTGGCCGAGCCCGCGGCGTACGAGCTGGTGATCGAGCTCGCGAGCCTCGATCGCGACGAGGCGCGGGCACGGCTCCTCGGTCGCGGCCTCGAGCCCGCCGCTGCCGAGGACGTGCTCGAAGCAACACACTGCACGCCGCCGCCCGCCTACCTCGTCCTCACGAGCGCCATGATCCTGGCGCCCTCCTGGCGGCACCTCGGCAGCTTCGACCCGCGGCGTGCGCTCACCGTCTCGACGCTGCGCGCGGACGGCGCCGACGCGGCGGTCGTCGAGCTCGGGCGGACGTTCGCGCTCTCGGGCCCCGCCGCGCGCGCGCTCGTCGACCGGGCGGCCGGCTTGCGGACGCCGTCGGAGATCGAGGAATTCGTGAATCCGGCTCTCGGCTACCTGGTTCCGACCTGGCTCCCGTGCACGGAAACCGAGACGGGGGAATGGACGTGCCCCGTCGAGCGAGGAATCGATACCGCCGGGAAGGTGCTCGAGACGATCACGTACCGGCCCGCCGCCCCGGCGTCGAGCCGCCTCCGCCTCCGCGAGCAGGACAGTATGCGAGCCGTCGAGCCCGCCGTGCTCCTCGTCGCCGGCGCGGTCGGGATCGACGAGGTCGCGTTCGCGGCGCCGCCCGACGAGCGCCTCGGGGTGCTGGTCGACGTCTCGGGGCGGCGCGTGCTCGTCGGGGCGCCGTACCTGCTACGCTCGACGTTCACGCAGCTCATGTTCCTCGACGGACGCTACGCGACCGCGTTCGAGAAGACCGACGACCGCACCGGCTTCGCCGGCGAACGTGTCGTCACCTGGCGGGTCCGGGATCGGCCCGCCAGGTGACGTCATCGTCTCACTGGGCCGGTACGAGGAGACCGGCCACCTTTTTCGGCGAGAAGAGGCCCACACCGAACTGGTCGGTCGCACTGACGGACGACAAGGTCGGCGTCGGGCACTTGAGCTTGTACCCGATGTACTTCGCCCCGGCGCCAGGCCCGGGCGCGGGACCGCCGCCCGGTGGCGAGGGCACGACGTTCTGCTTCGTGACCGCGACGCAAACGCTCTTCGCCCGGGCCTTCAGCGCGCATCCGGTCTCGTTGGTGAAGCCCGCGACCCCGGCGACCAGGTCGAGCGTGTACGACGCCTTCGCTCGCGCGTCTTTCGCCTTGTAGCACGCGAGATGGTCGTTCGAGGGTCCCGGCAACGCGGGGACCAGGAGCTCCTTCGGCGCCCCGACGCTGAAGACGCCGGGGCCGAATTGGTCGGCCAGGGGGACCGACCCAACCGTCTGCTTCGGGCACTTGAGCTTGTAGGAGAGATAGACCGAGCTCTGGTTCGCGCCGATCGCGGGTCCCCCACCCGGGGGCGGAGGCGCCACGTTCTGCTTGTCGACCTGCACGCAGATCTTCTTCGAGCCGAGCTTCAACGTGCACCCGAGGCTGTTCGGGAAGCCGCCGACGCCCGCGATCAGATCGAGCGTGTAGCTGGCCTTCGCGCGCGCATCCTTGGTCTTGTAGCACTTGAGATGGCCGGGGCCGGGGAGCGTCGTGGTGGTGCTGCTCGTCGTCGTGGTGGTCGTCGACGTGGAGGTGGTCGAGGTCGTCTCCAGCGTGGTGCTGGTCGAGGTGGTGGTGGTCGAGGTTGTCGTCGTGGTCGTCGTCGTGGTGGTGGTGGTCGTGACGGGGGTGCCGCACTGGGGACCGGTGAAGCCCGAGTTGCAGACGCAGGTGCCGGACGAGTTGGTGCTTGTGCAGGTGCCGTTGCCGCTGCACTCGGTGTCGCAGAAGGATCCGCTGAAGCAGGGGAAGCAGCTGCAGACGGAGGCGTTGGTGCACGAGCCCTCGTTATTGCAGAGGGTGCATCCGTCGGCGGGGTTGCGGCAGGGGGAGGAGCAGACGCACATCGAGTTGTTGAAGCCGCAGAATCCCCCCGACGGGAAGCTGCAGTTGAGCGGACAGCCCCCGGTTCCCGACACCCGCGCGACGGGCCACAAGGTCAGTAGCGAGCTCGCGATCGCCAGCGATGCGATGATGCTCAGGTACGTCCGGCCGGCAGACGCCTGCATGTAAGCCCTCCCCATTTGTAGACCTCCAAGCTTCTACCCGCTACCCGGCCTTTGTGTCCAGCAGAATCGCACATCGGGTTGACGCGTCCCGCTCCCCGAGCGGAGAAGGAGTGCCGGTGCGCGTCCTGCTCGTGCAACCGTCGATCGCCCCGCCGGGGGGTGGCAACCTCGTCGCGGCCTGGATGCTCGAGGCCTTGCGCGACGAGCACCGGGTGACGCTGCTCACGATCGAGCCGCCCGACCTCGCGAACTGCAATCGGTTTTTCGGAACCTCGCTGCGGGCGGGCGACTTCGACCTCCGTGCGGCACCCCCCTTGCTACGCCGGCTCGGCGCGCTCACGCCGACCCCGCTCGCCTTCCTGAGGCACGCGCTCCTCCTGCGCCGGGCCCGGCGCCTGGCAGGGGATCATGACGTGTTGATGACCGCCGACAACGAGGCCGACTTCGGCCGGCCGGGTATCCAGTACGTGCACTACCCGAAGCTCGACCCGGTCCGGCCGGAGGTCGACCTGCGCTGGTACCACGGCTCGCGCGCCGTGATGGCGCTCTACTACCGCGCCGGCCGGCGCCTCGGGGGGATATCGGACGACGGCGTCCGGCGGAACCTGACGCTCGTCAACTCGGCGTTCATCGCCGCCCGCATCCGGGCGCTCCACGGGATCGAGGCGGTCGTCCTTCACCCGCCGGTGCCGGGCGACTTCCCCGCCGTCCCCTGGGAGGCGCGCGAGGACGGCTTCGTCGCGCTCGGACGCATCTCGCCCGAGAAGCGGCTCGAGGACGTCGTCGAGATCTTGCGCCGGGTGCGGGCGCGCGGGGAGGCGGTGCGACTGCACCTCGTCGGTACGGACGACGACCCGGGCTACACCGCGCGCATCCGCCGGCTCGCTGCGGCCGACGCCGCCTGGATCACGCTGCACGAGAACCTCGCCCGCCCGGACCTCGTCGCGCTCCTCGCGCGCCAGCGGTACGGCGTCCACGCCATGGCGGGGGAGCACTTCGGCATCGCGGTGGCGGAGATGATCCGCGCGGGCTGCGTCGTCTTCGTGCCGCGCACCGGCGGACCGATCGAGATCGTCGGCGACGACGACCGCCTGCTCTTCTCCTCGCTCGACGAGGCGGTGGAGCACATCGTCGCCACGCTGCGCGATCCGGCCCGCCAGGCGGCCCTCCGGGGGCAGCTCGCCGCGCGGGCCGAGCGATTCTCGGCCGCGCACTTCGTCACACGGATGCGCGGGATCGTGAGGGCGTGGTAACGCGGCGGCAGGGCGCGATCCATGCGGCTCGACCAAGCGATCATCGCAACGAACCAGGCACCCTACCACGTCGAGGCGGCCTGTCTGTCCGCTGCCGGCTGGCGGCGCCTGGGCGTCGACTGCGTCGTCGGGTTCGTGGGCGAGGCGATCCCTTCGCTGCTGGCGAAGCATGGCCTGCGCGTCGTGCGGGTTCCCCCTCCCGAAGGAGTGCCCACTGCGTTCGCGGCGCAGGTGGTGCGCCTGCTGCTCCCGTGCCTCTTCCCCGAAGCGGTCTCCGTTCTGAGCGACGCGGACATGGTGCCCCTGTCTCGCAGCTACTTCCTGTCCCCGCTCGAGGAGGTGCCGGTGGACCGCCTGGTGGTCTACCGCCCCTTCGATCGCATTCCCGAAGGCCGCCGCACCGATCTCCACGAGCGCCAGATCCCGATCTGCTACAACGCCGCGGGCGGGGACGTGTGGCGCGAAGTCTTCGCGGTTCGGACCCCGGAGCAGCTCCAGTCGACGCTCCTCGACTGGTACGACGAGCGCCGTGAGCAGCCGGACCTCTGGTCATCTGACCAGGTCCTGCTATGGGCCGCCGTGCATCGCTGGGACCCCGGGGGCGCGCGCACGGTGTTCCTCGGCGACGCGCGGCTCCCGCATCGGCGATTGCACCTTCGGGACCTCATGCGGCACAGCCGCCGGAAGCGCGGCTACGTGCGCTTCCGTACATGGTTGCGGACCGGCACGGACCTGCATCTCGAGCCCCCGCTCTCGCGCTGGCAACCCGAGTTGGACGCCTTCCTCTGCGGCATGGGCATCGTCGAGCGTGGGCGCGCTGATCCCGAGCCGGCGGGGGATGGATTGCGGCCGCGGCTCGAGCGCATCACCGACCTCGAAACCAGCAACGCCTGGGGGACGCACCTGGCTCCGCTCGCGACCGCGGTAGTGAATACCGAGGGACCGATCCTGGAGCTCGGCGCCGGCGACACCAGCACACCCCTCCTGCACGCGCTGTGCGCACCCGCGCGGCGCAACCTGGTGACCGTGGACACGAATCGGGCCTGGCTCGAGCGCTACGCCGACCTGCAGACCGACTGGCATCGCCTGGTGCACGGCCTCGAGAACGCGATGGCGGGCGCCACGCGCTGGGGTGTCGTGCTCGTCGATCATCAACCCGGGAAGCGACGCGCCGCGGACATCCTGCACCTGCGCTCGCGCGCGCAGGTCTTCGTCGTCCATGACGTCGAGGAGCCGGACTACGACTACAAGCCCGCCCTGGCTCAGTTCCGTTACACGTACACGTACAATCGTTACGCGACGTGGACCGCGGTCGCGAGCGACGTCGTCGACGTGCGGGCATGGTTCCGCGGTCAGCTCGCGGACGCGCCTGGTCTCCTGATATCGGGACGGCCCTGCCTGCCGGCGCGCTTCGGATGGATCATGCCCAGACCTCGCGAGGTGATCCGAGCAGCGCTGCACGCCGCTCGCTGGGGAATCCGCGGCAGCGCGCTCCCCTAGCCCCCCTAGCCGGTCTGCGAGCGGCGCCGTGCTCCGATGGCGACGTCCGCGAGCACTGCCGTGAAGCGGGCCCCGAAGGCCGCGCTCGAGAACTGCTCCGCCACGCGCCGGCGCCCGGCGCGGCCCAGGCGTGCCGCGCATCCCGGGTCAGTCACGAGGCGCGCGAGCGCCTCGCCGAACGCCTCGGGCGTCGGCGTGCACAGAAATCCGGTCTCGCCGTCGACCACCGTCTCGGCCGGACCGCCGCTGCGCGCAGCTACGACCGGACGCCCGGCCGCCATCGCCTCGACCGGGACGTAGCCGAAATGCTCGTCGGCCGGCGTGTGCACGACGCACCGGGCGGCCGCGAGGAGCGCCAGACGTTCGGTTTCGCTCGGCGAGCGGACGACTGACACGCGCTCGGCGAGCCCGAGTGCCGCCGTCCGCCGTTCGAGCGCCGCCACGGTGTCGCGCTGCTCCCGCAGGCGCGCGTCGAAGGCGCCCGCGACGACGAGGCGAACGGGCGCGAACGCCTCCGGCGCGAGCCGGCCGCGCAGTGCGGCGAAGGCCTCGACGGCCAGGACCAGATTCTTCCGCGGGTCGAACCGACCCATCGCGAGGATCGTCGCCGCCCCCGTCCCGTCGAGCGCGAGATCCGGGCATGGGAGGACGTCGACGCCGGGATGGATGACGTCCGGCTCCGTCGCGAGGGTCGGGAAGGCCTCGCGGACGCGCGCGGCGGTGTAACGGCTGTTCACGAGCACGCGGGCGGCGTAGGGGGTACCGAAAGCCTCGAGCCGGTCGATGGGCGCGCGGTACCAGCGGTAGAGACCGCGCCCCGCTGGCGCGAGGAACCGATCGGGATGGTGGCAGTACAGCACGACCGGCGCACGGCCAGCGAGACGCGCGAGCGGGATCGCATGCGCGACGAGATCGCAGACCACGACGTCGGGCTGCGGGCGGAGCCCGCGTAGGCCGAGCGCGAGCCACGCCATGCGGGCGATCGCACACGGCGCGCGCAGATGCCCGAGCACCTGTGCCGGCAGCGCGCCGCCGCGCACCCGCACGTCGAGCGAGCCGTCGACGGTCGCCGGGAACGCGCGGGCGCGGTCGTGATGGGCGGTGAGGACGACGACCCGGTGGCCGTGAGCGACCAGATGCGAAGCGGCGTCGACGACGAGGCGCTCGGCGCCACCGAGGCCGAGATCCGGATGGAGGAAGACCACGGTCACGTGCCGGCCTCGCGGAAGAGCGGGCCGGCCGTCGCCGCCCAGACCTCGTGCCACCGCGGGCCCGCGCCGGCCGCCGTTCCCGCGCGGAGCCGCGCCAGGAGATCCGCGCCCTCGGGCGCGCCGCCGAAGAGCATCGTGAGCTGATCCGCCAGCTCCGCGCCGCTCCGGAAGAGGAGCCCGTTCTCGCCGGGCCGGATCATCTCGGCGAGGCACGGCCCGTAGTCGAGCGCGCACACCGGCACGCCGGCGCCCTGCAGGTCGGCGATTTTCATCGGCAGGTCGACGCCAGACGTCGAGCGATGGACGCTCACGCCGAGATCGGCGGCCGCGACGACCTCCGGGTACTCGGCGGCCTCGACCCACAGCGCGCGGAGGTACACGCGCCGGAGGGACAGCGTGGCGAACCGCGAGCGCCATCCGTCGCGGAGCGGCCCGAGGCCGGTGACGACGACGACGAGGTCGCGCGCCCCGTCGGGCGCGGCGGCCATCGCACGGTCGTAGCGCTCCGCGGCGTCGACGAGGAGAGCGACGTCCTCGTCGGCGGTCCAGCTCATCGGGCTCACGACCCACGCCGGCTCGCGGGCGAGAGCCGGCAGCTCGAGGCGGGCGGCGAGGCGCACGCGCACGGCCTCGCGCTGGCGCTCGGTCAGGGGCGCGAACCGTGCCGCCGGCCGATCGGGCAGGACGACGGCTCCGGTAATGCCCCAGCGATGCGCCAGCTCGTCGGCCATCGCCTGCGAGATGACGAGGTGCCGGTCGGCCCGGCGGCCGAACGCGCGCTCGTATCCGCTCGCCGCGCGCACGACCGGATGGCCGGCGCCCAGGCGGAGCGCCAGCATCGCGTACCCGAAGTTGTGCCAGTCGATGATCAACCGCGCGCGCCGGAGCCGCGTGGCGACGAGCGCCGCCGCGAGCGTCGGCATCGCGGGTGGATTCTGCACGAGCAGCACGTCCGGCGCCGGCGTGCTCGCGAGGAGCGCGTGCAGCAGCTCGCCGGTCTGCCGCGCCACGCGCCACGCGCCGCGGGCTACGAAGCCGGCGCGCGACGCGTGGGCCGCCGGGGCGCGGAGCGGGTGCACGCGGATCGCGGGGTGCCGGTCCAGCGCAGGGTCGAGCGCAGTCTCGAGGTAGCCGACCAGCTCGACGCGGGCGCCGGCCTCGGCGAGCGCCAGCGCGTGGTAGCAGATGCGCGGGCTCCGTCCGAGGTCGCCGAGCGCCACGACCGTGACGCGCACGGTGCGGGCGGATCGGTGCTCCTCGCCGTCGGCGACAATGTGGTAAGAGTCGGCGATCCGCACACCCGTCGACAACGCCTCTATCACGATCGGGACGAGACCCGCACGCATTGCGATCGCGTGCGGCGGGACGGCGGGCCACGTCTATCCGGGGCTCGCCGTCGCGAGCGCGTGGCGGCGGGTGACGCCGGGCGTCGAGGTGCTCTTCGTCGGCACCGCCGACGGCTTCGAGGGGCGGCTGGCGCCGCGGCACGGCTATCGTCTCGTCACGGTGCCGGCGTCGCCGTACGCGCGCACCGGCGCGCGCGGCAAGGTCCGCGCGGTCACCGCGACGGCGAGCGGCGTGCTCGCGGCACGGCGGATGCTCCGGCGCGAGGGCGTCGAGCTGGTGCTCGGGCTCGGCGGGTACGCGTCGTTGCCGACCGTCGTGGCCGCGTGGACGCTTCGCCTGCCGACGGCGCTGCATGAGGCGAACGCCGTCGCGGGGCGCGCCAACCGACTCGCCGGCCGGCTCGTCGACACGGTGCTGCTCGCCTTCGAGACGGCGCGCGCGGGCTTCGCCCCGACCGGCGCGCTGACCGGCGTGCCGGTCCGGGAGGAGATCGTGCGCCTCGGCGCCGCGCCGCGCCCGCCGCGCGGCGATGGTCCGCGGCGCGTGCTGGTGCTGGGTGGATCGGGCGGATCGCCGTTCCTCGACGCGCGCGCGCCGGTGCTGCTCGGACGGCTCGTCGCGCGCGGCCAGCCCGTCACGGCGCGCCACCAAGTGGGCGCCGGCGACGTCGCCGCGACGCGCGCGGCATACGCGGCGGCGGGCGTTTCGGCGGATGTCGTTCCCTACGTGGACGACATGGCGGCGGCGTATGCCTGGGCCGACTTCGTGATCACGTCGGCGGGCGTGGTCACGCTGGCGGAGCTGGCCGTGGTCGGGCTGCCGGCGCTCGTCGTGCCGCTGGCGCGCGCCGCCTTCGACCACCAGACCGCGAACGCGCGCGCGTTCGCCGCGCTGACGGAGGTGCCCTGGGTGAAGGAGGACGCCTTCGCGCCGGACGCCCTGGCGGACCTGGTCGCGCCCGTGCTCGGCTCGGAGGTCGCCTGGCGTGCGGCGTCTGAGGGCATCCGGCGGGCGGCACGCGCGGACGCCGCCGACGCCGTGGTGCGCAGGTGTCTCGCGCTCGTCAACGGGGCGGACGGCGGTAGCCGAGCGCCCTGACACCGGCGCCCATCGCGACGGCCACGATCGCCACCAGGAGCGCCTTCCCCGGTCCCTGGGCGAGGACGGCGAGGAAGGCGAGGCCCCCGAGCCCGCCACACACGACGTAGAGCGTGAGGACCGCGTTCCGATGCGTCATGCCGCGTGCGATCAGCCGGTCATGGATGTGCTCGCGATCGGCGCGCAGGACCGACGCGAGGCCGGACACGAGCACACGCCGCAGGACGGTGAGCCCCACCTCCATGATCGGAAGGCCGAGCGCGAGCAGCGGGGCCAGGACGACGACGGCGGTCGCGCCCTTCTGCAGCGACTGCAGCGACAGGACCGCGAAGAGGTAGCCGAGGAAGAGGCTGCCCGCGTCGCCGAGGAAGATCGACGCGGGATTGAAGTTGTAGCGGAGGAAGCCCGCGAGCGCGCCGCCGAGCGTCGCCCACAGGCAGGCGGCGTCGGTGCGTCCCTCGCTGAGCGCGATGGCGAAGAGCGTCGCCGCCGCGATCAGCGCGACGCCCGTGGCGAGGCCGTCGAGGCCGTCGATCAGGTTGAAGGCGTTCGTGAGGCCGACGATCCACGCGATCGTGACGAGCGGGCCGAGCGGGCCGAGCGGAACGAAGCCGCCGGTCAGCGGATTCGTGACCCCGCCGAGCCCGTAGCCGCCTGCGACCGCGACCGTGGCGGCGACGGTCTCGAGCCCGAGCTTCGGGAGCGGGCCGAGCCCGCGTACGTCGTCGAGGACGCCGGCCGCGACGATGACGAGCACGCCCGCCAGCAGCGCGGGGACGTCCCAGCCGTTCGCAGCGAGGAGCGCACGCGGCTCGTCCCGGATCGCGAGCGTGACGCCGCAGGCGAGCACGAGGGCGACGCCGCCGAGCCGCGGCACGGCCCGGTCGTGTGCGCGGCGCGGGTCGAGAACGTCGAGGGCGCCGAAGCGGATCGCGAGCGCGCGAACGAGCGGGGTGAGCCCGAGCGCCGCGACCGCCGCCACGAGGGCGAGCTCGACGTACCTCAAGACGGGCGCTCGGTGCGGTTGGCGGTCGGCGGGTCGGCGGCGGTTGCCACGGTCGCGCACACCGGTCTATCAACTGCACGTCGCGGCGCGCAATTTCGGCCGCCCCGCCGACCGGACCGATGGCGCATGGGGCGGGGTTCTACGGATGCCAGAAGCGCGCGTAGCGATCGCGATTGGCGCCCGAGATCAGCCACGCGTGGGGGACTTCTAGCGAGGTCGCGACGGTCGGCTCAAGCCCGCACCCGGGTCGGACCCGCATGAATCTCGGACGCGGCGCCGCCTTTCCCTGTCGCCCCAGCCGGCGCGAGCGTAGTATGGTCGGCGCGCCGACATGCGATTCCTGCGCAGGGCCCTCCGCCGAGCGCTGGCCCGTGCGGGCTATCGCGTCGCCCGCATTCCAGCGCAGCAGATCGTGCCGCCCGGCGCCCTGGCCGCCCAAGGCATCGAGGCTGCCGGCTCGCACTTTCCCGTGCTGGCGGCGGCCGTCGCGAGAACGGCCGGCCAGGGACCGGTCCTCGAGCTCGGCATGGGCGACTACTCGACGCCGATGCTGCATCTCCTGTGTCACGATCGGCTGCTCGTCAGCGCCGACAACAGCGCGCGCTGGGTCGCGCGGTACGAAGCGTTCCGATCGCCGCGGCACGAGCTCCATTTCGTCGATGACTGGGACCGCTTTGTGCTCCTCGAGGCCCGCCACTGGGCCGTCGCGTTCGTCGACTGCTCGCCGGTCATCCGTCGCGTCGAGCTCGTCGAACGGCTCCAAGGGCACGCCCGGTTCATCGTGGTGCACGACACGGAGACGGAGCCCGATCAGGTCGCCGCGACGGTGTACGCGTTCGAGGGCGTTTTCGCCCGATTTCGCTTCCGCACCGACTATCGCGTCTTCAAACCGTTCACCACGATCCTGTCCGACGAGAGCCCTTTCGAGCTCACGGCCGCCGAAGCGGTGAGGTGAGCGCCGACGGCGTCGAGGTCAACGCGCCCTGGTCGCCCGTCATTCGAGGCGCGCGAACACGTCGCGCCAGGCACGGAGGATCCGGTCGCGGCGGACCGGCCGGGCGGCCGCGATGACGCCCGCGGCCCGCCGCCAGTCGACGCCGTCGAGATCCACGCGATCGGGCTCGGCGTCGACCGTCACGATGCCCGGCATCCAGTCCTCGTCGTACCAGTCGCAGAGGTCCACCCACCGCGCGAGCGTCGCTCTCGACGTGTAGTCGTTCAGCCCCTCACCGGGCGGCAGCCGTTCGACGCGGCGCAAGCTGACCTGCGCCAGCGCGCCGAAGACGTCGCGGGTGGCGAGATCGAGCAACCGCTCCCGCGTCGGGAAGACCAGCGGAATGCCGGCGGCGTAGTGCTCGAAGACGCTGATCTGCGAGCAGTTGTACGGGACGTGGTAGACGCCCCGGCAGCGCGCCAGATCGGTCCAGGCATACGGCTGCGGCAGTGGCGGCTGGCCCAGATGCGCGCGGAGCCAACGGGGATCCTCACCGGAGTATTGCGCTCCGGTGTATTCGCACAGGCTCGGCACCGTCGGCCAATCGAATCCGAGATGCTGGCGCGCGTACTCGCGATCGCCACGGTTGTTCGACAGCGGGAGCAACTGGCCGCGGTCGTGCATCGCCTGCAACGTCCCATCCAGCCAGCGCCGGCGTTCGGGATCACGCATCAGCCCGAGCTCGTACCGCGTCGTCGCAACGGCGACGACGGGCCGGTCGAACTTCTCGAAGCACGCCGCCAGGCACACGGGGTGGTCGACGACGAAGAGATCGAAGCTGCCGAGCGTGGAGCGATAGGTGTGCCAGAAGCGATCGCACATCTCCTGATCGATCGACGCCCACGAATCGGGCGTGACGACTTCCGGGATCGGCGTCGCCCGACCGACGACCCACAGTTGCCGGGAGAGGCTCCACGAGTGCACGCGGTGCCCCAAGCGGGTGTAGACGTCCTCCGCGTCGAGAAAAAGGCCGAGGTGCGCGGTGAAGTGAAGGATGTTCAGTCGGTGGCTGCTCCCGGCAGCTTCTCCGCGGAGGCACGGAGCAAGGCGGCGGCACTCACGATCGTCGCCATGGGCCAGATGAAGCTGTGCTGAAACTCGAGCCGATCGAGCGAGGTACGGATCTGCCAGCGGAAGTCCACGTTGGTGAGCAGCATGACCGTGATGATCCAGACCCCATGCGCGACCGCGCAGCCCCACAGCCATGCGAGGGCCGGCCTCACCGCTGGAACGCGACGCCATGCAGCGACGGACGTCAGGGCCGCCGCGACGACCGGCAGCACGTACCACGGGCCCATTCGCGCGAAGCCATAGAGGATGAAGGGCAGTCGCGACAGCCGCCCGAGAGTCTCGCCGACTGATAGAATGCGATAGGCACTCGGGAACGTCGCGAGGCTCACGCCGTTCACCACCAGGAGCAACGGCCAGACGCCGGTCAGAACCAGCCACAGCCCGACGAACGGCAGGAATGGCTTCAGGAAGCGCGGCCCCCGCACGGTCGCGACGGCGATCAGCCATCCACCGATCAGGATGGCACCGAGTACGGCCCCTTCGGCCTTGATGGCGCCGAGGGTTCCGGCGAAGAACAGGCCGACCGCTGTGTGGGATCGCTCGTCGCCAGCGGCGGGCAGCGACTCGGCGCCGACATCGAGAATCACGCGGCCCAGCAGCGCCGCGCTCAGACCGGCCACGCTCATGACGACGGCGTCCTGATACCCGTTCGTGATCGTCCAAAGATCGACGTACGCGGCCACCGCGAGGATCAACGCGAGCCGGATGCGCAGTGGAGCCGGCGAGGGCAGCCACAACGGGAGACTCGCAAGCCACGCGAGGTAGAGGCCGAGGAACAGCAGGCGGCCAACGGGCTCCGCGAGCGTTCCGACGATTGCGAGCAGCAGCGACCACCCCATTGGACCCAGTTCCGGGTACACCGGGACCGGCGTCGCCGAGAGCGGCCGCCATTCGAGCAGCGCACGCGTCTTCGCATACCAGATCGCCACGGCATCCCACGCGTTCACCGAGTCTGAAAGGACGAGGAGCGTTCCAGCGGTCGCGACCAGGCCGAACATCAGCCCGAGCAGTGGGTCCACGCGGCCGGTTCGAATCGACTTCATCGTCATCGCGCACTTCGCCGCTGCTGCAAGCGTCAGCGCCGCGAGTGCCCAACGTGTCGGATCACGAGCTACGCCGAGTCCATGCAGGAGAACGCCCGCAAGACAGAGCGTCAAGGCGCCCAGGGCCCAGCGCACGCCAGCCGTCGTGCGCGGAGCGCTCGCGGTTCCCACGAGCGCGGGTGCCGCCAGCAACATCAGAACCGCCAACGCAGCGTTCATGGCAGTTGGCGGAGGCGCGCGAGCCAAGCGTGCCAGCGGCTGCCTTCGTCCTCCCCCTCGCGCAGAATCTCGGGGCTCACGGCCGTGAAGCACCCGCCGCTTCGATGAACGATGCTGAAGGATGGACCGTCGGTCGCCAGCACGCGCGCAAGGAACTCGGCCTCGGTGAAGCCGATCCCGATCACGACTCGGGACTCGCGATTCCAGTCGTCTTCGGGCAAGACGACGTCGCTCGGGTAGGCCTCGTCGACACTTCTGACCCGCGGTCGTCCCCGGTCCAGCGGGATTCCCTCGGTGACTCGTCGAACGTACCCATACCCTCGTCCGTTGCAGTTGCCGTACACCAGGAGACGGCGTCCTTCGCCGTCGAGTGTGAGCAGCCGTCGGCCAGCCTCGATGATGGTTGGAACAAGATGAACGCCTCCGCGGACCGCACAGATCGCGAGCAGACCTGCTGCGACCGCGAGAAGTCGCGATGACTGAAAGGGAACCGCCGCGCGCTGTGTGACCGCCATCCGCGCGACATGTTAGCAGACGGCCGCTCGGACGTGCTTCAGGTGAAACGCTCTCGCGTTAACCGAACCCGGCGCTACCCTTCGACCCACCAGACGCGCAGTCCCGAGCCATGCCACACGTCGCGGGACCCCTCCGGCATCGGCTCATCGGGCAGCGTGACGACGTAGCGGCCGGTGCCTTCGGGACATCGAGGTCCGCACGCATTGCGACGGCCCATCGTGCGCTCGAGCGCGAGGTCGAACCCTTCCCCGGCCTTGAGCGTCCGCGCATGCCAGACCGAAGGCCGCGCCACCCACTCGCCCGTTTGCGCGAAGACACCGCGATCGATCGCGTATTCGATCGGGATCGGGGCGCCTCCGCGGTCCGCCCAGTCGCGTGCGACGGCTGCGACGGCCTCCTCCATCGCGAAGCCCGGCTGGCCGGGTCGCATGATCACGCTCGAGGCAGGCGCGGCCAGCTCCGTGCTGAGGCGGTGGCCGGCCAGGGCCGAGGCGATCGCGAAGACCACGACGGTCCCCATCGACAGACGCGCTGCCGCGCGGGCGATGAGGGTGTGATCGTCGAGGAGGAGCGGCGATCCGAAGACGAGGACGAGCATCACGGGGAGAAACTGCGCGAGTAGATCGTCCCGGCCGTCCCGCGACGGCGCCTGTCCGGTGATGAGCGGCGTCAACAGGCACGCCATCACGACGAACGCGCCCGCCCACGCCAACCCGCCGAGCGGGTAACCACCGTCGCGACCGCGCACGACGGCACGCACGTACATGGCGGTCGTCAGGCCCACCTGCACCCACAGGGCGGCGCCGGCCAGCGCGATCGTCATCCCCAGGCCGGCGAAGTCCCGACCGGGCGTCGCCACGGTCGTCATCCAGGGCGGCCCGGCGGCAACACGAATCGCGCCGATCGGACCCGCGAGAGCTTCGTACGCGCTCAGGACCATGCGCTTGAAGACGCCGCGAGGCGTGGCGGGCTGCAGCGCGAAGATGTCCACGGCCGACAGATACGGGCCGAACGTCGCGGCCATCGCGACGAAAGCCAGCGCCCCCGCAATCGCCAGCAGCGGCCGCCATCGAGCAGGGCGTCGCGTTGCGAGGAGCGATATCCAGAGTGCGGTGAAGGCCAGCAGAGTGACGACGCCGGGAAGGTAGAGCGCTCCGCAACAAAGAGCTGCGGCGATGGAACCTCCGAACCAGTACGGCTGTGGCGAACGCCGATACGCGAGGAGCGAGGCCAGGGCCACGGCGGACAGCGTCACCACCAGCCATTGCGACCAGAGCTCCGTCGCGAAGCGCAGCGGCGCCGACGAGAGCAGCGCGAGCAGCGCCGGCCATCGCGCGCCCGACGGGAGGATGGACGTCGCCAACGCCACGAGCGCGCCCACCTGCGCCAGCGCCACGGCGAACGCCATCATCCGAAACGAGCTCAGCGCCGAGAGCGACCAGGCCAGCCAAACCAGCCCGTTCGGGTTCGGATCGCCGCGCGAGTTGAGGATGCCCACGCTGGGCGGATGCCGCGGCAGCGACTCGGCCAGCCGTAGAGGCACTGCCTGATCCTCGCCCCAGCGGGCGGCTTTCGCCCACTCCCAGCGATCGGCGGCGGCGAGCGTCGCGCACAGGAGTAAGATGGCGGTCCTCCGACGAGTCATTTGGGACGTCGGGCAATGCTCAAGACCGTAAACCCTTTCGACGCATACACCGGCGTCAACCGCTCCGGAAAACGCTTCGCAACCTGCTCCAGAAAAGCGAGCTTGGGTCCGCCGAGCACGACGTGCGTGACACCTTGCGCCTCGAATTCGTCCCAGAGTTTCTCGTCAGGCAGCTCGACGGGGCAGAATCCCGTTCGTCCGGTCATCAAGTAGAGCGCGCGCGGCTTGGCGAACTCGATCACGGCGTCGGCCGGCGTGCTGGTTCGGATGAAATCCAGGAGCCTCGTGGTTTCGTCGTTGCCATACTCATCCGCCACGGAGGTGGACGCGAGTCCACGGCCGTGCAGAAGCAGGCCCGCGAGCAGCGCCGTCCCAAGGACAATGCGTCCCCAACGGTGGCGTTCGAATCGGCCGCTCGCGACGGCCCCGATCAGATAGGCAAACAGAATCGGGAGCAGCGGCATCACGAAGCGCGCGCCCTGGAGAATCGGGAATACGATCACGATCGGCATGTACGCGCATACGAATACTTCGACGGGACCGAGGCCTCTGCGTACCGAGAGGAAGAATCCGGCGACCGCAACGATTCCGAGCGCAAGCGCCGCCACGGCCAGCGTGAGCTTCGACGGCCCCGGTGCATCGAACACGGGGGCGACTCCCGCTTGCTGCCGCAAGGCGCTGAGCGTGGCCTGCGCCGACGACTCGTTGAATCCGGGAAAGAACGACGTCAGATACGCCCAGTAGAGTTGCGCGTGCCGGACCACGTGCATGTCTGCCACGCGCGCGCCGTGTTGGAACTGTTCGGGCACGAGGACGATCGTCGTGGCTATCAAGAACGAGGCCGTCGCGAGTGCGGTTGCAGGCAAGTGCCACGAGGTCCGGCGACGAAGCGCAATCAGCGCGAGCGCAGGCATTAGCGCGACGCCGATCGTTCGCGTCTCGATCGACAGGGCGATGAGCATGCCAACGATGCAGCCCCGCAACGCCGCCGTGCGCGGCGGCGCCTTCGTGTCACCCCATCGATCGAGTGCCAGCAGCGCGGCCGCCGTCCACAGCATGAAGGCCTGGTCCGACAGCACCATCGAGGCGAACGCGTAGAGATACGGATGAAAACCGACGAGCAGTGCCCACGCGACGAGGTATCCGCCGACGAGCGTCGTCTCGAAGAGCCGCCGGAAGATCAGCAGCGCGAGCATCAGCGACACGATGCCGACGACCTTCAGCGCCGGAAGGCTCGGTCCGAAGAAGTAGTACACCGGCGCGAGCATCAACGGAAACACCGGCGGATACTCGCGGGGTCCCAGGAACGCGCCGGCAGGCAGCACGCCGATGTCACCGTACGGACGAAGCTCGACCAGGTTGCGCGCGTGCGTGATGTACTGCGCGAAGTCGTCGCCCCACGGCTGGCCGTCGCGGATCGTCAGGAGCTGGACCACGCACGCCGCCACGAGAGTCACATCGGCGGCGCGTTTTGACGATAGGATCACCGAGCACATCCTACTTGGAGATTCAAAAACCGCACTGTACCACCTCTGCGGGATGGAGGTTCGACTGCTTCCCTTCTTCGCCAATCGGTGATGCTCTGGTGGTGCTTGAGCGACGCACACACAGGCGTTCGGCAGGGGAAGGTGGGCACAGACTCGCCGGCCGGGGCTCCGGGCGAAGAGTGACGGCGATGGGGGCGCGCAACTGGATCTCCCGACTTCCCGCGCGGCTGCTGGAGATCGCCGCGTTGCCCCGCTGGATCAGGCAGCTCGGGGTCCACGCCCGCGAGGCGAGGTCGGCCCCGCTCCCGCCGATGGCAGTGCACCTCGTCGCGCTACTCGGGCGGCTCGACCTCCACGCCGGGTTCGTCGTCGACATCGGGGCGGGCGACGGCATCGCGGTCTCGCCCACGCTCCCGCTCTTCCGGAGCCCGGCCTGGCGCGGGCTCGGCATCGAACCCGACCCGGACAAGTTCTGCCGCCTCTCCGTCGCCTTCGCGTTCCGTGATCCCGGCCTCTCGCTCGTCCGCGCCAAAGTGACACCGGCGACCGTCCTCGACCTCTTCCGGGCGTGCCGCGTCCCGGAGCGCCTCGAGGTACTGAAGCTCGACATCGACTCCTACGATCTCTTCGTTCTGGAGGCGATCCTCGCCGCGCACCGGCCGGGCGTGATCGTCATGGAGGTGAACGAGAAGATCCCGCCGCCGCTCTACTTCACGGTGCTGTTCGCCGAGGACCACGCCTGGTCGGGCGACCATTTCTACGGCTGCTCGATCGTCGCGGCCTCGACGCTGCTCCGGCCCGCCGGCTACGTGCTCGAGTCGATGCAGTTCGACGACGCCTACTTCGTCCGTGCGGATCTCGCCAACGGCCGCGTGGCCGACCTCCCCCCGGCGGATGCGTTCCGTGAGGGCTACGTCCGCCGGCCGGGCCGGCGCCGCCTCTTCCCGCACAACGCCGACATGGACGATCTTCTCGAGATGTCCCCCGAGCACGCGCTCGAGGCGATCCGCGACCGGTTCCGGGCGTACCACGGGAGGTTCATCCTGGAGCGAGAAGCGGCGGCGGGCGGAGGGATGTCGGGAACGCCGGGCGGCAGGGGTCACGTCGACCAAGAGTAATCACTCCCGCGGGGAACAGGGATCTCGAGCAATCCGATCCAGCGTCTCGACGACGTCCCGGCGATCGAGGGAATAGGCCATCAAGCTGTACCCGATCCGCCCCGACGGCTCGAGCGCGCGGAGGGGGGCGAAGGCATCTCCGCACGTCGTCAGGCCTTGCAGCGCCGTCACCGAGATCACGAACGCCTTCGGACCGTTCGGCAGATCGTGCGAGACGTATCCGCGCCAATCGCCAGCCGTGATGTCGTACGCGGCAAGCGGCGCCGATCCAAAGTAGACCAGGCTCACCCGCTCGATTCCGCGAGCGCGCATCCATTCCCTCAGGCGCACCAGGTCCTGCCCCCAGTCGACATTCGAGTCTACCAGCCGCGTGTATCCCGCCGAGGGTCCACCGGCGAGGTCGTTGAAGTATGCAAGATGCTGCGGGGCGATGCTGAAGAAGCTGATCGCCTGCGCGATCACCGCGACGGCCGCGACCGCCACCGCAACGCCCGCAGTGCGCACGGAGGTTCGGAGCCAGATTGCGCCGCCCATCAGCGCCGTGACGACCAGGGGCAGCACGTAGCGCACCCCGATGTCCCGATGACCAAGGAGCGCCGCTCCGCCGAACACGACGAAACATACCGCCAACACTCGCGCTTCGACGTCGCTGCCGCGACGCATCGCCGCGCTCGTGATGAAGGAGGCTAGCGCGACGAGCTCGACCGGTGAGCTCTTCACCAACAACGCGAACGGGAAATACCACGGCCACCCGAAGCGCGATCGGTCGCCGAGGAGGAAGGCCATCTGACCGAGACCGTCGAGATACATCTGGAAGCGTATGCCTCTCCAGAAGATCGGCACCGGCAGCCCATGGAGAGGGCTGTCCGCCGCCCGTACGGGGCTCAGCGCCCACCAGTGGCACCCCCACGTGACCGTCAACGCGCCGAGCCCGATGAGCATGCTGCTCCACCAGGGACGATGACGATGCCAGACGAAGAGTACCGTGACCGCGAGGAACAGGCTGAGCGCCGAGTACTTCGTGGCGAGCGACGCTCCCAGCACGACCGCCAGCAACGCCGCGCTGCCCCAGGACGCTCGTTCGAGATCGACGATGACGGCGATCATGGTCGACACGAACGCCAGGACGAGCGGCACGTCGGTCGTCGCGAGCGACACATGCGCCTGCACATTCGGCGCCAGCGCGACGAGCGCGGCGGCAAGGATGCCCGCCGTCGGCCCATGGCGAAGGCCGACCCAATACAAGACGACCAGCACCAGCGGGACGCCGAACATCCATACGGCTCGTTGCCGGGCGCGTGAGATTCGAGCACGATAGTAGGCGGGATCGCCGTCGTCGCGATCGATCGGCTCGAGCGTCGCCCGATTCCACACGAGACGCACCGGCAACGGAGCGACGCCCAAGTCCGCAAACGCCGTCGCATCTCGGGCGAGAGCCTGCCGTCCGAGCGCCAGGTAGATCGTCTCGTCCCACGTGCCGCTCGACGTGCGATCGACCTCCGCTGCCGACGTGACGACCAGCACGGTCAAGAGCAGCCCCGCAATGGTCAGCACCGCCAGCTCGGCCGGACGGGATCCCTGGTCGGTCGATGGCCCTGCCATCGGATCAGGCGGAGGTCTCGTACATATCACGTGAGCCTTCGGTGAATACTGCTTTCCACGGAATGCACTGCGGATGCTAGGAGCAGTCCGACTCGTCGCGCCCCGTGGCGCGCCGCGGCGTCAAGCCGAGCGACAGGGCGGCGGCGGCGTGGAGCACCAGGACGTAGATCACACTCGGGTCCGATCAGCGCCCCGCATCATACGGTACTGCTCGTACCTCGTGTGACGTCTACGACGATCAGCGGCCTTCCCCCAAGTTCCGCCGCGGCTTCCGAAAAGGCGCTCCAATAGCTGCCGATCACAAGAGAGGTCTGCGCCAAGCACAGCAAGTCGACGAGAGCGTCGCGGATCCCGGCCGGGCGCGAGCGACTGAGCTCCTTGGGCCGCGCCATCACGCGGTCGCCAAAAACCTGCCGCATCGCCTGTTCTTCGTCGCGCGAGTCGGTGGCCACGAAGAACGTGGTGGCCGGATCGTCCCGCACCCGCTCGTGCATGAGCGTCAGAAACGCGTGCGTCGGGCTGCGCGCGATCGCTTCGACATTGTCGGTGCGGCGGACATGAACGCCGACCGTGCTGGGCGTGAACGAGGCCACGCACGCTCGCACCGTACTGGTGATCGACGGACGTGGAACCAACCGCGCGAGCTCGCCCTGGCTGGGGTAGAAACGGCTGCAGGTGATGATGAACGGAAGGCGGGCGCGCTCGAGCGCCGTGAAGTCGTAGGCCGAATCGAGCAGCCGTTCGACGCGCGGCTGCGTGATGTATTCGTCGAAGCGCGTCCGGGCTTCCACGAATCGCATGATGCGACTCGCGGTCCAGCTTCGCTCGATCACGGCGATGCCCGGCACCGGCTCGAACAGATCGGCGAAGCGGCAGCCGAGATCCGGCGTCCGCGTCCAGATCACGCGCAACGGGCAGCCGAGCCGGCGCGACAGCGCAATTCCCGACGCGAGGACACGGAGTCGGTTTGCGAGGCCCGCGGTGGGCTCGACCGTGAGCCGCTGGATGCGCGCGCCTCGCTCGACAGCCACTCGATGATTCCTATCGGCCTCGCAGCAACGCTTCGCAATCGGCCACAACGCGGGCAGGCCGCGCCGCGCGGGGGGTGGGGCCAGCGTCCGATATTGGCAGGTTCCGTCAACTTCCCACGGTTGTGGCGTCTAAGCCTCGAAATCCCAGCCGCGGTCCCGTCCCGAATATCACCGTCGCTCCTGCGATGACACTGAGCGAGGTCGCGGCGTCGT